>Ga0181529_10001549_pt1 | contig 29205 bp, 18 predicted proteins | sample PEATcosm2014_Bin_36_FD_119763 | JGI IMG/M metagenome (GOLD analysis project Ga0181529, IMG submission 119763) | Peatland microbial communities from MTU Mesocosm Facility, Houghton, MI, USA - PEATcosm2014_Bin10_30_metaG | ecosystem: Environmental > Terrestrial > Soil > Wetlands > Peat | place... | reverse complement strand
CGGTCCCACGTCCACGAAGCCGATCTTCACCGCCTGGATGCCCCAGTTCTCGTAGAGCGGGAACAGAACGTCGCGCTGTCTCCTGATCTGGCGGCGGTCCACGTAGACCGAGACGCCGATGCCCTTGGCGCGGGCGTAGGCGATGACCTCCTGGAGGTCCAGATTGGGCGCGCGGACGGTGGTTGCATCGCCCGTCGCCGGGTCTTCCGAGCCGTACCATTTCCAGTCGAAACCGACGTACTGAAAACCGCCGGTGGGGGCGAAATCCACGACTGCCTTGGCATTGGCGGTGGTCAGCGTGGTCTCGCGCATGGCTTTGCCGGGGTGAATCCAGGAAGTGTCGCGGATGGCCGCGGGCGGGTTCAGATTGAGGATCAGGTAGTTCCGCTCCAGCAGATCGCCGGGCTTCTCTCCGACCACGAAGACGCGCCAGGGCGTGGATTCGCCGGGAGCGATGGAGATGCGGCCATCGTCGCGGCCCCCATGTTCGGTATTGGAAGTCGCGCCACCCAGCGCGGAAACCAGCGCGCCGGGGACGTCGGCCAGCGGCGATAGCAGCATGCGCGGGTAGCGCTCATTGTCCGCTTCGGCGAGGGAGGCCAGCACGCCGCTCGCATATTCCAAAGTCAGCGGACGCTCGCAGGAAGGCTGAATGTCGGCGACGTTGACGCGATGGTACTCGCCTTCGGTGCCGTGCTCTTCGTAACCGTAGGTGCCGGGCGGGAGGCGGAATTCGGTCTTCTCGCCGGCGAAGTGAAACTGGCCTCCCGGTTGATTGGGGAACGCGTAGCGCAGCGCGGCGCCTTCGTTATAGGCACGAAAAATCAGGCGCAGCAGACGTCCGGAATCCTGCTTCAAGTCGATTGCCAGCTCGTGGTAATTGTCGGGAACCAGGCGCCGCTCCCCGAAGGGATTGGTCCACTGGCCGGTGTGGGAGCTGGCGGTGGTTTTGAGAATGCGGAACCCGCTTTTGAAATCCGGCTCCAGGCCGAGGCGGGATTCGAGAACGATCGGCTTGCCGAGATAGGTTATGCGGTAGGCCGGCGAGCCGCCACGCTGCATCGAGAATTCGATCGCTAAATGTTTGTCTGGAGACTCCAGGTGGACGGGGGCGGCGGCGGTAGCAAGGGATACCGCACAAAAGATGGCCATGACTGTGGAGCGGGTTGGCAACCTGCGGCCGAGTGGCACTCGGCCTCCCGACTTGTGTGCCGGCGCCGCGGGCGTGAACATCTGGTTGCCGATTCGCTGCCTTGTGCGGCTGTGCGGCAACCCGCCTATTCGCCGGCCAGGCCGAGTGCCACTCGGCCGCAGGATGCCATCCTGCCCCACATAAGATTTAAGAGTTTTCATTTTTCTATCCAGAAGGTGCGTTCTACCGGGTCGGCGGACTTCAGTTTCGGTTCGATGCTGCGGCCCCATTGCCAGGCGACTATCGTCACTTTCACCGGAAAGCGGCTGCGCGGAGGGATGGCGGTGAATCGCAAGGTATCGCCATCGAGTTCCGCCGGACCTTCGCGCACGTAGAAGTAGACCTGCGCACCGGCGCTCGAGGTCGCCTGGAGTTTCAGCGCGGCGGCCCCACGGCTACGGTTGGCGATCTCGGGGAAATCGATGCGCTGGTCGGCGCCCTGATTGTTGCGCAGTGGAAAATGCAGGACGGCTTGCTCGGCGGCGCGCTTGTACCGCCCGTCGCCCGCGTTCGTCGCCACCAGCCAGATTTCGTTCGACCGCTTGCGGTTGTCCATTCCCATGCGGTAGAAGCGGATGGCGAAGGTGTCGTCGCTCAACTTCTCCACCGGCCCGCAAATGCGGTCGATGCGAATGGGGCCGGATCCGTGTCCGATGGGCGATTCGGCTTTCAGGCCCGTCCAGCGCTCCGGCCGGCCCGCGGGCACGGCGTCCAGGAAGGCGCCGGTCAATGTAAAGGTGAGGCCGTCGCCGATGGGCAGGAAGGGAACGGTGACCTGCTGGTGCGTGCCATCCACCTGGGGAAGCACTTTGCCGTTCTGAATATAGCCAACCAGGTCGGCCTGCTGGCCGCGGAAGGTGGCCTGGATTCTTTCGGTGGCGAGCGCGATCTCTTGGTCGAAGAACCAGAAGGCTTCGTCGCGCTTCCCGCGGTACTGGCTCACCGGGGCGGCGCTGGCGGCGGACGGCTGGTTGAACCGCCAGCGATCGACCAGCCATCCCTCGCGGGTTGGGTCGATGGGGCGCAGCGCGGCAGTGCCATCGGGCGCGGCTTTGGACGGTAAGCGATAGCGTGCGGCTTTCTTGAGATACAGCGCCAGGTAATCCACCTTGGCGTCGGTGGAATCGAAGTGGCCGGCGGCCGGCTCGCTCAACATGCTCATGGGCAGGTGCGGGTGCGCGGCGAGTTGTTTCAAGCCTTCGGCCGCGCGCTCGTCGGCCCATTCGTACTCGCCCATGGTTACGATGCCGGGAACGCCGTCGATGGTTTTGGCTCCCCATTTCGGCTGATCGGGATTGTCCCAATACGGCCACTGTCCGCTGACGGAAATGGCCGCCAGCGTCCGGCCGGGATTCCAGGCGGCGAAATTCCACGGGAACGACGCCGCCGCGGAATGGCCGATCGGCGCGATGGGGGCGCGTGCCAATTCGCTGTACCCGGATTCCGTGGCGAGCGCGGACATCATGGCGTCGAACTGCTCGCCGGCGCCTTTGTCGAAGCGAAACCACGGGTCGAGCGGTGGGGTGATCCACACTTCGGCGAAGTCCAGTTCGGCCAGCGCGGCACGGAACCTGGGATGTTCCAGGATGGGCTCTTCCTGCATGTTGTGCTGTCCTACCGCCACGGCGCGGACGCGGCGGCAGGCTGGCGGAATCCACAAGAAGGCGCGTGGATGGCCCTGCGTCTCCTGCGAAGTCACGCTTTCGACGGAGACCGACCACTGCCACTCCGCGGCCCATCCCGAAGTCCCGGAGAGAGCCAACCAGACGAGGGGCAAGTATAGGCGGCACAAGCAGTTCCCAGCCATGATTCGAGGATCGCCGATAGGTCGAGCGGATCTCAAGTGAATTCTCGGAGAATTCTCGGGAGCGGGGTGGGAAGTTGTCAAGCTGTCACTTTGCCGCCCGGGCCGATTGAAAATCGGCCCCAGGTTGAAAACCGAACGCCGCATACTTTTCCCAGTATCGGGAATGGTGCAGAATCTGTGGGGCAGGATGGTATCCCAATGCCACTTACTTTTCCCGCAACCGCACACCGGTGTTGATTGAGTCTCGCACGCTGTCTTATGTGGGGCAGGTTGGCAACCTGCGGCGGGTTGTCAACCCGCCTGCCGACCAGTATGCCAATGCCGCCCAGGCGGGTTGACAACCCGCCGCAGGCTGACAGCCTGCCCCACAAATTCCGCAGAATCTCCAATATTGGGATAAGTAAGTGGCATTGGGATGGTATCCTGCGGCCGAGTGTTAATCGGCCTGGTCGGCATTTGCATGCCGGTCGGCAGGCCGAGTGCCACTCGGCCGCAGGTTGCCAACCTGCCCCACATAAAACAGCGTGCGAGTCTCAATCAACACCGGTGTCCGGTTGTGGGAAAACTATGCGGCATTGGGTCTAAAACCTGCCCCACATACAACGCACACAGGCGAATTCTCGGAGAATTGGCTTGTGCGGGTACGTGGGCGCGGCTATGGTATTCGGTGGAGGATCCACCCGTGGAGTCACATCGTTTGAACCGGCGGTTGTTCGTCGCCGGGCTGGCAGGTTCGCCGGTTCTGCTGGCGCAGCAGAGCGTGGTTCAAGATCCGCCGCCGCCGAGTAAGCGTCCGCCGATCCATGAGCAGCCGCCGTTCGAGGAGCCGCTTGCGTTTCAGCGGAAAGACGCCGCCCGCCGCGTGAAACCGTTTCTCATGTCCCAGGTGCGGCTGCTGCCCGGGCCGTTTCAGCAGTCGGCCGAATGGAACCGCGCCTACATGAACTGGCTCGGGGTGGACCGGCTGCTGCACAATTTCCGGTTGAACGCGGGCCTGCCATCTACAGCCGAACCGTTGGGCGGCTGGGAGGCGCCGAAATCGGAACTGCGCGGCCATTTCACGGGGCACTACTTGTCGGCGTGCGCGCTGCGGTGGGCGTCGGCCGGCGACGCGGAGATGAAGGCGCGGGGCGACGACATGGTGTCGGAACTGGCGAGCTGCCAGGCGAAACTGGACGCCGGCGGGTATTTGAGCGCCTTCCCCACCGAACTGTTCGACCGGCTGGATCAACGTAAGGGCGTGTGGGCGCCGTTCTACACTGTCCACAAAATCATGGCCGGCCTGTTCGACATGTACCGGCACGCCGGCAACAAACAGGCGCTCGCCGTGGCCGGCGGGATGGCCGATTGGGCGGACCGGTGGACGGCATCCAAGACCGAACCTCACATGCAGGAGATTCTGAAGAGCGAATACGGCGGCATGAACGAGGTGCTTTATAATCTCGCCGCCGAAACCGGTGAAGACAAGTGGGCGCGAGCGGGCGACCGGTTCAGTAAGAAAGCGTTTTTCACGCCGTTGGCGCAGCGCCGCGACGAGCTTCGAAATCTGCATGCCAATACGCACATTCCGCAAGTGATCGGCGCCGCGCGGCGCTACGAAATCTCGAGCGACCCGCGCTTCCGCGACGTAGCCGATTTCTTTTGGTCCACGGTGGCGGGCGCGCGCACCTACGCGACCGGCGGCAGCAGCAATGCCGAGGCCTGGCTCACGGACCCCGGTCATTTGTCGCTCGAATGGAAGGCCAGCACGCATCACCAGGAGTGCTGCTGCGCCTACAACATGCTGAAGCTGACGCGCCACCTCTACGAATGGAAGGGCGACGCGCGGTACTTCGATTATTACGAGCGAAACCTCTTGAACCATCGACTGGGAGGGATTCAGCCGGAAACCGGCCATTCCATCTACTTTTTGTCGATGGCGCCGGGAGCCTGGAAAACGCTCAATACTCCGGATAAGACGTTCTGGTGCTGCACCGGGTCGGCACTGGAGGAATACGCGAAGCTCAACGACAGCATCTACTATCAGGACGGCGAGGGCATCTACGTGAACCTCTTCATCGCGTCGGAACTGGACGCGCGGGAGCGTGGGATTCGCCTGCGCCAGGACACCCGTTTTCCCGATGAGCCGAGGACGGCGCTCACCGTCGCCGAGACCCCCTCGTCCGCGTGGACGATGCGCTTGCGCGTTCCCCAGTGGGCGTCCCACGCTGCGGTGAAGATCAACGGCCGGCAACTGGAGGGCATGGCCGAAGGGGGCAGTTATCTGAGCGTCGAGCGCGTGTGGAAGAGAGGCGACCGGGTGGAGATGGAGTTGCCGATGCGCCTGACTTCGGAAGCGATGCCGGACGATCCGACGGTGCAGGCGTTTCTGTACGGTCCAATCGTACTGGCTGGCGACCTGGGGGCCCAGGGGCTTACCGAGTCGCTCATTCGGGATCGGCAGGGCCCGGAGACCGCCAGGGCGCCCATGGAAGTTCCCACGCTGAAGGTCTCGGGGAAAGAGTTGACGGAGTGGCTCAGGCCAGACGGGTCCGCTCCGCTGGAGTTCCGTACTAGCGCTCTGGGGCAGGACCTCGCCTTCCGCCCATTGAATCGACTGTGGCAGCGCTTTGCGGTTTACTGGAACGTAGCGTAGAGGACGGCGTGCATCCCGGCGAGTGCGCGAGACCATTTGGTCCTGCAACCGAATACCTGTATTGATTGAGGCACGCAAGATGCCTTATGTGGGGCAGGATGGTATCCTGCGGCGGGTTGTCAACCCGCCTGGGCGGCATTGGCATACTGGTCGGCAAGCGGGTTGACAACCCGCCGCAGGTTGACAACCTGCCCCACGAATTCCGCGGCATAAACTGGCATCGCGCGCGAGTGCGGCGGCGGCTTAGCCGAGAATTCTCCGAGAATTCACTTGTAGGGAGTGGGTCCGGAGGGCCACACTTTCATCATCCAGCGGGTCTGACTATCGCGGCCGGTTTGTGGCCATCGCAAACTGCCGGCGCCGCGCGCAGCAGCGGTTCAAACCCACACGGAAAGGTCTCCAAGTATACAGAGGTAGCGTGAGAAAGGCACAGACTATGCAACGAACACCGCGTCGATTGTTCAATATGGTCCTCTTGCTAGCCGCGGCCAGCGCGGCATTTGGCCAGGATTCGCGGGGGTCCATTACCGGCCACGTCCAGGATCCTCATGGAGCGGCGGTTGCTGGCGCCAAGGTGGCGATCACCGACATCGAAACCAACATCTCCACCAACCTGACAACCAACACCAGCGGGATCTATGAAGGTCTGAGCCTGCCCAGCGGAAAGTACCGGATCACAGCGGAGTCTCCGGGGTTCAAGAAATACGTGCGCGACGGGTTTACGCTGACGGCCGCCACCTCGATCACGGTGGACATCCACTTGCAAATCGGCCAGATCAGCGAGTCCATCACGGTGACCGGCGAGGCCCCGCTGCTGGAGACGGACACCATCACCGCCAGCCGGTCGTTCGAAACCAAAGACATGATCGACCTGCCGACACCCTCGGCCAACGCCGAGTTACTGGCCAAGATAGCGCCGGGCGTGCAGTCGGCCACCGGGATGAACGAGCTGGTGGGCGGCGGTACCCTGCACGCTTTCGCCCTGGATTCCAACTTCTTCATGGCGGGGAACGTCGGCAGCCCCATGTGGACCATCGACGGCATGGTCGATACCGGCACGTCGCGGCATATCGGCTACATTCCCTCCACCGACATCGTTTCGGAGATCAAGGTGGAAACCGCCAATTTCGACGCGTCGGTGGGGCAGACTTCCAGCATGAACGTAACCATGACGAGTAAGTCGGGCAGCAACCAGTTACATGGCAGCGCCCGGTACTTGTACTGGAACGAACGCTGGGAGGCCCTGTCGTTCTTCCAGAAGCAGCAGTACTACAAGAGCATCGCCACGGCGCGGGCCTCGGGCAATACGGCCACGCTCAACAGCCTGCTGAGCACCAACCCGCTGCCGGCGGAGCACGACAACAACTACGGCTTCACGCTATCCGGCCCGATCTACATTCCCAAGATGGTCAACGGCAAGAACAAGCTATTTTTCCTGTTCAACTATACCGGGGACAAGTCCGCGTCCTCGCGCACCAACACTCCCTTGCAGACCGGCACGGTGCCGACGATGCCCGAGCGCGGCGGCGATTTCTCGGACCTGCTGACCACCTATACCGGCACCAGCAGCAACGCCGCCGTGTACCAGGTTTACGATCCGCTGAGCACCATCAACGATCCCGCCCGGCCGGGGCACACCATTCGCACGCCATTTCCCGGAAACATTCTACCGGCCTCGCGGATGACCAGCCCCATCTCTGCGGCGTACAACAAGTTTCTGCCGGCGCCGGACGCCAACCCCAGCGACACGAAAACCGTCCCGAGCAACAACGATGTGTGGGACGAAGTTACACCTTGCACCACGGAGACCACCACTTCCCGCATCGACTACAACCTCTCGGACAAGCACCGCTTCTTCTTCCGCTATAACCGCCTGGTCTGGAACCAGATCAATCAGGACAACACTTACGATATGATCGGCGCCGAGAACATCTGGCGATACGTGGCGGGATTCACGGGCAACTGGACGTACACCATCACGCCTACGCTGCTGCTGACCACGTCTATCGGCACTAACTACGTGGAGATCGGCCAGGGGCTGAAGAACCAGCAGAACTTCACGCCCAGCAGCGTGGGTTTCCCCACCTACATGGACACCACGCCGAGCGGCATCAAGGCCTATCTGCCGATCGTCAGTATCAGCGGATACACGTTGGCCGGTGAAGGCGGGACAAGTATTGGGGGGAATCCGCTGCTGCCCAGCAAGAACCGCGTCAGCTCGGTAAAGTCGGACCTGACATACATGCATGGCAACCACTCCATCCGGTTCGGCGGGGATGCGCGGCAGATGTTCTTCTCGCAGCAGACTGTGGGCAACGCATCCGGGTCGTTCTCTTTTGCCAACTCATTCACCAAGAAATCGGACGACGACACCGTGGGCGGAAGCTTGGGCTTGTCTTATGCGTCGTTCCTGTTGGGCATACCGACCGGGATGTCTATCGACAACGACACTAACTTCGTCTTCAGCAATCCATATTTTGGCGGCTACGTTCAGGAGACTTGGCGCGCCACGCCCAAGCTGACGGTGAACGCCGGGTTGCGGATGGAGTACGAACTGGGGGCGCGGGAGCGGTTCGACCGCGCGCTGGGCGGCTTCAATCCCACGGCGCAGCTTCCCATTTCCACAGCGGCGCAAACGGCGTACGCCGCCGCACCGGTGACGACGGTCAGTCCGGTAGCGTACACCCTGCCCGCGTCAGCATTCGTGGTGCAGGGCGGAACTTTGTATCCCGGTTTGGGCGGCAATACCCGGCGGATCTGGGGCAATAAGGCGATGTGGCTGCCGCGCTTCGGCGCCGCCTACCAACTGAATCCCAAGACCGTCCTGCGCGCTGGCTACGGCGTGTACTACGACACGCTGAACGTCAACAACCAGAGCAGCTTCGACCAGAGCTACTACAGCGTCACCACAAACACGACGTTGACCAACGACAGCGGCGTAACATGGCTCACCGGTAATCCCCAGGCGGGCATCAGTCCGCTCACCAATCCGTTCCCGTATCTAGCCTCGGGATCGCGCTACGTGGCTCCGTATAGCAACAGCCTGGGCTTGATGGCCAAGGCGGGAACCAGTTACACCTATCCCTCGACCGGGGCCCCGCACGCGCGCAACCAGCGCTGGCGGTTCGGAGCGCAGCGCCAGATCGGCCACGCCATGGTGCTCGACGTGGCATACGCGGGGCAATACAACACCAACCTGAACACCAATTTGAACCGCGACTCACTGCCGGCGCAGTACTACAGCGCCGCCGCCGCGCCGGCCACCGCCATCAACTCGGATATGACGGCCAAGGTGACCAGCCCTTTCTATATCGGCAACTTCAGCTCGCTGCAAGCCAGTAACCCCGCGCTCTATACGTATATGAGCAACTCGAGCTTCTTCACCAGCACCACCATTGCGAAGAGCCAGCTTCTGAAACCGTACCCGCTGATGACCGGACTGGGCGCGGGCGCTTACGGCGCGGGCGATGGCCTGGGCACGTCGTATATCCACTCTCTGGAAGTCACGTTCTCGCGCCGCTTCACTAAGGGGCTGAGCATCACCAGCACTTACGCCTTCAACGACGAGCGCGACCGGACCTGGCTGGAGAATTCCTTCAGTACGCATACCACCGAGCAACTGGGCAACAATAGCCGGCCGCATCGCCTCAGTAGCACAGGAGTTTGGGAACTGCCGTTCGGCAAGGGGCACGCGCTGGCCAACCATGGACCGCTGAACTACATTTTCGGCGGGTTCGAGCTCAGCCTGGTTTACGAGTTCGAGAGCGGCGCGCTGGTTTCGTTCCCCAACCTGTTCTACTACGGCGACGTCCACGACGTGTTCAACGTCAATCGCAACCCCAGTGTATGGTTCAATACGTCGGAGTTTGTGCGCAGCTCGGCACTGGCTCCGAACGGCTATAACGTTCGCATGTTCCCGCAGGTTATCGACGGCCTTCGCAACGACGTCATCAATATGTGGCACGGCAACATCATGCGGAACTTCAAGATCAAAGAGAAGGCCAATCTGCAGCTTCGCATGAACATGTACGATATCTTCAACCGCAGCGAATTCAACGGGCCGGACGCGACGCCGACGGATTCCACCTTCGGTGCATGTACGACGAACTTCGGGTCGAACCGCTCGATCGAGATTCAGGGGCGGATTACGTTCTAGAAGATCGAGGCCACGTTTCGAGGATCATGGGGCGCCCGGACTTGTTCGGGCGCCCCATGCTAGTTACGGCTGCGAGTAAGTCGCTGCGTCGCCGGCGATCGGGAACGCGGCAAACCGGCGGCCGTCGCCGACTAGCGAGGGCGGTTGGAATTGCGGCACACCGCTCCCTATGGCCGCGGCTCGGTCGGGCGCGGCGGCGGTGAGGGACAGATGGCGGATCCGCCTCTTACTTCCGCGGGCAACGGAGCCGTGAATGTTAAGGTGTCCGACGCCAGGCAGCCGGGGCTGCGAACCAGCGAGGCGTCTCTCGTGAGTGTGGCCACGGGGTCTGCTCAGCTCATGTTCTTTAGGTCCGCCCGTGTTAGCGGGGCTCTGGAATTGGATGGCGCCGGTTCCAGTGTTGGCTGGCACGAAGGCGTACGGCGGCGCGACCTTTGCGGACGAGGGCGGGATGCGGCCAGTGTCTTAACTTACGTCAGAATGATCTCGGTGTGGGCGCAGACGGGGACATATGCCTCCATTTCGCGGGTTTCCAGGCGGACTTTCCGGATCGGCCACTTACGCATGGTCTGACGGAGAGCGGCGTGAAATGCGGGGTCGAGGTGGCGGCGGTCGCCGTTACGGCGGTGTACCAGGATTACTTCGGCGTAGACGGAGAGGAGCTCGGGCGGGGGAGTTTGGAGGTCCCTGGTGAAAGCCACGAGAACCTGACCGGCGTCCCCGGCGCGCGGGGCAAGAGCAAGCGAGGGCCTGACAACCATCAGAGAGGGCGGCTTCGATGGGGCGGGGCCATGGCCGGGAAAGACCGCGACCGCGCCGCCGGTGAGGGCCAGAAAGCTGTCCTCCGGCTCGGACGAGGGCTGGGTGGGACCGCCGCGGAGCGCGATGGAGGCGGCCCAGGATAAAGCACTGCGAGCGGCAGGGTCGTGCGCGGCGCGGGCGCGCAGGCGGCGGATGGCGTGAAGCCATAAGCGGCGGAAGAGCTTGCGGCTCCAGACGGCGCGCGTCAGGAACTTGAGGTAGTTGATCTCCAGAATCCGGTCGAGCTGCTCGCGGGTGTAATAACGCGACGTAGTGGCGCGATGGCGGTGTTCGACGACTGAGCCGGCGACGTAGATGGTGGGCCATCCGCGCTGCCAGGCGCGATAGCCGAGGTCGAGATCTTCCACGTAAGCCGGGTCGTAGGCTTCGTCCAGAGCGCCCAACTCGCGAAGCTTGGCGGCGTCGTAGATGGAACAACCGCCGCTGCCGTAGAGCACCCAGGTCTGGTCCTCGCCGGGCAGCGGTTCGTCGCAGCGCACGGGAAACGCGTCGGGGTCTTCCAGGGTGAGCAGGGCCTTGCCGGTTTCCTCGCGGCGCACACCGGACGGGAAACGGATTTGCGCGGTGGCGCAGAACAGGCTGGGGATGTCTTCGAAGGCCAGGCCCAGAGGTCCGAAGAAGTTGGGGGCCAGCAGCATGTCGTTATTGAGGAGACAGATGTGGGTGTAGCGGGCGCGGGCGATGCCGCGGTTGACGGCGCGCGAAAAGGAGAGCGGATCGGAAGAGAGTTCGACGACGATGCGGGGCCACTGGCCTGCGAGCCACTCCGCGGTGCCGTCGTCGGAGCCATTGTCCACGACGATGATTTCGTGGGCGAATTCGGCGAGTTGGCGGACGATGTCGGGTAACTGCGCCGCCAGGAGCTCGCGGCCGCTGCGCGATGGAATGACAACGGAGATGCCGTCCAGCGGGGCGGGCGAGGGCGGCGGGGCCGCAGGCTTGGACCTGGAAGGCGCGCGGTCCCGCCTACCGGGGCGTAAGATCCCGGAAATCCGCGCCAATCCATAATAAAACGGAAGAATCACAGTCGGGTTACTCGTCTTACCGATTCTAGATCAAGAGATGCAGATGCGGGCGGATTCCGCCGGCCGCGCCACTGGACGCTGCGTCCCAGAGTGCGAGGGCCTGGAGGGCGAAGGCGGTGGATACGGGATTCACATAGGGGAGCCAGGCGCCGCGGTGGCGGCCGAAGTAGAAGCCGCCGTCGATGCGCGGGTCGTCGGAGGCGGCTTGGAACCCGGCGAGGCGGGTGGCTTCCCATTCGGCGGCGGCGCGGTCGAGCGGAACGGCTCCGGCCCAGTCGGCATGCAAGCGGACGCGCAGCAACTGGGCGTAGACGTCGGAGCGCTCAAACTGGGGGGCGATGTCGCGCAGGAAGCGGGCGGCGAGAGCGATGCCGCCGGCCAGCGCGCGGGCACATTCCGGATCGGTGGCGCGGGGCAGCAAGCCTTCCAGGAAGTAAGAGTACGCGTGCAGGCGGTCCATGACCTTAAGGGAGTCGGGATGGCCGGGCAGGAACTCCTGGTGGCAACGCAGAGCGGAGTCGAGGGCCTGTCGATACCAGTCGCGGTATTCGGCGCAGCCGGTAGCTTGCGCGAGATCGAACCACGCCATGGCGGCTTTCAACTGGTAGCAGCCGGGAGAGCGCGACCAGCGGGTGGGGTCGCGTTCGACGGGCGATTTGGAGGGAAGGGACACGATGGGATGGATGTCGCCGGAAGGTGAGATGAAGTCGCGGGCCATGGAGGAGCCGAGCGCGGCGGCGGTGTCGCGGAATTCGTCGATGCCGGTAGCGCGCCAGGCGGAGAGCAGGCCGCGAACCACGATGCCGCAATCAAAGAAGTAGGTGAAGGGCTGGGGCGCGAGCTCGAAGGGCATGGTGGAGGAGGTGGGATCCCATGCGGCGCCGGTGAGAAAGCGGGCGGCGGCGGCGGCGCGGTCGAGAAACTGGGGATCGTGGGAGAGCGTGTGGAGATAGACCAGGGCGCCGATGGCGTAGCCGGTGATTTCCGTGGACACGGGATGGTTCTGTTGGAGGTCGGTCCGGTAGTAACGGGCGACGCCGCCGGAAGGGGTTTGGATGCCGGAATGGAGCCACCATTGCGCGGCGCGAAAGCACTGGGGAGACAACTCGCTAGTGTAACAGCTCACAGCCGGCCGGCGACAGCGGGTGGTATTTCGTCAGCGGAAGGTTCCGGCGGTGGCGGAGGACTTGAGTTGGTAGAAGACCGCGCGCATGTGGCGTTTGGATTCGAACTGCGGACAGATTCCAGTGAGGGATTCCATGGCGCCGATCACCAGGCAGCCATTCGGTTCGAGCACGTGCTCCATGCGTTGGAAGAGCGAGAGGCGGTCGCGATCGTTGAAATAGATGGCCACATTGCGGCAAAAAACGACATCGAACTTGCCCAGGCCGGCGAAGCTGTCCATCAGGTTCAGGCGGCGGAAGGCGGCCATGGCGCGAAGCTCATCGCAGATTTGCCAGCCGTCGCCGGATTTTCGGAAGTACTTTTCGCGCAGTTCGGGGGTGAGGCCGCGCGAGATTTCGGTGGGGTTGTAGAGACCGCGGCTGGCACGGGCCACGGCATCGTTGGAGATATCGGTGCCGACGAGCTGAATTCCATACGGATCGGTATTGCCGAGCAACTCCTTGAGAGTGATGGCGATGCTGAGGATTTCCTGGCCCGTGGAGCAGGCGGCGCTCCAGATGCGAAGGCGCGCCGAGCCGGAGCGCTTGCGGCGATCGATGGTTTCGGGAACGATCTTTTGGCGCAGAAGGTCGAAGGGGGCGGTATCGCGGAAGAAAGATGTTTCGTTGGTGGTGATGGCGTCCACGATGCGGTGTTCCAGAGCGCGGCTGGGGTCCGACTTGGCCCGTTGCACCAGCATTCCGAAACTTCCGCAACCGGTAGACTCCACCAGGTGCCCCAACCGGCCTTCGATGAGGTACCCCTTGGACTCGTCCAGGATGACGGCGCAGAGGGCGTAAATGTACTGGGCGACGGACTTGTGTTCCTCGGGCAGGAGCTTGGTCATGTGCGGACCTCCCGCAGGGACCGGAGGATGGCGCCGGCGACCTGATCGAGCGGGACTACGGTATCGACCACGCCGGCCGCGATGGCTTCCTTGGGCATGCCGAAGACCACGCAACTGGCTTCGTCCTGGGCGATGGAGATGCAGCCGCTGCGTTTCAGCAGTTTGAGTCCGGCGGTTCCATCGTTCCCCATGCCGGTGAGGATGGCGGCCACGGAGCGTCCGGGAATCTGCAGCGCGGCGGACCGGAACAGGTAGTCTACCGAGGGGCGGCAGCCGTTTTCGGGTGGATCCGCCGTGAGGCGCAGCAGAATTTCTCCACGTCCGCCGATGGCGACCTTCAGGTGTTTTCCGCCGGGCGCCACATAGGCGCAATTGGGCAGTGCGAGTTCGCCTTCTTCGGCTTCTTTCACGCGGATCGCGCACTTGCGGGCCAGACTGTCGGCCAGCGGCTGGGTGAACATCGGCGGCATGTGCTGAACCACCAGCACCGGCACTCCCAGGTCGGAAGGAAGCGATGGGAGCACGGTCGCCAGAGCGGCGGGTCCACCAGTGGAGACGCCGATGAGAACCACTCGCGCGCCGAGGCGCGACAACCTTCGAGCCGGTGGCCCGGACGATGGCTCGACTGCGGCTTCGACGGGCGGCACGCGGGGCGGCGCGACGCCGAGGCTGGTGCGCACGTCGCGGCGGCGCTCGAAGGCCCGGAGCATGGGAGCGAGCTGTTGGCGAAGGAGGACCACGTTATCCGCCGGGGTACCGGCCTCGGGTTTCGGCAGGAAATCGAAAGCGCCGAGTTCGAGGGCGCGCACGGTCATCTCGCCGCCGCGCCGCGTGAGCGAACTGAGCATAATGGCGCCGGTGCTCAGTCCCGCGGTTCTCAGCGACTCGAGTAGTTCGATCCCGTTCATCTCGGGCATTTCGACATCGAGCGTGAGCAAGTCGGGCTGGAGCGCCTGAATTCGGGCCAGAGCCAGCTTGCCGTTGGAGGCGGTGCCCACCACTTCGACTCCCGGAAGACCGGAGAGCGCTTCGGAAATGGCGCGGCGGAATACGACGGTATCGTCCACCACCAGGACCCGGATACTCATGGGAAGATCAGTCCTCCCCTTGGGTCAGAATCCGGTCCGCGTCCAGGATGGAGATGACGCGTCCTTTGTCGCGGCATACGCCTTGGAAGAAGCGCGCTTGCCCGGAGGACAGGTTGGCCGGCAGGGGTTCCCAATCTCCCGGTTCCACTTCCATGACGTCATCGACCTGGTCAACCAGCAGGCCGATAAACTCGCCGCGACTCTCCACAATCAAGATGCGGCTATCGTTTCCGTAGAGGGCTTTGGGCAACCCCAGCCGCAAACCGAGATCGACGACGGTGACGATCTTCCCACGCAGGTTCATGATTCCGGCAACTTCGGCCGGGGCGTGCCGTACCCGCGTCAGGGGACCGAGCCGGATGACTTCCTGAATCCCGGCGGCATCGAGCGCATAGTGGCCCTCTCGAACGGAAAAGGCCGCGAAGAGGGTCTCCTGTGCGTTCTCGGAGGTAGTTGTCTGCGCCATGATTTCTCCCGTGTCGCCGCCGGCGCCGTTAGTTGACGCTCTGCGTAACGCGAAACCGTTCTACGGTTCCCTGCAGGCTTTCGGCCACGCGGGAAAGCTCGGTCGCGCTGCCGCTTACCTGCTGGCTGCCATCCGCCATCTGGCGGGCGGCATGGTCCACGCCCACGATTTGCCGGGCGATATCTTTGGTGGCCTCGGAGCTCTCGGACACGCGCAGGTTGGCGTCGCGCACTCCACTGGAGGCCTCACCGATATTGCGGGCGATGTCCTTGGTGACGGTGGCCTGCTCCTCGATGGCGGCGGCGATGGAGGCGACAATCTCGCTCACCTCGCGAATCACCAGCGAGACCTTCTCGATTTCCGCGATTCCACCGGCGGTGGACGACTGCACGCCGGCGATTCGCGTCTTAATGTCCTCGGTGGCCCTGGCTGTCTGTTGGGCTAGTTCCTTGATCTCGTTGGCCACCACGGCGAAGCCCTTGCCGGCGGAACCGGCGCGCGCGGCTTCGATAGTGGCGTTGAGCGCCAGGAGATTGGTTTGTGAGGAAATCTCGGTTATGGTCTCGGTGACTTTGCCGATTTCGCGCGCGGCCTGGCCCAGAAGATTCATCTGTTCGCTGATGCGGACGGCCTGGCGATTGGCCTCTTCGGTAATGCGGCGGGCCTTTTCGGAATTGCCGGCGATTTCGCCGATGGTGGCGGTCATCTGCTCGGTGGCCGTGGCGACGCTTGTCAGATTGGTGGTGGTTTGTTCCATTCCGGCCGCTACGGAGACGACATTGGCGGTCATCTGCTCGGCGGCGGCAGCCACCGCGTGAGCCCTCTCCGACGCCTGTTTCGAGCCGTCCGTCATCTGCCCCGAGTTGGCGGACAATTCCGCCGACGAGGAGGACACCACGTGAATGCCGTCGGTGATGTTCTTGAGGACGTCGCGCAGGCTGACGCACATGGTCTGCATGGCTTTGGAGAGCGTGCCGACCTCGTCGCCCCGAGTGAGGTACTCATCGGGCATATCGCGGGAGACGTCGCCGTGGGCGACCTCTCCCAGGTGCGCTATGGCGACCTCCAGAGGTTTTGCGATACTACGTGTGAGCACCAGGCCCAAGATACACAAGGCCGCCATCCAAATGGCCGAGAACCCCAGCAGGAGGAGTTTCGTCTGCCAGGCAGCGGAGTCCTGCGCCTCATCGATCAGGGCCGCTTGCCGCTCGCGGTACTTCAAATAGTCGATCAGGTTGGCGCGCAATTCGTTGCCTTTGGGCTCGACACGCTGGTGGTAGCCGGCGACGGCTTCGCCAACCCGGCCGGCCTGAAGCGACTCGACTACCGTGACGTTCAGTTGCCGCCACTCGGTGACGATTTGCTCCAGGGTCTCCCTGCGGCGCTTGTCCTCGGCCGAAGCCGAAATCGTAGCCAGCTCCGCGAAATCCGCCAGATACTCTTTGCGGAGCGCGGCGATTTCCTCCAGGCCGGCGGGGTCGAGCTTTCTCGCCAGCAATGCGCCGGCGATGTGGGTGGTGACGGCGTTGGCGTCGGACGAGATTTGGAGGGCCAGCGCCGTGCGGCGGGCCTCCTGTCTGGCGGCCACCGCCTGGGTGTCGAGCGTGTGCAGCCCCCACCAGGCCACGCCGGTGATGCAAACTACCTGAAGAACGCCGGCGCCGATCAACAAGCCCAGCTTCTTTCCAATTTTGATATTGGCAAGTCCGTTCATCGTAATACCCCTTCTTTTTCCGAGATGCGTTTGCGCGGAGACGGACCGTTGCCCTTGGGGCGGATCGCCTTGCGAATGCTCTCGACCAATTCGTCCTTATCGAGTTTGATTTGGTACTGATCGACGCCGGCAGCCAGGCCGCGGGCGATTTCCTCTTCTCCGGCGAGCGAAGAGAGCGCAATGATGGGCAGGTCCGCGAAGCGCCCGTCGGCACGAACCTGCCGGGTGAGGGCCAGGCCGTCCAGCCGCGGCATCTCGACGTCGGTCGCCAGCAGATCCACTTCACCGGCGTGCCGGTCCAGGATTTCCCAGGCCGCCTGGCCATCGCCGGCGGCCAATACGCGGCAGCCGATACTCTCGACCAAGCGCTGAATCTGGCCGCGGAAAAATGCCGAATCGTCGGCTACCAGCACGGTAGGGGGCTCTTCCGGGCCGTTTTGGGCGGGAGGCGCCCAGGCGGCTTCCGGCGCCGCGGTGGGCAGGACGGTCTCGGCCAATTCGAAGATATCCAATAGCAGAATGGTGCGGTCCTTGAGCACCGCCGACCCGGCAATGCCGGGCTGCCGCAGGGTGGCGGTATCGACCTGAAGGGTGGCTTCCACCATATCGAGCGGCTCGGCTGCCAGCAGTCCTACGGGCCGGCCCAACCCCTCGAAGACGATGACCACCCATTGCTGCCGCTCGGTGAGTTCGCCGACCGGCGCCGAATCGCGGAGGGTGACAAGCGACAGACTGGCGTTCCGGTAGTGCATGGTGCGGCGGCCGGCGATGAACTGGATCTGGGCGGGGCGGACGCGCTCCAGGCGCGACACCTGTTCGATGGGCACGGCGCAGGTTTCGCCGGGCGCATTGTGGAATAGCAGCAGAGCATGCAACTCCCCGGTCTTGGCAAGCGCCTCCTCCGGTGGTTGAGAGGAGATGGCTTCGGCGGCACCCGCCGTCAGACCGGCGCGCGCTGCCATGCCGGCGACATCCAGGATTACGGCTACGCGGCCATCGCCGAGGATGGTGGCGCCGGCGTACATCTGCAGGCCTTTGAGGTGCCGGCCCAAGGGCTTGACGACGATTTCCACGGTATCGTGCAGATCCTCCACAGCGAGGCCGTAGGCGAAGGCTCCGGTGTCCACCAGTACGACATTCATGGCGCGTGGTGGGCCGGACGGGCGCCCGCTTTCAAGAACGTCTCCCAGGCGGACCAGAGGCACCAGGCCGTCGCGCAGCTTGAGCACCTCCGCGTTGCCCACGCGGTCGATGCGCTCCTCGATCTGGGCGGGAGGAATGCGAATCAGTTCTCCCACATTCACCTGCGGGATCGCAAAACGCTCTCCGCTATCGGAAACCAGCAACGAGGGAATGATGGCGAGGGTGAGCGGGAGCTTGATGCGAAAGTTCGAACCGCGTCCCGGGGCGGAATCGATGTCGATTTTGCCGCCGAGCCGGTCGAGGTTGGTCTTGACCACGTCCATGCCCACGCCCCGGCCCGAAACATCGCTGACCGTCTGGGCGGTGGAAACGCCGGGCAGAAAGATGAGCGCCATCTTATCGCGGTCGTTCATGTTGCGGAGTTGGTCGCTTGAGACCAGTCCTTTGGCCGCGGAAGAAGCGGCGATCTTCTCCGCAGCCAGGCCCTTGCCGTCGTCCGAGATCTGGATGACCACCTGGCCGGCCTGATGCGAAGCGGCGAGGACGACCGATCCGGTGCGGGGCTTGCCGGCGGCGGCGCGTTCGGCGGGCGGTTCGATGCCGTGATCCACGGCGTTCCGGACCATGTGGGTGAGGGGATCGCTCAAACCTTCCAGAATGGTTTTGTCGATCTCTACGTCGCCGCCCTCGATGCGGAGTTCCACCTCCTTGCCCAGGTCGCGAGCCAGATCGCGCACGAGCCGGGGAAACTTGGCGAAAAGGTTGCCGACCGGCTGCATGCGGGTCTGGGTGACGACTTCCTGAAGTTCCGAGGTAACCAGGCTTACGCGTTGCGCTCCGGAGCGGATGCCGCGCTCGTCCCGCCGCGACAGAGACTCGTTCAACTGATTCCGGCTGAGCACCAACTCTCCGGCCAGAGTCATCAGGGAATCCAGCAGGGCCACGTTCAAGCGAAGGGTGGTCTCGGCCGGACTGGCGACCGCTGGCGACGCAGGGTGGCGAACGTGTTCCGGCGGAGGGGCCGGGGAAGGGGACGGCGGCGTGCCTGGCGCGGGGGCGACGCTGGCGGTTGGGGCCGGGCCGGCGTGGCGGACGGGTTCCGGCGGAGGGGCCGGCGATGAGAGCGGAAACTCCGGCGCGGGGCCGATGGCGGGACACGCCGGAACCGGCGGGGACGCGAGAGGCGGGCCGGGGGAATCCGAAACGGGCGCCAGGGACGACCGATCGGCAACCGGAACGATGGCGGGTTGGGCCGGGAGTTGCACCGCCGCCGGTTGGAGGACGAGCGTGGCAAGACCATCCCTGGCAATGGCCCAGACCCTATCCGGGGACACGGTGATCGCCTGTCCGACAAGGTCCGGTTCCAGCGCGGTGGCATAGAGCACCTGCAGCATCAACTGGTTGGAGGGCTCGTCGTCGAGCGTTCCAGCGGAATTCAGATCGAAAGCGCTGGCCAGGATGGTGCCGCATTCGATCAGGGACTTGAAGACCATCCAAGGTGTTTTGCCGCGGCGTTCGATATCGTGAATCAAATCGAAGGCGATGAAGTAAACCGATCTTCCGCCGCGGCGCGCCTGGGTGAGATCGAAGGCCGAGACCTCGACCAGGGACTGAATTCCGGGGATGGAGATCGCCGCCCGCTCGGTTACGGAAAGCTTTTGATCGGCCGGCAGATGGTCCGCAGTCAGGGCGGAAAGGGCCGCGCAGAACTCGGCGATATCCGATTGGTTGCTCTCCCGATACTTCTCCAGGAGGTCGCGCAGCTTGTCGAAGCCCAGCAGCAGAATACTGACGACTTCCGGGGTGGGAACCATCTGGCCGGAGCGAACCAGGTCCAGCGCGTTTTCGGTCTTGTGCGCCAGTTCCCGGATCTTAAACAGGTCGAAGAAGCCGGCGCCGCCCTTAATCGAGTGCGCCGCGCGGAAGACCCGATTCACCCGCCGCTCGTCGATATCCGGTCCGTCGCGTTCGATTTCGAGCAGGTCGGCTTCGATGGTGGTGAGATGTTCGCGGCACTCCGCCAGGTATTCCTGGATCAAATCGTCGTCGATGTTGGGCTCACTCATGTCCGGCACCGCAGATCACTGCCCCGAAACGCTGAAGTGCTGATGTATCCGCATGGACTGAAAGAGGTCCAGGATGTCCGCGGAGGCATGAATCACGGCCAGGTGGCCGCCCAGTTTGCGCAGCGAGTTGTGGGCCGCGATCAACAGACCGATGCCCGTCGAATCGACCATTTGCACGTTGGCCAGATCCAGAACCAGTTCTCGAACTCCATCGGCGACCGCGCCGCGCATCTTGGAGCGGTATTCGGGTGCCCAGGCGGCGACCACATCCTCTTCGGTGGGCCGGATAAGCGCTCGGCTGTCTTCTCGTGTAAGCGTAATCATTTCATTGCCCCTTCAAAACCGTTTGACGACCGTTACGGCATTCCCCTTCTCGTTGAAGCGGACGCGTGTGGCATAGCGGAACAGGATGCCGAGTCCGCGGCCGGAAGCGGCGGTGGTGGCGGCAGTGGCTGCAGTGGCGGCAGTGGCGACATTATCGTTGCGGCGCCGCAATACCGCGCGCCAATCGAAGCCGTCTCCGTCGTCTATCACGGCGATAGTCAGGCGCCCTACCCCGAGCCGTAACGCGCAGCGGAAACGGTTACCGGGGTCCGATCGGCATCCATGCACAACCGCGTTGTTCAGCGCCTCGCGAACCAGCAGTTCGGCGGCAAACCGGTGCGGGCGATCCAGGTGTTTTTCGGCGTGCCGCCGGAATTCGATACAGAACTCCTCGACGGCCGAGGGCACGGCTGCCAGCGTCTGCCAAAGTTCACAACCATAGCGGACGGACGGCTTCATGGGTATGCCTCCACCGAAAGCAAGAGCAGATCGTCCTCGACGGCGGCGCGGTCGGGCCGAAGTTCATCTGCGATGCGGTTCCCGGCCTCGGCGAGGGGCACCATTCGGTGGCGCACGCAGCCGTCCACGAGTTGCTGCAACCCGGCCTCCCGCCCACCGCCCGCGGTGGATTCGATCAAACCATCGGTATATAGATAGAAGCGGTCGCCACGGGAGACCTGCAAATCCTTGCGCTGCAGCACGGCCGCGCTGAATACGCCGAGTGGATCGCTATCCATCTTCACTACCTGAGAACGGCCCGAGGCGCTCACCAGGATGAGCGGAGGGTGTCCGGCGCTGACTACCGAGAGCTTTCGCGTGCGCCGGTTCAAGCGGGCGTAACAAGCGGTAAGGTATTGCTCTTCGCCCATCATCTGACGCATCACCGAGTCCACGCCGCGCATGGTGTCCTCGGGGGAAAACATCGGCCCCGAGTATTGGCTAAGCAAGGCCTTTACCGCGGAGGTGAGGAATGCGCTGCTGATGCCGTGTCCGCTGATGTCGGCGACGAAATAGGCGAAGACATCGCGGCCCAGGGAAAGTACGTCGTAAAAATCTCCGCCAGCCTCTTCGAGCGGTTTGTAATAGACCGAGAATCCGGCCTCCGGGCAGCCTTCCGGGCGCACCAGGATGGCCTGCTGCGCGTCGCGCAACTGCTCCAGCCGCTGGCGGTGCTCGCGCACCAGCACGCGATTGGTCTGGCTGATGCGCAGGTGCACGCGCACCCTGGCCAGCACTTCCTCGGCATGAACCGGTTTCGTAATATAGTCCACGCCGCCGATTTTCAGGCCGGCGATTTTGCTTTTCAGGTCGTCCGCGGAGGAGAGAAAAATAATCGGAATATCGGCGGTCGCTGCGTCGCATTTGAGCCTGGCGCACGTCTCAAAGCCGCTTTCGCCCGGCATGATCACGTCCAGCAGGACGAGATCGGGCTTCTCGGAGCGACATAGGGCCGTGGCGCCGGGGCCGTCGCTCGCCATGAGGGTTCGAAACCCTTCGGCGGCCAAGACGCTCTGCACCAGTTCGACGTTGGTGGGTGTGTCGTCCACGATCAGGATTGTGGGAGTATTCATCGCCCTATACCATTGAGAAGGTTACCGTTGACAGCATGGCTGCTCCAGCCGGCGGTCCCCGGCTCCCCGCCGGAAACGCCAGAGTCTGCCGACGTCGTGGCACAGAATCGGGCGCTCTCGCACCGACGGGTGGAGGGCCGATCTGGGAACCGTAGAGTGATTGGACGACTTGTCGATATCGATCACGGAGGCTATTTACACCACTGTTCCCACTTATCGGCTGATCGCGCGATTCCCGTAATAGTTCACGAGCGACTATGTGTGGATGGGGGTTGGAAGCGGAGCGGATCGCGGCGTGAACCGGGGTGCCGTCGTGGCGCACGCGTTCACGCGCGATGCTACCTGATCCCGGTATCGGTAATGCCGCGGAATTCGTGCGGCGGGTTGGCGACCTGTCTGGACGGCTCCTGCGCACTGGTCGGCAGGCCGATTGAAAATCGGCCGCAGGATGAAATCCTGCCCCACATAAGACACCGCGTGCGACACCCAATCAACACCGGTGTCCGATACTGGGAAAGTAAGCGGCATTGCGCACTCAGGCCTGCCGCATCGCGACTCTTCGCGATGCCCGGCGGAGAACCTCTGGAATCGCGGGTGTTGGCCACGCGCTTCTGTGTCATCCACGTGCGGGGGATTACTTCACGGCTTCTAACGGCGAGTGTGTATCCGGCCCGGTCACCGAGTCGGCTGTCACCAACTGGCCGCCCGCGGCTTGAATTTCGGCAAGTGCGCGCCGGGAATCCCCGACATCTAGGCATTGGATGGCGTCGATCGCCACCAGCACGGGCTTGCCGGTTTTCAGGAGTCCCCGCGCGGCGTGAAGCACGCAAATCTCGGTGACCACGCCGTAGACCACATGGCGGCCGGCACCCAGGCGCTCGATCACGCGCGCAAAATTCGGAGCGGTAAAGGCATCGACGGTCTGCTTCTCCACCACAATCTGTTGCGCGCCATCGATGTCGAAGTCGCATTCGCGGTTGGGAACGACCACGCGCCGCGGCAGCAAGGTCGCCTCGGGTTTGCGCTGGCCCAAGGTCCCGGCGACGCAATGGTGCGGCCAGGTGCGAAACTCCGGGTCGTCCTCGGTATGGGCGTCGGTGGTGGAAACCACGGGGATGGCATGATCGGCGGCGTACCGGTTCAGGCGCGCGATGGTGGGGACGATCCGTTCGGCGCCGGGCACGGACAACGCGCCACTGGGCAGCAGGAAGTCGAGCTGCGTGTCGATATCGTAAAAAACCGTATCGTGGAATACCGTCTTCATCCCAGCAGATTGCGGCGGGTCCGGTCGGTGAGCTCGCGCAATTCGCGGCTGTAGATTACCGGCCAGGGCTCGCTCTCCTCCAATTGTCGCAGGCGCTCGGGAAGCTTTCCCAGGGCGGCGGCGGCACGCGCACGGGCCTGTTCCACCGAAGGCAGCGGTTCTACGAGTCGGCCGCCCAGGATCACGGGTTGCAGCAGCGCATCGCCCCTACCGCACTCGCCCGAACGCGCCACCACGTCGCGGGCTTCGTCGCGGAAAATCTGCTTGGCCCCGGGACGGGTCTGCTTGTCCGCGCTGAATTTCGCGGTGAAGCGCTTGATTCCGCTGATCTCCAGCTCCACCATCTTGTACACCGCGCCCATGCTGGGTGCGTCGCCGGACGTGGCCAGTTGCGTTCCCACTCCGAAAGCGTCGATGGGTGCGCCGGCCGCAAGCACTTCGCGGATGCGGTACTCGTCGAGATCCCCCGAGATCATGATTTTGACCTCGGTGAGCCCGGCGGCGTCGAGGATGCCGCGCACTTCGCGGGAGAGCGCCACAAAATCGCCGCTATCCAGACGGACGCCCCACAGCGGTTTCCCCACTTCCACCGCGTGGCGCGCGCCTTCCAGCGGATCGTAGGTGTCGATGAGTTGGACGGTGTGCTCGCCCAGGGTTCGCTGTAAGTGGCGGAACGCCTCCTTCTCGCAGGCGTAAGACATCACCCAGGAGTGCGCCGCGGTGCCGGAAACGGGGATTCCGAAGCGATAGCCAGCCAGCGTGTTACTGGTAGCGGAGCAACCGCCGATGTAGGCCGCCCGCGCGCCCAGCACTCCGGCCTCGGCGGTGTGCGCGCGCCGCGTGCCGAACTCGACAACCGGCCTCCCGCCCGCCACGGCCGCCAGGCGCGCCGCTTTGGTGGCAATTAGCGTGGGAAAAGTGAAAGCGGCCAGAAGATACGTTTCGGGAATCTGCGCCTCGACGATGGGGGCGCGGAGGATCAGCGCCGGCTCTCCGGCGAACAGCGGCGTGCCTTCGGGAACTGCAAACAAATCGCCGGTGAAACGCAGCCCCCGGAGATACTCGAAAAAGGCCGGGGACGCGTTGCCGAATTGCGGGACCGAACGAAGGTAGTCGATCTCCTCGGAAGTGAAGGAGAGGTTGAGCAGGTAATAGACGACCTGCGGCAGACCGGCGGCCAGCACGAAATTGCGCCGCGCGGGCAGGCGGCGGATGCTCAGCTCGAACGTGGCTCTCTCATCGGCCTTGCTGGCGTCGAAATAGCCGGCCGCCATGGTGAGCTCGTATAAGTCGGTGAGAAGAGCGTTCATTCTTATGTGGGGCAGGTTGGCAACCTGCGGCCGGTTGGTAACCGGCCTGGCCGGCCGACGCACGGGATCTTCCGCCCGGCCCGCTACTTCTTCTTAGCCGCCGGAGCCTGCTCTTTCACCCCGGTAGCGGCTTCGCGAACATCGACGACGGATTTAGCCGTCAATTCATAGATGCTCGGCTCGCCCTCGCGTTGCGCGAAATACCGCTCGCCCTGCTTGCTGACCGTCACCTTCTCCACCCGCTTGCCCCCACTGGAGGTAACCGTGGCTTCGAATACCGTCTGTCCGCCGCCCGTATCGACGAACTTGTCGGCGGAGAAATCGCGCAGCCGGTCGATCAGCGTCTGCACCGTGGAATTGTCCATGGTTTTCGCGCCGGACATCCACTTGTCGCCGCTCTTGGTGTAAGTGAATTGCCCGTTGTTGGTAATGGCGAGTTGGCTGGGGTCGCTGAAGCCGAAATCGAAGAGCTTCTTACTGCGGAAATCGTCCAGGCTCTTGTTCACGCCGTCACCTACGTCCGACGGGATCTTGTACATGCCATCCACCGCGGAACTCTTGGCATAGTAGTTATGGTCCTTGTCCTGGTGAACCTCCAGCGTCTGGCTGCCGCTCGCATCGGTTACAGTGGCCGTCGCGATCTTGGGGGCCGCGGCAAACTTCTTGACGGCGTCCGGATCGGGGCTGGCGAGATCCATCTTGGCGTCCCTCAGCTTGGAGATCAGGGTATCGATCTGGGTGCTGTCGGCGCGCAGCGGGCGAGGCTGCAGAATCTGCCATTCGTTGTTGTTGTTCTTGCCGAACTCCACGGCCGGGCCCTTGGTCTGAAGTTGGATGCGCGTGATCTTCTCCTGGTCGAAGGTGAGCAGGCGCTTGTCGCGAAGATCGCTGAGCGTTTTGTCGAGACCCGTCTTCACGAAGCTGGCGATGGTGAAAACGCGCCGGTCGTAGCCCGCCAGCTTGGCGTAATACCCGGAGTTAGTAGGAGTCTCGTCGCCAATGAGTAACTCGTCGGTCTTACCGTCCTTACGGACCACCGACACATCCAGCGATGGATTGTTGAGGCCGTACTGCGTAAGGTCGGCGGCTTTGTCTTCGATCGACTTATCGGCGCTCACGGAAGCCAGGCTGGAGACCAGCGAACTGGAAGCGTCGGGATCGGCCGGATAGGCCTGTGGCTCGGTGATGCGCCACTTACCGTTATCGCGGCGCAGCGCCAGAGTGTCGGCGCCCTTCTTGAGGCGGATCTCCTGGAACTGCTCCTCGGGAACGGTCAGCAGCTTAGTGGTGGTGTCGGAGGGAGGCTTCTTGCTATCGGCGTCCCGCTTCTTGTTGGACCACCACCACAGGCCGCCCAACACAGCCAAAAGAACGACGGCGGTCAAAAGTCCCTTCGGCTTCATGGGTTATCTCCTCTTCCACCAGGTGGCCAGACCGAATGCGACCACGCCGAAGGGGAAAATCACGATGCTCATCCAGAACAGCGTGTTGAGCCGCGGCGTCGTGATATTGAATGCCTGGTCTTCGGGCATCTTAGGGCGAATGGAAATCAAGTCTTCGTCCGAGGAGAGCCAGTTGATGGAGTTGAGAAACAGGTCGCGGTTGCCGAGCTGGCGCGTCCCGGCGAAAGCGTTGACCGCCCATTCCGACGTCCCTACCACCACAAAGCGTCCCTTAGCCGCGCCGGAAAGCGTTCCCGCGGCAGCCAGCGTCAGCGGACCCGGCTTGGCCTTTTTGGGATCCACCGCGCCGCCCGGGCCGATCTCGGTGATCGCCATGCTGTCTTCGGTGGTTTGCACTAACTTATCGACGGTAGCTTTCCCGGTCGATTTGATTTCGAGCGATCGCACCAGCGGGAAGGCCGACATGACGCGCGTCAGCGGCGCCGTGATCTGGTGGCTTTCATACTGCATGATCACCGGAATCTCCGGGCCGAACTCGAAGAGTTGGCCGATACCGCTGCGATCGAGAACCAGGTCCTTGTCCACGGTAACGCCCCAATCCGTGAGCACGTTCTCCAGGTCGATGTTAGGGGCTGCGGCTTCGGAACGGCCGATGCGGATGACGTTATCCAACATGATCATGGCGCGTCCGCCGTTTTCCACGTAACCCTTGACGGCTCCCGCGACGGGCGGCGGATAGGCTTCCTGCGGTCCGCCGATCACCAGCACCGAGCAGTCCTTGGGGACTTCCACGGCTCCGGCGGGCTCCGCCTGACCGATGGCCATGGGCTTACCGGCATCCGCGGCGGCGGGCTTCAGCGTCACCGCGCGGCTCTTGTAGTTATCGCGCTCCAGCAGTTGTTTGAGGACCGAGAAACCGTTGCGGTCGCTGTCGTCGATGCTATGCTCGCCGGCTCCGGAGACGAAGCAGACGTTGCGTTCGGCGGTCTTGAGCGAGCGGATCAAGGCTCCCGTAACTTCCTCTTCGGTGACGCTCTTGGCGCCTTCGCGGCGCGCGCCGCTGTCCACGATCACGGGCGAATCCGAGCGGTAACCCGAGGATTTGGCCAGTTGCGGCTTCTTATCCGGGGCGATGTACTTGACGTGAAATTTGGGAGACAAAGAGGAGTAGCGGTCCAGCAGGTCGCGGCCGGTGCGGAAGCTATCCTCGGTGCCGAAGTAAGTGGCTGTGACATCCAGCTTGAGACCTTTGACGATCTTGATGGTCTGATCGGAGAGGCTGAACTGCTTGTTCTTGGTGGAATCGTAGGACTTGTCGTACCGGTTGGCGAGAATGTTCAACACCGTGAGCACCGCCAGCGTCACCAGGATATAGACGGTGACGTACGCGGCGAACTTGGTCTGTCGGGTCTTAATCCACTTGGCATCCATGTCAGGACCTCCACCGCAGCGATTCCATGGATCGCGAGGTTATAAATAGCGCAAAGAAAATCATGGAGAGATAGAAGACGATATCCTTGGTATCCAGCACGCCCTTACTGAAATTCTCGAAGTGGGTCACGATTGACAGGTAGTTGACCACTTGAGAGACCAGGGTGCTGTCGAACGCCGTGAACCAGCTCAGCAGCCAGAGAATCAGGCACACGAAGAATGTGGCCACACCGGCCACAATCTGGTTCTTGGTCAGGCTGGAGATAAACGCGCCGATGGCCAGCAGGCATGCGCCCTGCAGGATCAAGCCCAGGTAGGCCACCAGAACGGGCTGTAAGTCCGGCTTGCCCCACAGAAACAGGAACGATAGGTTGAGCGCCGACATGGCCAGCACGCTCAAATACAGCAGCACGGCGCCGATCCACTTACCGAGAATGATCTCGATATCGCGTACCGGCGAGGTGAGCAGCAGTTCCATGGTCCCGGTGCGCTTCTCTTCGGCGAACAGGCGCATGGTGATAAGCGGCAGCAGGAAGAGTGAAATGGTGCTGGCGAAACCCAACAGCGGGCGGATCACCTGGTCGTTCAAATTGATGGGCTGCCCCTGCATTTGAGCCTGCACACCGTACTTGGCCAGTTCCTTGACGGTGGGGTAGAACACCAGGCCGCCGAAGATCAAGGCAAATAGCGCCAGCACCGCGTAGGCGATGGGCGACGCGAAGTAACTTCGCATTTCCTTACGACAGATGAGAACGATGTTCTTCATTTTTTGCCTCCATCGGCGGCGGCCTTCGGTTCGTCCTTCTTCTCGGACGCGGTGAGTTGAAGGAAGATGTCTTCCAGGCTCAGGCCCACCGAACGCAGCTCGCTGAGGTTCCAGCCGGCTTGCACCACGGTGCGCGCCAGGTCGGCGCGGATGTGGCGGCCTTGCAGACTCTCCACTTCAAACACCAGGTGGCCGTCCTTGGGTTCTTTCGCTACCACGCGGCTGACTCCGGAAACCTGTTCCAGGCGCAACTGCACATCGCCCGGCGCGGGCTGGCCGGCGGCCGCCTCCACTTCCAGGGCGACGGCTTCGGATCCACGCAGGCGGTTGGTCAGGTTGGCCACCGAATCGATGGCCACCAGCCGCCCCTGGCTGATGATGATCACCCGCTCGCAGGAGTGCTCCACTTCGGAGAGAATGTGGGTGCTCAGGATGATGGTGTGATCGGGCGACAGCGCCTTCAGCAGATCGCGGATTTCGATGATCTGCTTGGGGTCCAGGCCGGATGTCGGCTCATCGAGAATCAGCACGTCGGGGTTATGGATAATGGCTTGGGCGATTCCCACGCGCTGGCGGTAGCCCTTCGAGAGCTTGCCGATCAGCTTGCTGCGCACGTCGCCCAGCGCGCATTTTCCGGTGACATCGTCCACCTTGCTCTTGATGTCGGCGCCCGAGATGCCTTTCAGCCTGCCCACGAAATTGAGGTACTCATCGACCTCCATTTCGGGATAGAGGGGGGGCGTTTCCGGCAGGTAGCCGATGCGCTTTTTCACTTCGAGAGGGTTCTCGAGCACGTCGAACCCGGCCACGTTGGCGGTGCCGGAAGTAGGCGGCAGGAAGCACGTCAGGACGCGCATCGTGGTGGTCTTGCCGGCCCCGTTAGGCCCAAGAAAACCCACGATTTGCCCCTTTTCGACCTCAAAAGAGATGTTGTCCACGGCGACCGTGCGAGCGTATCGCTTGGTGAGGCCTTCAACTTTAATCATATGGTTGGTTCCCGGAGAACAGTGT
>Ga0181529_10001547_pt1 | contig 29226 bp, 26 predicted proteins | sample PEATcosm2014_Bin_36_FD_119763 | JGI IMG/M metagenome (GOLD analysis project Ga0181529, IMG submission 119763) | Peatland microbial communities from MTU Mesocosm Facility, Houghton, MI, USA - PEATcosm2014_Bin10_30_metaG | ecosystem: Environmental > Terrestrial > Soil > Wetlands > Peat | place... | reverse complement strand
GTCGCGAAATTCGTCGGGATTGTCCGCCAGCCGGCGGTTGTGCGGCTCATGCCCGAGCTTCGCTCCGCCAGGGCGAGAGTTCTCGCGCCTTTCCTTCTTGTCCGTCGAAGGCGGCTTGGATGACGTTCGTGAATTCTTGTCAGGCCGTTGGAGCCGCAGCACCAGCTCGATCAATTGCTCTTTGCTGAGCTGCTGCAAATCACTGCGATCCATGTCCACCATGGATTCAGAGATCGCGCCCGGTGGCAAGGGAGAGTGGGTAATTGCGTCGTTGAAGGCCTCGCAGACGCCGTTCTGCATCGGCTTGCCCGGCGCGATGAAATGCCAAGCGACCCGGCTGCTTTGAGCCCAGGCGAGCATGGCGGTGGAGGTGAACTCGGTCCCGTGGTCGGAGACGATCAGCTCGGGATTGCCGCGCCAGGCGACGACCGCGTCGAGTTCGCGCGCTGCGCGCCGGCCCGAGATCGAGGTGTCGGCGATCGCCGCCAGGCATTCCTTGGTCACGTCGTCGATCACGTTGAGGATGCGGAAGCGCCGACCGTTGGAGAGCTGGTCGTGGATGAAGTCGACCGACCAACGGGCGTTCGGCCTCGCCTCGACGAGGATCGGCGCCCGCATGCCCGTCGCCCGCTTGCGCCCCCTTGCGCTTGCGGACGGTCAGTCCTTCCTCGCGATAGATGTCAATCGACACGGGGTCGAGCGCCGACCGGCGTCGCAACGCATTGAGGCGATTGGTCATCACTGGGGCAAGTCCATAAGCCGAATTACATCCCTGGACGCGTCCGCGACCTCCACGCGCGAGACAAAGCGGCTGTCGGGCCAAGCGTCGGGCGCGCTCGGCAACGCGAATTGGGCCGGCCAAGAGCGGCGATCCGCGAAAGGTCCGCCGCTCGGCCCCCAGCGCCTGGGTCAAGTCGTCGCAGCGCCAACGCCCGGGCCAGGACCCGCCAACCCAAGCAACGCAAACAAATGCCGGCCACAGCGACGATTTTGAACGGCTCTCGCGCCCCCTTCGCCAGCGCCGCGCAGAGGCTTGGCCGCGCGACCCCAACCCAAACGTTAACCACTTGGAGACCAACGAAAGCCTAGCTCAAATGGCCCATCAATCTTCCGTCACATCCATCGGGCGTGGTCACTTTAGGGGGAATTGAGCATGGCGGGTATTTCTCGCCGCAACTTCGGGGGAATTGCCGGAGCCTTTGCGGCCTACGCCCTCACAATTGGCAAAGCCGGCGCCTTGACCATCCCAACCCGGCCCAAGAAATACCCGATCGATACGAAGATTTCGACGACGGCGGAGCGAACCGTCGTTCCCGGCCCAACCCCTTCCGTCAAAATTCGCCCCGACGCGGTTTCCCAGTACAAGCAATACGGCTATGGCGCTTGGCGCTATGGTTCGCCTCTAAAGCATGAGAAACGGCTCGACATCGTCTCTGCGACATATACCGGCGGCGCCGTCACCAACGACGAGAAGTTGCTGCGGTTCTTTACGATCAGCGACGTCCATATCTCCGACAAGGAATCCCCCTCTTCGGCGATCTTCCTCGGTCTAAAAGACGGCATTTCCCCCGGCTATTCGGCGGTCATGCTGGATTCGACCCACGTTCTCGACGCCGCCGTCCAGACGATCAACGCGCTCCACAAGCACAACGCGTTTGACTTCGGCATTGCGCTCGGCGACGCCTGTAACGATACTCAGTACAATGAGCTGAGGTGGTATATCGACGTCCTCGACGGCAAGGCGATCACGCCGAGCTCCGGCGCGCACGCAGGCGCTTCCACCGTCGATTATCAAAAGCCCTATCAGGCGGCCGGCCTCGACAAGTCGATCAACTGGTATCAGACCCTCGGCAATCACGATCACTTCTGGATGGGGACGACCCCTGTCACCGATCACATCAGGCAGACGTACGTCGGCGAGGACATCCTTGCGCTGGGAGACATCTTCCTCGAACCCGACGGCATTAATAACCGCGAATTTTATATGGGCGCGCTCGACGGATCGACCGTCCACGGCGACGTCATCGGCGCGGGGCCCGTCGGCAATTTCAAAACGCCGCCGAAGGTCGTCGCGGATGAGAACCGCCGTTCGCTGCTGAGAAAGCAGTGGATGAATGAGTTTCTTACGACGTCGTCAAATCCTGTCGGTCACGGCTTCAGCCCGGACAACGTCGCCAACGACTTCGCCTGCTACAGCTTCCGCCCGAAATCTGATCTGCCGCTCAAGATCATCGTCCTCGACGACACCCAGACGGATCAGGATATCAATCCGCCGCATTCCGAGACCACGTCCCCCGGCTATGGCCACGGCTCGCTCGACGAAAGGCGGTTTAACTGGCTGGCGAAAGAGCTTGCGGATGGTCAGGCCGCCGATGAACTGATGATCATCGCCGCCCACATTCCGATTGGCGTAGAGCCTCCGAGCTCCTTTGTCGGTTGGAATTCAGCCGCCTATGTGTCGGAAGAGAAGCTCTTTGCGACGCTTCACCAATATCCGAATCTCATACTGTGGGCCGCCGGGCACCGCCACTACAACACAGTCACGGCCTTCAAGTCGCCTGACCCGGCGCGGCCTGAACTTGGGTTCTGGCAAGTCGAGACGGCGTCGCTCCGTGATTTTCCGCAGCAGTTCCGCACGTTCGAGATTGTCCGCAACAGCGACAACACGATCTCGATCTTTGCCACCGACGTGGATCCCGCCGTCAGGGAAGGGACGCCCGCCGCGGCTTCACGGTCTTACGCCATTGCGTCGGCCCAGATTTACGGCGCCAACAAGCTCGCCCAGAGCCCGCCGCCTCTGAAGCCGACGGGTTCGTACAATGCCGAGCTGGTGAAGCAACTCAGCCCAGAGATGCAGGCGAGGATGCAAACATTCGGAACGCCGATCCGCGGCTGAAGCGGAAGAGCGCGGGGTCCGACTCGGAAGGGGTTTCTGGCCTGAAATCCGGAAACCGAGTCGGGACCGCACCAAGCCCGTCGCCAGCCGAGGCGATTCTTCGTCGGCCGGCGCTTCCGCTCCCGACTTGTGCATGATGTTCCTCTTGAAAGGGATCGTCGATGAGTTCGAATCGTTCCTTCGCCACGCTCAGCCGTCGCGCGCTCCTCTCCGCCTTCGCGGCGCTTCCCGCCTTGTCGACGCTCGTTCCCCTTTCTGCGACCGCCCAAGCGGCGGCGGCGGCGGGCGACCCGCTGCCGTCGTGGAACGATACGGAGACCCGGAAGGCCATCGTCGCCTTCGTCGAACGGGTGACGAAGCCGGGCTCGCCCGACTTCGTGCCCGAGGCCGAGCGTGTCGCCACTTTCGACAACGACGGCACGTTGTGGGCCGAGCAGCCGATGTATTTCCAATTTCTGTTCGCTGTCGACCGCGTCAAGATTCTCGCGCCGCATCATCCAGAGTGGAAGGACAAGGAGCCGTTCGCCTCGCTGCTGAAGGGCGACATGAGGCGAGCGCTCGCCGGCGGCGGCGAGTCCGCCGTCGCTCAGTTGTTGAACGCCACACACACCGGCATGACCAACGACGAATTCCTGCAGATTGTCCGAGACTGGATCGGCGCCGCCAAGCATCCCGTCACCGGGCGGCTGTACACTGAGATGGTCTATCAGCCGATGCTGGAATTGGTCGCCTATCTGCGGGCGAACGCCTTCAAGACCTTCATCGTTTCGGGCGGCGGCATCGAGTTCATGCGCGCCTGGACCGAGAGGGTCTACGGCATTCCGCCAGAAAACATCGTCGGCAGCAACGCCAAGGTCAAGTTCGAGTTGCTCGACGGCAAGCCGGTGCTGATGCGCCTGCCGCAAGCCGAATTCCTCGACGACGGACCCGGCAAGCCAGTCGGGATCAACGAACACATCGGCCGCGTCCCAACTGCCGCGTTCGGCAACTCGGACGGCGATCTGCAAATGCTTCAATACACGATGGCGGGGAGCGGCCCGCGCTTCGCCCTCCTCGTGCACCACACCGACGCGGAGCGCGAATGGGCCTACGACCGCAAGTCCTTCATTGGTCACCTCGACAAGGCGCTCGACGAAGCGAATGCGAAGGGCTGGACCGTCGCCGACATGAAGAACGATTGGAAGGCCATCTTCCCGTTCGGGAACAAATGAGAACGGATCAAGCGGGGCGAGCCGTATTTCCCCGCTGATGCGATTGGACCTTGACGCGCCGCCTCGCAGCGTCCGCTATCGGCGTGCGCCGCGCCGGCGAACGCGCTTTCCGACGCGATCTGGAATGGCCCGTTCAGAAGGCCACGTCGAGCTCGCCCTTCACTGCATTGTCCTCGTCGCGCGCGGCGAGCGAGCCCGAATAGAACACGCCGATGGTCGCCTGGCGCGTCATGCGCCAGTCGACCCCCGCCTCGACAGCGAGGGCGTCGCGGGCGATCGGCGCGCCGGCGACCGCAAACGGGATCGAAGGCGCGCCGGCGAAGGCCAGCGTCGAGTTCGGCGTCACGTCGCCGAACACGTGCCGCCAACCCAGCATGCCGCGCGCAATCAGCGGCGCATCGTCGAACAGCGCCGCCTCGGTCCGCGCGCCAAGCGTCGTCGCAGCGTAGTCGTAGCCAGCCGCGGCGCCGTTCAACGCCGCCGCGCCGCCCGCCTCGCTGAAGCTCGCGGTGTCGATGTGCATCGCCGTCGCGCCGGCGAAAGGCTCGATCGACGTCGGCCGTGAGAAGCCCGACAGGCCGATGCGCCAGCCGGCCTCGCCGAACGCCTGCAACGTGTCGCCGCCGTATCCCGCGCTCTCGGCGTCGCTGAAGCCGGGGAAGACGACCGAGCGATCGGTTCCATAGCGGTTGTAAGCATAGAGCGCGCCGCCGCTAAGCCGCAGCGCATTGAGGCTTGCGCCGCCATAGACGCCGGCGAACGTCGAGTCGACATGGCCGCTCGAAGCCTGCGCGTCGAGGCTCAGAGCCGACTGGGTGTATCCGCCCGCCACGCCCAGGCGATAGCGATTGTCGGGGCTGGCGTCGACGCCCAGAATGAAGCCGTCGACCGAACGATCGAGAGTCGCCGCATCGTCGCCGCCGCCGATATGGCCGAACGAGCCGAAGGCCTGTCCCCACGCCGCGAACGCCTGGGTCGGCAAATTCGGGGCCGCGATCCCGCTCGTCGCGGCAAACCCCGCGGCGGCGCCGGTCGCAGGCGCGCCATAGGGGATCGCCAATCGGTCGAGCACCGCCTCGCGCGGCAGGCGCGCGTCGTCGAACGCCGCCGAGACCGCGCTCGCGTGGATCTCGCCCGAGAGCGCGTCGAAGGCTTGCCGGGCGCCGGCGGCGGATTGGGTCACCAGCGCCTCAGAGAGGGGACTCCCAATCGCCTCGGCGTCGATTGCATTGGCCGTCGCGACCTGATCGGGCGTCGCGGCCACGCTGCTGAAGGCGACGCCGTTGCGCGTCAGCGTGAGCGACACGTCGTTGGATTGGTAGGTCAGCGACGGCGTCAGAAAGAGGAGGTCGTCGGTCACGCTTCCGAACGTGCCGTCGACGCCGCCCGTTGCGGTGAGGATCGTGTAGGGACTGCCCAATGTCGGCGCGGGGCCGACGCTGGCGACGTTGACGGCGCCGCCTGACAGCGTCGCCGTTCCGCCAACTTGAATCAGGTTGGCGCCGTTCGAACCGATCGCCACCTGATACGTGGAGCCGGAGCGCAGATCCAACGAACCGCCGACGAAGCCGTTGCCGGCGAAAGTGGCGCCGGACCAAATCGCCAAGTTGCCGGCCAGCGCGCCGGTGACCGCCAGTGTGCCGCCCTGCACAATGGTGTCGCCAGCGTAGGTGTCGTCGCCGGCGAGGATCAGCGTCCCGCTCCCCTGCAGCGTCAGGCCGCCGGGGCCGGAAATGGCGTTGCTCCAGACGTCGAAGGCGTTCAAGCCGCCGAGCGCGGCGTTCATGTTCACCGTGACGTCATTGGCGAACGCGCCATAGCCGCCGGAGGCGGCGTAGAGATTGAGACGCGACCAACCTGAGTAAACCGGGTTGTTGTTGTCCATCGGCCCGCCCGAAGGCAATTCGGTGGAGGCGAGGATGTCATTGAGCTGCGTCTGGCTCAGGTAGGGAAAGCGCGTCTTGATCAACACGTACGCGTCCGCCGGCACGACCGGCGCCAGATTCGTCGGGCCGACCGGCGGCATGTCGTAGGGCGTCATGTTGTCGTAGGTCAGAAAGTTGAAATAGGTCTGCGACGCTTGGCTGTACCGTGCGGCGGTCGGGATTACGCCGTTGGCGATGCATGTCGCCACGCCGGCGGCGCACGGCGCCGCGAATGGCAAACTGTCGCCGCCGCCGAGATAGCCCTGCATCGCTTTGCTGAGCGTCGGCAGATTGGCCTGAGTGAACGTCGCGCCAGCATAGGTCGGTTCGCCGGCGAGCGTCTCGGCGACCAGGTACGTGCCGAGAATTCTCCCGCCGATCACGTCCAGCGGGTAGTGCACGCCGTTCACGTTCAGATCATAGGCGAAGTCCGCCGCCCCCAGGACGAGCTGCTGATAATATCCCGGCGCGAGGATTGCGTAGGTCAGTGCGTCGATGGTGCTCGCCATCGTGTGCGCGCTCGGGAAATCGCCGATCCCCGAGTTTCCCAGCGCCCAGTTTACGTTGGAAAGGGGCGTTTGCTGATTCAGGTAGGCGAGGAGGGATGAGTTGGCTGGCGTGAAGGGATCCGAAAAGATTGCGTACGACACTTGGTAGGGCGGCGGGTTGCCAAGCGTGTCGGTCTGTCCGGGCAACAACGTGTAGGCATGGCCGTAAACATTGGCGTCGCCGAAAGTCGGCTTCATCGCATCGATCTGGTTGTTATCTTCTACGTCGTTGACGGCGGCCGCGACGGACGGGGGGAGAGCAGGGGCGACGGGCCAACCTATGGGCGTGTAATAGAAATTCGGATTGTTCGGGAACGCGCGGATCAGCAGGTTGGCGGAGATGTCCGGAATGACCAAAATGGTCCCTGAAGCCGCCTTCTGGGCCCGAGTCGCGCTGAGATAGATATATTCTTCCTCTTGGAGGTTCGCCGCGAGCACGGCCGCATCCGCAGGATTTTGCTGACCCGAGGGGTTCCAAAGCGAGTTGAACGGCGCAAGAAGCGCGACTTGATCCGCGCATTGCCCGGTGCACGTCGGATCTGCAGAGACGGGCGCGCTCATCATGGCCAGCGCCGTCGCGAATGGGGCGATGCACAGAAGCCCGCGTCGTGATCGATCGAGGCTCCAGCAAACGACACGCGCGGGTCGCCGGGATTCGGCGCCGTGCCGGGTGAGGTCGCGCCGACGCGTCTTCGAGCCGTCGAGTCTGCGCCTTGTGTGCGCGGTCAGCCTGAACAGCGCGTCGAAGCTGCGCAGAACGACATCGGATGCGACCGCCAAATGCGGCGTGACGACGGCAAGGATTTTCGCGACAACGCGAGAATCGCGCGAGAACAACATTGGGCAGCCCACGGTTGGTGCGAAGACGCCATCACGCTCACGCGATGCGAGCCTCACACCGTATCGCCGCCCAAGTATTTCTGAGCTGACACGCCAAATTGGCCGCAGAGTCACGAATCGTATTGCGCCGGTTTGGAATCGCGGACAAGTCCAAGCGACGACGGCGCCTTGCCGATCCGTCGCGCGCCGCAGCAGCGCTTATGCGGCGCCGACGACTTCGGTAGCGCCTTGTTCTAACGTCATAATGCCGTTATCCGGATCAAGTCGGGCGCCTGCATGATTCCGCAAAGTCCGCATGGTTGCATGCCGTTGCGGCAAGGTGTCGCAAGACGCGGCGCCAATCGCATCGATCGCGCGCCCTCACGAGCTCGAACCGAGATTGAATGGGCGACGAAAGCCTGCGGAGGTCGCGCGCGTCGACAAGGATGTGACGCTCCTGGCCGGCGATTGTTTGCTCGAGTCAGATCCTCGTGGACCAAGATCCACGACGCCTTGTCGCGCCGCTTTCGCGTTGTGACCGTCGACGATCGCTGCGGGCGAGTTCGACTCTCTGTCAAGCGTCGCTGATCGGCTCGGAAGCGTGGGCGGTACGCTCGAGGCGTCGCGGCGCTCATCGAAACTTGCGCGAGGCTGGACTTGGGAAGGCGCGGTTGATCTTGCGCACTTTCCGAATCACGCAACGACGCTAGGTGCAAGGATCGGAATTGGCTGTGGCCCGGGAGGGAGCCGCAAATGGCGCTGGACATTCAGCCCACCAGCCACGATTCGTTGGAATGTTGTCGAACCACGCCTTGCGACGGCGGGAGAGCGCCGCCTCAGTTGGCGCGTTCGAGACGGCGCGCCGCGCTCAGGTTCGGCGCGATCGCGACGATCGCTTCGGCCATCGCGCTGGCCGCGGCGATCGCGCCCGCCCAGGCGCAGTTCACCAGCATCACCGACTTCGGCGACAGCTACGCGGATACCGGTTCGGCGCCGGGAGGGGCGTTCCGCCTTGCGGTCCCTCCCTTCTACAACCCCTGTCCCCCCGGATACACCAGCTGCCGGTTCACGGGCGGCACGAACTTCGTCGACTCGCTGCAATCCATCTTTGGCCTGCCGACCGCGACCAATTACGCGATCGGCGGCGCCCGCACCGACGACACCAACACGATCTCCGGCCTGTCCGATGGCTTCACCTATGAACTGCAACAATTCGCCGCCAGCGGAACGCACTTCACCAATAGCGACCTCATCGCGCTGTCCATCGGCGGCAACGATCTGTCGGTCATCGCCAATACCGCTCTGATCCCGAGCGGCGCGATGACGTCGGCCCAAAACGCCGTCGCCGGCGTGGAGCAGCTGGTGGCGGCCGGCGCCGACAACATCGCCTGACTCAGTCCGGGCGATTCGAAGTATTTCCCGGTCCCGCCCACCGGCGTAGGCGGCCTCGCGTTCACCGACGCGCAGCGCGACGAGTGGGCGGACGCGTATTTCCAAGATATAGAGCAATTGCTCGCGCCCCTGGCGCGTTCGGGCGTTCGCGTCTTCCTGTTCAATTTCGAAATTTTGCAGGCGCGCGTCGCGGCCGATCCGGGACAATACGGATTCGCCAGCGCCGGCGGATGCCAGGCCACGCTCGGCCTCGCCGGCTGCCTCGCAGCTTCGTCGGCGGTGCAGAACAGCTATTTCTATTACAACACGGTCCACCCCACCAGCGCCGGAATGGCCCTGGTCGCCAACTACATGGCGAACCAGATCGACGCGCCGACGACCGTGGTCTCCCAGGGCGCGATCGCCACCGCCCTCGCGACGAATTTCACCGGCTCGGTCTTCGGTCGTCTCGACGCCTACCGAACCTTTGACGAATTCGGCATGGGCGCTGCGTCGGCGATGGCTTACCCCGCGTCGGCCAAGGGCCTCGGAACGGCGGCGCCGGAAAATCGATGGTCAGTCTATGGCGGGGCCAATTATTTTGGCGGCGGCAGCGAACAGCAATTTCTCGCCCCCGGCTACAATTATAGCGCCGTCGGCGGCGCCCTCGGGCTCGAGTATCGCGTCGATCCGAAGTTGCGATTGGGCGCCGTGTTCGGTTACTCCGCGCCCGACGTCGACCTCGACCTCCAGAACGCCCACGACCACATCAATTCCTATCAGTTCGCCGGCTACGGTTCGTTCACCGACACGAACTGGTTTGCTGACGCGCTCGTCGCCTATGGTCTTGACGAATACGCGCTCGACCGCCAAGGCGTGATCGACGTCATTCACGGCGCCACCAGCGCCGACGTCTTCACGGCGGCCGCCCAAGCCGGTTATCTCGTCGACGTCGGGGCGATCCGCGCCGGCCCGATCGCCGGCTTCGACTACACCCACGCCCTCATTCACGCCTACACCGAGACCGGCGACAGCCTACTGACCATGATGGTGGGCCAGCACAGTCCGTCGACGATCTGATCGGCGACGTCGGGCTCGAGCTGCGTTCTCCATTCGTGTGGCGCGGCGACCTCTACAGCCCGTTCGTCAATGTCACCGCCGAAGAGGATTTCCTCGGCGCGGGGCGAACGGTGACGACCACTCAGGTGACGACGCGGTTGCTGCCCGTGCTCACTCCAGTGCCGACCAACAATCGGGTTTACGGCCAGGTCGCCGCCGGCGTCGCCGCGAGTCTCGGCGGAAGCGTCAGCGCCTCGCTGAACGCCGCGACGACCTTCGCCCGCGAGGGCGGCAATGACTTTTCCGCAAGCTGCGAAATCAAGGTGGCGTTCTAGTGATGAAAATCTCTCACGAGGGCCCTGCGTCGAAGGGGCCAGGCATCGTCCGCCCGCGGACAGTCGTGACCAGACGCATGAACGGACGGTGGGCAGGGCTATTCGCGCTGATGGGCGTTTTATTGGGCGCAGCGGCGTGGACCTGCGCCCCAACATCGGCGGAACCGGCGCCGCAGCCGCCACCTGGCGGAAGTCTCGGCCTTGCCCTTGGCGTCGCAACCGTGCCGAACCTGCGTGACATCGGCGGCTACCCCGCCCGCGACGGCGACACGGTCGCGCGCGGGCTCGTCTATCGCTCCGACGCCTTCATCGGGATGAGCGCCGAAGACATCAAAAAGATCGCCCCCCTCGGCCTGAAGAACGACTACGACCTGCGCGTCACGGCCGAGGCGAAGGCCGAGCCCGACGAGTTGCCCCCGAATGTCCGCCGTCACCTGCTGAACGTGATGGCCGACGTGAAGTCGGCCGCGCTGCCGGACATCAACGCTCTGCTGCGCAAGCCGAAAGAGGCCAATGTCGTCCTGGGCGACGGCAAAGCCGAGGCGCTGTTCATCGAGGGCTACCGCGAGTTTATCACGCTGCCGAGCGCCCGCCGAGCCTACCGGGCGCTGTTCATCTCGCTGGCCGACAGCAAGAACCTGCCAGCAGTCTTCCATTGCGCAAGCGGCAAGGATCGCACCGGATGGGCCGCGGCCGCCCTGCTGACGCTGCTCGGCGTGGCGAAAGAGACGGTGATGGCCGACTACATGCGCACCAACGAATACACCTTGCCGCAGTCTGCAAGCGTGATCGACGGCTTCGTCGCCGCGGGGGGCGACCGCGCGATCGCCGAGGCCGTCTTCGGGGTCAAGCCCGAGTATCTGGAGGCTTCCTTCGACGAGATGCAAAAGCGCTACGGGACGATCGAGGCGTACTTCGCCAAAGGGCTGGGCATCGACGCCGCCGGACAGAAGGCCCTGCGTGATCGTTTCCTGCCGAGCAAGTAAGGGTTTGCCGCTTCGATAGGCTTTTCCCCGCAAGCGCCGAGCAGTCACGCGGAGTTGGCCAGATCAATGTGGCGATGAACCAGGTGGCCAAGGCAGTCGAGCTCAATGGCGAGGCGCTATTCCGCGCGCATGTCCGCCTGCACGGCGGGCCCGCCCCAGTGCGACGCTACCTGCTCAACCTGATCGAGCAGGTGTGGGACAGGAAGATCGACCCCGGCGGGGTCTTCGATCTCACGCTGCCGCTCGATCAGGTGGCGGAAGACTATCGCGCGATGGATGAGAGACGCGCGATCAAGACGCTGCTGCGCCCGTAGTCACGGAGTGTAGATCGACGCGGGGTCCGGACGCCGATCGGCGTCGCAAGCTCCTGATTGCCTTTGCTTCGACCGGGCCAATTTTCGGCGCTCGTTCACTCCCTGCCTATCCGGTTAAAACACACACCCACTACATATAGAGTCGGCCTGACACCTCATTTGGCGTCAGCAATGCGCCCAAGGCGGCCGGTCCCAGCCAATGCGGCGGTTCTCGAAAGCTGACGCCACACCGGCGCGGCGCTTTCGGCGGTCACAGGAGAAAGCGGTCGTTCGATGCGGCCGGTCGCGCGGTCGCCTTGTCGGTTTTCGTTAGACAACCCGAGCCGCCGGCGTAGAGCGCGACGCGCCGGCCGCGCGCGACAGTCGGCGCACGGGCGCGACTTTCGAGAATTGCTCCTCCGTGCGCCAGAACTGGGATCGCTGAGGTCGCGACGCCTTCAGCTGCTCCAGGTCAGGGGCGGATCGAAGACGTGTGGAAAAGCTCACACTTGGCGGCTCGGACGTCAGGAGGCGAGAACGACCCCGGTTGCGGCGATGGCCGCCGCGACTCCTTTCCTCAACAAGTTGCCTTTCGAAAGATCTTCTCGCGCGATCGTCGGCGCAAACCAGCTCAGAAGCACGCCAAACATAAACACAAAGAGGGTGGTGGTCGATGATATGGCGGACACCACCGCGACGGGCGCCAGCAGCGAAGCGAAGCGAACGCCGAGACCACCGCCGAGGTTGATCAGCTCGTTTGCTCCGTTGATCGAAAGCAGGGCCGATGTGTTTGTGCGCAGGAGCGTTGCGAACTGGCGCCGGTAAGACGGAATGGCGAGTATGCCGGCGCCGAAAATAGCTTCGCCTACGAACGTCCAGAAGGTGGCGCTCCAGTAGTCGCTGCGCACGGCGAAATATTTGAAGAGAACGTTGGAAAGAGCCACCACGAATGTGGCGCAAGTCATGAGGGCGACGGCTTGTCTCCGGATCGGCCGGCTTCGTCCGTCTGGGTTGATTGTCAGGGAGATGACGGCGGCGACGATCAAGGCCATCCCCGCGATCCGACGCCAGTCCGGAATTTCGCCGAGCATAAGGTATGCGAGAAGCAGTGTGAAAACTGTGGAAGTCTGGAAGAGAGGCGCGATGACTGATGCTTCCTCGGATTGAATGGCCCGCAGATAGAACAGCATCGCGCCCATATAGAGAAGGCCGGAAAGCGTCATCACGACAATGCTCGCGGCGTCTTGCGAGAAAGTCTGCGGCGCAATGAGGGCGATGAACGGCAGCATCACGACGCCGATCAGCGCCGTGAAGATCATCAGCACGGCGGTATCGGAACCCCTGAAGTACCGATCGACGAGAAACTTGTCGATGTGCGTGGAGGCCGCCCATAGAACCGGCCCGGAGAAAGCGAAGAGAAGCCACATGCGTTCTGCGAAGGTTCAGGGTTTTGGTTTCTGCTCGCCGCGCTGACCACCAGCCGTCTCGTCGCGCCTCGATTTTCTGTCCTGCGCCTCGCGGCGCGAACCGCTCAAGTTCACGAAGACATGGTAGGAGACGGCGTCCCAGGCGTTGTATATGCCGATGAACAGCAGCGGCAGCGTGGTCGCTGCAACGGCGAACTGAGCGACCATGATATGCTCGAACGCCGTCAACGCGCCGAAAGCGAGCAGCGCATACGCCGCCGCCGGCGCCGCAAGGTGAAAGGCCCAGTCTTTGAAACCGGGCCGATAGGCGGTCTGCTTGCGCATCCGCCGAGCCACCACGCCGGTATAAGTGAGGCCGCCTGCGCCCACGGCGCCCGAGCTCGCCATCGGATAGACAGGGGAGGGCCACGGAACGCGCATAAGCGCACACAACAGCAAGGACACGCTGAAGTGCACAATGGTGGGACTCGCGAATGCGGCGCCCGCTCTGGCGGCGTCTTCTGGCGGCCTGTCCGCGATCAACGTGACGACCACGAACTGCAGGCCGATGAGCGCGCCAGCCGCCGCCCCGACGATCCCATAGAAGCTGTCCCACCCTGCGGCAAAATCGGCCATGGGCATCTCTCGAATTGGAGGGCCGCCTCACGCCGCTCCGGCCGCCGCAAGCAGACCAGCCCGACCTCAGTCCGAGGGTTTGACCCGCAGGCGAAGCGAGGAAGACCGGCGTCTAGGCTTGGCGCCGCAATTCCGAATTCGGCCCGCGCCGTCCTGGACGGCGCGCTTCGCCCCATCCGTCATTTCGGTTTCAGTTCGCCGAACCAATAGGCTGAGGTGACCCCTCCGTCCATGAGGAAGTCGCTGCCTGTGATGAAGGCGCCGTCAGGTCCCATCAGAAGCGCGGCGACGGTCCCGACCTCGTCCGGTGTGCCGGCCCGGCCCGCCGGAGAGACTTCGATCATGCGTCGGTAGCCCGGGCCGCGCGGCCCGGTCAGTTCGTCTTTCGCGAGCGGCGTAATGATGATGCCGGGACTGATCGTGTTCAGCCGCGCGCCGCGCTTCCCCCAGCGGACCGCCTCGGCCATCACCCGTAGGGAGTTGCCGCGCTTCGCGAGCTGGTAGGCGTGCAGGGAATCCTTCACGTGATCGGGCTGAAGCATCGGCAGAGCGAGTAACTCTTCGACCGGCGTCGTGGCGAGAGCCGCGTTTTGTTCGACCGACAGCGGCGGCAACCGGTGACCGGATTGCGACGCGATCACGACGCCGGCGCCGCCTCGCGCGATGACGGCGCCGAACGCCTCAAGGAGAAGCGCGGTTCCATACAGATCGACTTTCAGGATCGTGGCCGGCGAGGCCTGGGTCGGCGATACGCCGGCGGCGTGGATGAGACCGGAGACGTCGCCGACGGCGGTAGCCGCTTCGACGAGACCGTGAACCGAAGCTCTTGAGGAAACGTCAACGGTCTTGGCGCTGACGTCGAAACCTGCATCGCCAAGAGTCTTGGCCGCCGCATCCGCGGCGCCCTGGCGCAGATCGGCCAGCACAACGTGCTTGCCCGCGCTCACGCGTCGCGCAATCGCTTGCCCGATCGATCCGGCTCCAACTACGACGATGACGGTCGTCATGGTGTCTTTTCCCTTCGTTGTTCTGCTCGCGGTCAGCAGCGCTGGACGACCGCAACCGGTTACGTTCCTGCGAAGCCCCTTAGCTGCCAGCAACCGCCGGCAAGCCGAGCCGCTTGCGTAGGGCCTCTGCGCTGGTGTTGGCGCGGAAGCCGGGCCCGCCGCGCTGGAAGCTCCGCGCTGCGGCGAGATTGCCGACGACGACCGGCTCGCAGCCGGCGTCGCGGACGAGCCGCTCGGCGACGCGCAGCGCGTCGTCATCGACGCTGGCGAGCGGAACGCCGAGCTTGGCGCCGCGGCCGGCCGCCGAAGCTTCGACCGAGGTCGCGTCGACGGCGCTGAAGGCGCGCACAAGCCGCGCGCCCGGGAAGTATGTCGCCGTGGAAACGGCGACGCCGGCCTTCTCGATCTCCCGCCGGAAGGATTCCGGATCGGGTGGATAAGGATTGCAGGCGTCGAGCACGATCTTGCCTTCGAGCGCGCCGCCAAGGTCGTGACCGATCTTCTCCAACTCTCCATAAGGCGTGGCGATCAGCACGACCTCGCCAAGCGCCGCGGCCTCGGCCGGCGTGCCTGCCGAAGCGTGTGGACCAAGCTCGCGAACCATAGCGGCGCGCTTATCCGGGCGGCGAGACGAAAAGAGCACGTCGTGCTCCGCCTTGGCCCACACGCCGCCGACTGTTCCGCCGAGCCAGCCCGCGCCAACGACTCCGATGCGCATGAATGTCCTCCTCGTCGGCTGCCGCCTGGCGCCGGCGACGGCTCGGCGAATGAGACCGTCGAACCAAACCGGCGTTCCGTCAGCGCGCGAAGATCAGCGACCGACCATCGCTTGCAGGCGCGGCGGGTAGCGGTCGCCCACGACCGCGATCTTGGCGAGCGCCGCGTCAATCTCGGCGCGGTCGGCTGCGCTGAGCGCCACCGCCGCCGCGCCGACGTTTTCCTCCAGGCGATGGAGCTTCGTCGTCCCCGGGATGGGAACGATCCACGGCTTTTGCGCGAGCAGCCAGGCGAGCGCGATCTGCGCCGAGGTCGCCTTCTTGCCGGCGGCGATCTTGCCGATCAGTTCGACCAGGCCCTGGTTGGCCTTGCGCGCCTCGGCCGTAAAGCGCGGCACGATGTTGCGGAAGTCCTTGGCGTCGAAGGTCGTCTTGTCGTCGATCGCGCCGGTGAGGAAGCCCTTGCCGAGCGGGCTGAACGGCACGAAGCCGATTCCAAGCTCCTCCAGCGTCGGAATGATCTCCTTCTCCGGCTCGCGCCACCAAAGAGAATACTCGCTCTGCAACGCCGTCACCGGCAGCACCGCATGAGCGCGGCGGATCGTCTGGACGCCGGCTTCCGACAGACCGAAATGCCTGACCTTGCCTTCCTTGACGAGGTCCTTCACCGCGCCCGCGACGTCCTCGATCGGCACGTCGGGATCGACGCGGTGCTGATAGAAGAGATCGATGACGTCGGTCTTCAGCCGCTTCAGCGAAGCTTCGGCTGCGTCGCGAATGTGTTGCGGCCGGCTGTCGAGGCCGCTCTGCGCGTTCGCCGCGTCGAACTTGAAGCCGAACTTGGTGGCGATGACGACCTTATCGCGCACCGGCGCCAGCGCCTCGCCGACCACCTCTTCGTTCTTGAACGGCCCGTAGGCTTCCGCGGTGTCGAAGAACGCAACGCCGCGGTCGACCGCGGCGCGGATCAGTTTGATCGCCTCCTTCGTCTCCATCGCTGGTCCGTAGGCGAAGCTCAGCCCCATGCAGCCGAGGCCGATCGCCGAGACTTCGAGACCGGACTTGCCGAGTTTGCGTTTTTCCATGACAGACGCTCCTGATCTCACGTTTTGGCCTGAGCTGTCGTTTCGCACGACGATCAGGCTGCGTATTGCTCGTCGCTGACCTTCTCCAGCCAGTCGGCCGATTTGCCGCCCAGCTCTTCGACGATGGCGATGTGAGTCATCGCCGTGGTCGTCGCGGCGCCGTGCCAATGCTTTTCGCCTGGCGGGAACCAGACCACGTCGCCCGGCCGGATCTCCTCCTTGGACCCGCCCCAGCGCTGCGCCCAGCCGAGGCCTGAGGTGACGATCAGGGTCTGCCCCAGCGGATGCGTGTGCCAGGAGGTGCGGGCGCCGGCCTCGAAGGTGACGTTCCCGCCAAAGCCGCGCGCCGGTTCCGGCGCCTGAAACAGCGGATCGACGCGGACCGACCCGGTGAACCACTCGGCCGGCCCCTTGGCCGACGGGCGAGAACCGTTTCGTTGAATGTCCGTGATCATTTTCCTTTGCTCTGTGGCGACGCCGGGCGTTTCGCCGGCGTCGCTGCGCCCTCGCCCGGCCGCCAATGCGACGGCGCCGCCAACGGCGACGAGCGCGTTTCTGCGGGTGATCACGACGAGCGCTCCTGCTGTTGCGTCGTCTTCCTCGCCAGCAAATCTAAAGCGCGCGCCGCGCCGCGATTAGCCGACGAAATCGGCATGCGGCTATGAATAGGCCTCATGAATGCCGTTTGGCGCTCGCTGGGCGCGCGACTTCGTCGATCGCCCGCAAACCGTTGAGCGTGCGTGGGTAGCCGATGAACGGCAGCAACTGCGTCACAACGTCGATCAGCCGCGCCCGGTCGGCGCCGACGTTGAGGTTCGCCGCGACGTGACCCTTGATCTGGGGGTCGCAGCCGCCGAGCGAGACGAGCATGCTGAAGGTGAGAAGCTCGCGGGTCGGAATGTCGACGCCAGCGCGGGTGTAATTATCGCCGAAGCAGTTGGCCGACAGGAAGCGCTGGATGTGTTGCTCGTCGGCCGGCGCGGAGGCGTAGAGCTTACCCGCCAACGCGTCGCCGACGATCCGCTTTTGGATCGCGAGGCCCTTTTCGGCGCGGCTGTCTGGCGTGGTCGTCGACTGGCCGGGCAAGGGCAGGGCGACGCCTCGCTCCGTCAGGACTTCGTTCGTGGCGTGGATGAAATCGAAAACCTTGGCCATGCCGACGTAAGGGACGGCCTGGTAGACGATTTCCTTGATCTCGACCGGCGTGACGCCGACGGTCAGCGCCGCGCCGACCATGACGCGATACTCGCGCAAAGCCTGGCAGGCGATCATCGACGCGAGCTGAACCATCAGCCGGGTCTTGATGTCGAGCTTGCTGTCACTCAGCGCTTCGTCGAAAGCGAAGTTGTCGAAGGTCTCGATCAGTTCCGGATCGGTCGCCGCCAACGTCGAGACGTGGCCGGGAAAAAGCTCGTCGTGATTCTTGCGAGCGCGCGCATTGGCCGCCATCGCCGTTGTCCTTATGATTGGTTCGTCTACGGCTCGTCGCTCAGAGCCCGGTCATCTTCATCGCGGCTTCAGGCAGCCGTGCGCCCGTCGGAACGAACTTCGCTGCGGCGGCGTCGATCGCTTCGAGATCCGCGGCGGTGAGCGCGACGTCGGCCGCCCCGAGGTTTTCCTCCAGGCGCGCAAGCTTCGTCGTGCCCGGGATCGGCACGATCCACGGGTTCTGCGCCAGCAGCCAGGCGAGCGCGATCTGGGCGGGCGTCGCGCGCTTGCGGCTCGCCACGTCACGCAGCAGCTCAACCAGCGCCAGGTTCGCCTTCAACGCCTCGGGCGCGAAGCGCGGCACGCTGGCGCGGAAATCGGAGCGGTCGAACGTGGTTGTCGCGTTCATGGCGCCGGTCAGAAAGCCCGCGCCCAGCGGGCTGAACGGCACGAAGCCGATCGCCAGCTCCTCCAGCGTCGCCAGAATCTCCTTCTCCGGCTCGCGCCACCACAGCGAGTATTCGCTCTGAACCGCGGTCACAGGCTGCACCGCATGGGCGCGGCGGATCGTTTGCGCGCCCGCTTCCGACAAGCCGAAATGCCTGACCTTGCCTTCGTGGATGAGGTCCTTGACCGCGCCCGCGACGTCCTCGATCGGCACGGCCGGATCGACGCGGTGCTGGTAGAAGAGGTCGATGACGTCGGTCCGCAGCCGCTTCAGCGCCGCCTCGGCGACCGCCTTGATATGCTCCCGACGGCTGTTGACGCCGCCCCGTCGCTCGCCCGTCTTCAAATCGATGTCGAAGCCGAACTTGGTCGCGATGACGACCTTGTCGCGCACCGGCGCGAGCGCCTCGCCGACCAGCTCCTCGTTGGCGAACGGCCCGTAGGCTTCGGCGGTGTCGAAGAAGGTCACGCCGCACTCGACCGCCGCGCGGATCAGCGCGATCCCCGCCTGCTTTTCGACCGCGGGGCCGTAGGCATGGCTCAGCCCCATGCAGCCGAGGCCGATTGAAGAGACCTCCAAGCCGCTCGTCCCGAGTTGGCGCTTAAACATGACTTGATCTCCCGGCTGGGCGGGGCCGCGATCCCCGCTGACGCCGCTAAGCTATGACGCCGCCGCCGGGCGAATTAGATGGAAAGATTCGTATGCGGCTATGAGCAGGACTCATAAATGCGCCTCGGCGGCTTCCGTAGCTCCGTCGCGCGCAGCTTTGCGGCCAGAGACTTCAAAAGGGGCGGCGGCGCTCAGTCACACGATCGGCGCTCAAGCCGCGCAGCGCATTCGGCTCCTGGCTCAGACAACGCGGCGATGCGTCGACCGAAGCCGGCGCTGGCCTGACCGCCGAGCCCGTTCGAAGCGAACGATAGGCGGAAGCTCCACTATCGCCCCAGGCGACGGGCGAACCGCCCGGTCGGAATTCATGAGCTGGCTTTATAACCACATGCGAAAAGCCGCATCTAATCGCAAGACCGTGCGGCAGGTAGATTGCGCCTGAGCAGCAGTCGCGGAGTGCTTCCAAAGCTGACGGCCCTTTTCGACGGCTGAGGTTACGTTCATATGCGGAAACGGCGCGGTCGCGATTGTCGCATCTCATTCAAGTCGCCGCGGCTCAACGAACGGAAGCCCTGAGAGTGATCGTCAGAGAGATGCTGTTCCTCGCGTCTCCCGACTCGCCGCCGAGCGCTTCCGGACGAAGGCGCGCGGCTTCGACGAATGCAATCGACCGGCTCCGAAGGATCCGTTTTGTCTGTCAGTCAGACGCGCCTCACGGAGGCCGCCAAAATCGAAAGGAAATCATCTCGTGCTGGGAACCATTCTCTACGGACCAAGAGACGTGAGATGCGAGGAGGTCCCGGAGCCGAAGATCCTCCGTCCGACCGACGCGATCATCAGGCTGTCGGCCTCCTGCGTCTGCGGCTCGGATCTGTGGCCCTACCGCGGCCTGAACGAAGTCACGTCGCCGATGGCGATGGGGCATGAGTATTGCGGCGTCGTCGAGGAGGTGGGTAGCGCAGTCGCCACAGTCCGGCCCGGCCAGTTCGTCGTCGGCTCGTTCTGCATCTCCGACAACACCTGCCCGCATTGCCGCTTCGGCTTTCCTTCGTCGTGCCAACAGCGCGAGTTCATGACGGGAGCGCAAGCGCCGCTGGCGCGTGTGCCGCTCGCCGACGGAACGTTGGTCGCGACAGCCGAGGCGCCTCCAGATGATCTGATTCCGAGCCTGTTGGCGACGTCGGACGTGCTCGGCACCGGCTGGTACGCGGCCTTTGCGGCGAACGTGAAGCCCGGCTCGACGGTCGTCGTGGTGGGCGACGGCGCGGTTGGGCTCATGGGCGTGCTTGCGGCGAAACAGATGGGCGCCGAGCGGATCATCGCGATGAGCCGCCACAAGACACGGCAGGATCTCGCCGTCGAGTTCGGCGCGACCGACATCATCTCCGAGCGCGGTGACAAGGGCGTCGCGCGCATCAAGGAGCTGACCAAAGGGATCGGCGCGGACTCCGTGCTCGAATGCGTGGGAACTCAGGAGTCGATGACGCAGGCGCTCAACTGCGCGCGCCCCGGTGGATCGATCGGTTACGTCGGCGTGCCGCACGGCGTTCAGCTCGAAGGGGTCGGCTTGTTCTTCGCCCAAACCAGCCTTCTCGGCGGCCCGGCTCCGGTGCGCAGGTTCCTGCCGCACCTGATCGATCTGGTGCTGCAACGGAAGATCAATCCCGGCAAAGTCTTCGACCTCAAGCTGCCGCTCGCCGAGGTCGCCGAGGGCTACCGCGCGATGGACGAGCGGCGCGCGATCAAGACCCTCCTGCTCACCTGATCGGGGACGCTGGAGCGCGAAAGCGAGGCTCCCGCCGCGCCGGCCATGGAGAACATCCCGGCCAGCGGGGCTTCAGCTCTGATCGGACTCCGCGCGCTCGACGCGGTAACGCAGCCAGACATAACCGCCATCGAGAGTCTCGGTGGCGAAGTGGCGAAGGGATTGGCCGTCAGCGGGACGCTCATCCGCGCCGCCGGCGTAGTCAAAGATGCTCGGGACGCCCGCCAGACCGTCTATCGCGGGGCAAACGACAATGCTGAGTTCGTCAATCAGTCCCGCCTTCAGAAAGGCGCCGTTGATCCTGCCTCCGCCCTCCAGCAGCAGCGAACGAACGCCGAAGTCCCGCGTCAATGTCGCCAACGCCAGCGCGAGGTCCGAACCGTCCGGGCCGGCGAACAGATAGGACACGCCATCTGCGCGCAATTCGCTCAGATAGCCGTCGCCAACCGTTTCGCCCAAGACCGCGACGATGTGATCGCCGTCGATATTGTTCCGGCCGTAATGCAACTTCCCGCGAGGGTCGATCGCGACAGCGACGGCGTTCGCCGATCGAGCCGCAAGATGCGTAGCGCGGGGAAGAGGCGACGCATTGTCGAAGGCGCGGGCCCGCCCGTCGGCGTAGGGCTCCATGGTCTTGCGCCCCACCAGCCAACCGTCGGCGTCGAGACGCGCTGCAAGCGCTTCGTAGTGTCGTTGGATTAGGTTCGAGGCAATCCCAGCAGGCGGCGGCGTCCATCGGCCGACCAGAAGTCGCCCATCGATCGATGTCGCCATGTGGCAGATGATCTTCGAGCGCGCCAATCCGCCGGGCCCGAAAGATGTGACGGAGTCTACCATTCCCAAAGCTCTGTCCTCTTGATGGCGGCATCCGGCCCAAAGACGCCCTGTAACCGAATTGCGGAAACGGCGGCGCTCTCCACACCGGGGTTGCCTGCGCTCCACATTGTTTGACCTCCGGCCGTACGACGCCCGCGATTGCCGCGACACGTGGCAAACCTAGGACGCGCCGGCGCCGGCGAACAGGTGGTATGATCGGCATGCGGCTATGATTGAGATTCATAAATGCCAAAAGGCAATTTCCACGACGTCATCGCCTTCATCGCTGTGGCCAGGGAGCGGAACTTCACCAAGGCGGCGGCGAAACTCGGCGTGTCGCAATCGGCGCTGAGCCACACGATCCGCGAGCTGGAGGCGCGCCTCGGCATTCGCCTCTTGGCGCGGACAACGCGCAGCGTCGCGCCAACCGAGGCGGGCGAACGACTCCTTGCCGTCGTCGCGCCGCGCTTCGATGAGGTCGAGGCCGAGATGGCGGCGCTGAGCGAGCTGCGCGACAAGGCCGCCGGATCAATCCGCATCACCGCCGGCGAGCACCCGGCGAACTCGATCTTGTGGCCTGCGGTCGCCAGGCTGTCTCCCGACTATCCGGACATCAAGGTGGAGATCATCGTCGATCAGGGTCTCACCGACATCGTCTCCGAGCGCTACGACGCCGGCGTGCGCCTCGGCGAGCAGGTCGACAAGGATATGATCGCGGTGCGCCTCGGTCCGGATATGCGGATGGCGGTCGTCGGCGCGCCTTCGTATTTTGCGCAGCGTCGCAAGCCGAAGACGCCGCACGACCTCACCGAGCACAATTGCATCAATCTGCGACTGCCGACCTACGGCGGCATCTATGCCTGGGAATTCGAGAAGGGAGGGCGCGAGCTGAAAGTGCGCGTCGACGGACAATTGGTGTTCAACACCATCGAGCTGCGGCTCAAGGCGGCCCTCGCCGGCCTCGGTCTCGCCTGTCTGCCGGAGGAGCAGGTCAGCGGCCAACTCGCGCACGGCGAATTGGTTCGCGTTCTCGCCGACTGGCGCCCGCCGTTCTCCGGCTACCACCTCTACTACCCGAGCCGCCGCCAGCCGACGCCAGCGTTCGTCGTGTTGTTGGAAGCGCTGCGCTATCGCGGGTGAAGGCGAGCGGCCGGACGTCGACTGAAGGAAATCGACGATCGCCTCTTGGCGCCACGCGCTTCGCCTGCCGAGCCATTTGCCCCACTCGGCGTCGGGCGGACGAGACAGAGACAGATTCAAACCTTCAGTTCGCTTGCGCTTCGCGCACCGACTCGTCTTCCGCCGGAATTCGAGAGAATTCTTTGCCCACGTCGATGTCCCTCGGCGCAGGGTCCCACCGCCGATCGGCGTCGGGTCGCGTCCCGACGCCTCCTTCAGCCGCGCAACGCATGGATCGCCGTATTCGCCTCCTTCCGGCGATCAGTGGCGCGTCAGCACCTTCTTCCAGTCCCGCGGGATATATTCGAGCAGTTTATTGAAGCCGGGCGTCGCCTTGGCCCAGGCGCTGAGCGCGTGCCGCATGTAGGTTTCGCGCGCGTAGGCCTTCGAGTCGACCCAGCAGAACTGCAGGCTCATGCGTTCGCTTTTCTGCGGCAGGAAGCCGTGCCAGGACTTATCGGAGACCTTGAACAGGCACATCTTGCCGTACTCGGGCGCGTATTCGAAGGCGTAGTCCTCGCGGTCGTTGCTGCGCAGGATTCTGAGACGGCCGCGTTCGTAGGGGTACGCGCGGGTGAACCCGAGCAGGACGGTGAACAGCTTGTGCTTCGAATCGGGGTGGGCGTAGCCCTCGTTGTAGTGCCCCGTGGTGCTGCCCATCATCACCATGGTGGGGTGCCCCTTGCTCAGATCGACGCCGAACTTCTGCTCGACCAGCTTGCGAAAGCGCGGGTTCAGGAGGTCCTTGAGCACCGCGTCGAATTTGGGGCCGTAGCGAAGATTGGGAACGCCGTAGGTTCCCCGGTGAGGAATGACCGGCGCGTCGGCGAGGATCTCCTCCTTCTTGCTGGCCGGCATGACGTTCTCGACGAACGCGTAGTCATAAGGGTCGTGGCGAACCTCCATCGCCGCGAGAACCGACTCGTCGAGCACGGAAAACGGTTGATCGGTTGAAGACATCTGTCCGTTCCTTCTTCAGATTTCGTGACGCCGCAGCAGGCGGTCGGCGGCCGTCGCCTTGTCTTGGCAAAGCGGATCTTCAGCTCTTTTCAATTTGTCGACCGCGGGCGGTCGTGGATTTCAGCTCGTAGTCGCCGCCCGCGATGCGCAATGCGCGACCATGAACCAGGGCATCGGCCACGGCTTTGCGCCCCTCCGCGAGAATGCGGCCGAACGTGTGGCGCGAGACGCCCATGCGCGACGCGGCGTTTTCCATCGTCAGCTCCTCGAGGTCGGCCAGTCGTATCGCTTCGAATCCTTCGACGGACAGGCGGGCCTCGCTCAATTCCCGCGAGGGAATGGCGCGCGGCTTGAAGTAGGTGGCCTTCGGCATGCCGTCGATGCGGCGGCATAGGCGCGGTCGAGCCACAGTGTCCCCGTTGATTTGCTCAAACGCGCGTTATGAATTCCAACCGAGGTTGTCAAACGTAGCGTCGGGTCGAGCGGGGCGCCGGACTCAGATCAATTCGGCGCGCCATTCGACCGCGGCCAGGGTCGGGGTGTGCGCTTAGACGACAGATAGCATTGACGAATCCAATTTCGTCCGACGGTCGCTGTGGAAGCCGACAGCGGCGCCGAAACTTCAATCCGAGTCGCGCGCGCAGCGACAATGTGTCGCCGTCGAACCGCGGCCTTTGCGCAATCCGAGGAAACGTTCGACAGCGCGGATGCGTCGCCAATACGCGCCGCGGATTTGACCGCGAGCAATGACAAATGCGGCGGCCGACATCATTCATGCCGCGCTCGCGGGTCGACCGCGAAAGACGAGGGTAAGATCGCGCGTGAGGTCGCGAAAGCTCGATAGTCGTGGAGGTTGCAATGGCCAAAGGTCAACTCAGGAGCAACAAGGAGGCCAAAAAGCCGAAGGCCGAGAAGCCGAAAGCTCACGCTTCGGCCTATAAGCTCTCGCAAATCAAGGCGCCTCAGTCGGTGACCGCGCCGGCCAAAAAGCCGTAATTGAGAGCCGAGCGGACCGAATTGACGATGACTGCGCGCGCGCCGGGGCGCGCGCGTCGCCGCGGTTGAGACTGAGTCCCGAACGGCGATCAGGGCTGCAATCCGTTCAAAGAGGCGAGAGACAATGGGACGCGTGGATCGATAAGCCGCACCTTTCCATGGGCCTCCGGCCTTGTTTCGACCCCGCCCCAGTGTTCGCCAGTCGTTCCATCATCCTTCACACGAGATCGATTCGCCGCGCGCCCGATGTGGGGCGAGCGCGCGTTTATCGCGGCGTCTCGCGGCGTCGGAGATCCTGCGTCAGCACACCGCATTGTCAGCGTATACGACATTGTATACGACGATCCGCGGGGGCCAGCGGTTGAGGCGCCAGCCTTCCCGCTGGTTGGACCGCCGAGGGCAAACGCCGAGGCGCCGAAGTGAAGACAGTCTTCGTCGAGAAAGAGTCCTATTACGACTCCGCCCTGCTCATGCTGACGAGTCGGGAGGTGAAAAAGACCTCCGGCGTGCATGACGCCACCGTCGCCATGGGCACGGCGATGAACCTTGATCTGCTGCGGTCGCTCGGCTTCGACGCCGCCGCGCTGGCCGAGGCGACGCCCAACGATCTCGTCATCGCCGTCGATTGCGACTCGGCCGAAAGCGCCAAAGCTGCGCGCGCCGCGGCCAAGCAGGCGCTGAACCGCAAAGCGAAGGCGGCGACCGGCGATGCGGCGCATGTCGCGCCGACGAGCCTCGCCTCCGCCCTTCGGGATCAGGCCGGCGCCAACCTTGCTGTCATCTCGCTGCCAGGCGCCTATGCAGCGCGCGAGGCCCGCAAGGCGCTTGAGAGCGGCCTGCACGTCATGCTGTTCTCCGACAACGTCGCCCTCGAGGACGAGATCGCCCTGAAGGCGTTGAGCCGGCGCAAAGGCCTGCTGATGATGGGGCCGGACTGCGGCACCGCGATCATCAACGGCATGCCGCTCTGTTTCGCCAATGTCGTCAAGCGCGGGCCAGTCGGCGTCATCGGCGCCTCGGGCACCGGCATCCAGGAGGTTACCTGCCTCATCGATCGCGCCGGGTCGGGCGTCAGCCAGGCGATCGGCGCCGGCGGGCGCGACCTCAAGAACGAACGCGTGGGCGGCTCGACGGCGCTGATGGGCGTCGAAGCGCTCGCTCGCGACGACGACACCAAGGTTATCGTCATCATCTCCAAGCCGCCGGCGAAGGCGGCAGCGGAGCGGGTGGTCGCGGCGCTTGAGCGCGCCGGCAAGCCTGCCGTCGCATTCTTCGTCGGCGCGACGCCTGAAGCGCGCCGGACCGGCTCGGTCGTCCATTTCGCCGGCAACCTCGAAGAGACGGCGGCGATGGCGGTCGCGCTGGCCAAGGGCAAGCGCTACGCGCCGCGCGCCTTCACCCTCTCCGACGCCGAGATCGAGGCGATCGTCAAGCGCGAGACGCGCGGCCTCAAGCCGTCGCAGCGCTATCTGCGCGGCTATTTCACCGGCGGCACGCTGGCCGACGAGGCCTGGATCGTGGCGCACCGCGCGACCGGCGCCGTCCATTCCAACAACCAGACCGATCCCAAGTTCGTCCTCGCCGATCCGCGCCGCTCGGTGGGACACACGGTGGTCGACCTCGGCGACGACGCCTTCACCGTCGGCCGCCCCCATCCGATGATCGATCCGAGCGCGCGCGTCGAACGGATGATGGCCGAGCGCGCCGACGGCAAGATCGCGGTGGTCGTGGTCGACGTGGTCATCGGCTACGGCTCGCACGAAGACCCGGCCGGCGCGATCGCGCCGGCGGTCGAAGCGATGCGCGAAGCGGCGCGGAAGCGCGGCGGCTATCTGCCGGTTCTCGCTTCGGTCACCGGCACGGCCGGCGACCCGCAGAACTTCGCGCTGCAAAAGGCGAAGCTCGAGGCGGCGGGCTGCGTCGTCATGCCGTCGAACCATCAGGCGTGCGTCTTGGCGACCAAAATCGTCGAGCGAATCGACGCGCGGCGGAAAAGGAAGGCGCGTCATGGCTGAGCAACTGAACGTCGCGCCGATTTCGGCGCTGTTCAAGAGCCGGCTCAAGGCCGTCAACCTCGGCCTCGCCTCCTTCGCCGAGAACCTCGCTGCGGTCGGCGCCGAGGTCGTCCAGGTCGACTGGCGGCCGCCGGCGGGCGGCGACGCCGTCGTTCTCGACGCGCTCGACCGCATCGCCAGTGGCGGCGTCGACGTCGACGCCGCCAACGAGAAGGCGGTGAAGATCCTGCTCGCCGCCAAGCCGACGCTGATCGACATCGGCGTCGCCGGCGAGGTCATTCCGGGCATGACGCCGACCACCATGCTGCACTCCGGCCCGCCGGTGACGTGGGACAAGATGTGCGGCCCGATGAAGGGCGGCGTGATCGGCGGGCTCATCTACGAGGGCCTGGCGAAGGACCGCGCCGAAGCGGAGGCGCTCGCCGCCTCCGGCAAGATCGACTTCAAACCCTGCCACAGCCTCGGCGCCGTCGGCCCGATGGCGGGCATCGTCACCGCCAAGATGCCGGTGTGGATCTTCGAGAACACCGCCTTCGGCAACCGCGCCTTCTGCACGGTCAACGAGGGCTTGGGCAAGGTGCTGCGCTACGGCGCCTTCTCCGAAGAGGTGCTGGCGCGCCTGCGTTGGATCGAGACGGAACTTTACCCCGTCATGAAGAAGGCGCTGAAGCTGCACGGTCCGATCGACATGAAGAGCATCATCGCCCAAGTGCTGCAGATGGGCGACGAGGGCCACAACCGCAACCGCGCCGGCACCTCGCTGATCTTCCGTGAGTTCGCGCCGGCGCTGGTCCAGCTCGGCGAGCCGGTCGACAGGATCGTGCGGATCCTCAACTTCCTCAACGCCAACGACCACTTCTTCCTCAACCTGTCGATGCCGTCGTGCAAGTGCGCGCTCGACCCCGCCCGCGGGGTCAAGGGCAGCTCGATGATCGTCGCGATGGCCCGCAATGGAACTGACTTCGGCATCCAGATCGCCGGCCTCGGCGACCGCTGGTTCACCGGGCCGGCGTCGATGGTCGAGGGCCTCTATCTGCCGGGTTATTCCGCCGCGGACGCCGCGCCCGACATCGGCGATTCCGTGATTACGGAAACGGCGGGCATCGGCGGCTTCTGCATGGCGGCCGCGCCGGCGATCGTGAAGTTCGTCGGCGGCTCCCCCCAGGACGCCATCGCCTTCACCACCCGCATGTACGAGATCACCTTGGCGGAGAACAACGCCTATCAGATTCCGGTTCTCGACTTCCGCGGCTCGCCGACCGGCATCGACGTGCGCAAGGTGGTCGAAACCGGCATCCTGCCGGTGATCAACACCGGCATCGCCCACAAGGAGCCGGGCGTCGGTCAAGTCGGCGCCGGGCTGGCCAAGCCCCCGCAAAAATGCTTCCGCGACGCCATCCTCGCCTTCGCCGAGGCCTACGGCGCCGCCCCAACCGCCTCGAGGAGCGATCCATGAAACCTATCGATTTGACGATCCCGCTCGGCATCGGCACGCCGCCCTGGCCCACCTACGTTCCGCTCCAGGTTCAGTATTTCAAGCGGCTCGCCCCCAACGGCGCCAACGGTCAGGTGGTCACTCACTCGAACCATGTCGGCACCCATCTCGACGGCGAGATTCATTTCTATACGCCGGGCAAGGACATCGCCAGCCTCGAGCTCGACTTCCTCATGCACGAGGGCGCGGTGGTCGATCTCTCCGACGTCTGCGGCGACTACGACATCTACACCTCGAAGATGGTCGAGGAGCGGGTGGAGGTGAAAGAGGGCGACATCCTCATCATCCACACCGGCTACCACCATTACGGCTGGGACCAGCCGACCGCGGACGAGATCCGCTACATGATCAAGCACCCCGGGCCGGATCGCGAGTTCGCCGACTGGGCGAAGAAGAAGAAGCTGCGCTGGATCGGCGTCGACTGCGGCAGCGCCGACCATCCGATGAACACGAAGATTCGTGAGTGGATGCCCGTGCAGGCTAAGGAGTGCGACGCGCACTTCGTCAAGAAATACGGCAAGACGCTCGACGCGGTGTTCACGCCCGACAAGTACCAGGTCATGCACATCGAGATGTTCGATCACGGCTTGATCCATGCGGAATGCGTCGGCGGCGACATCGACCTCCTGCTCAATCAGCGGGCGACGATCGGCTGCTTCCCCTGGCGTTTCGTCGACGGCGAATCGTGCATCTCCCGCATTGTCGCCTTCGTCGACGATGACCGGCACGCCAAGCTGATGGCGAAGAAGGCGAAGGCGGCGCTGACCAAATTCGGCGACATCGCCGGCGCCGCCAACCCGAAGCTGCACGCCGAAGCGCGCAAGAAGTGACGATCTGAATAGCCGGCGCGCCGCCAGCGGAAACGCTCGCCGCGACGCGCCCTCGACCACCGGGGCGGACGGCCCCTTGCTCTAAGAAGAGGTTCCTCTAATGGCCATCGACGCAATTGAAAGCAAACTGCGGCCGCCTGCGCTGCCCATCACGCCTTATCCGGCCAAGATGATCACGCTCGCCGACGGCGAGATCATGGTGGTGCGCGAGGCCAAGCGCGAGGAAGTCGGCGTTCTGCTTGGCACCGTCTATCCGCTGATCGGCGTTGCGGCCGACTATTACGACATCGTCGCGACGCGCATGTACGAGGAGCTGCTCGGCTGGTACCGCTACCGCACCGCCAACGAATTCGTGCTGGTCGGGGCGATCAACGGCGTCATCGCCGGCATCG
>Ga0181529_10001546_pt1 | contig 29233 bp, 23 predicted proteins | sample PEATcosm2014_Bin_36_FD_119763 | JGI IMG/M metagenome (GOLD analysis project Ga0181529, IMG submission 119763) | Peatland microbial communities from MTU Mesocosm Facility, Houghton, MI, USA - PEATcosm2014_Bin10_30_metaG | ecosystem: Environmental > Terrestrial > Soil > Wetlands > Peat | place... | reverse complement strand
TTGAAGATCCAACTCTTGATTCTCGACTACGCGTGCTTCAGGCACCGGAACAAACAGGTTCCAGTCCGGGAACTTCCCCCGCCACACTAGCCTCGTGTCAGGAAAATCGGCAGGTCCAACTTGCGATCGTAAGTCGGCCGGTAGCGCTCCGTGTTGTACATGGTGGTGATCTCCACTTTGCGCGGCCCGAGTTTGGGATCTGGGATCGGCGCCATCGCGTAGCAGCCGCTGCTGATTGCCGTCATCAGGCCGCTCTTTCCCTCCTCCACGGCGTCCATCGCCATTCCGGCGAAGGTGATGGCCACCATGCGGTCGACAAAATCCGGACTACCGGAGCGCAAATCGTATGTCAAGTCACTGACAACGGTCTCTTCGCCGGTGGCAGCCTTGATCTCGTTGCTCAGGTCCTCCGCCACGCTCATCTTTTTGCGGTGGCCAAAGGCATCGGCTGAGCCATATTCCTTTACCGTGTATCCTTCCCACTCCGCACCCTCGGAAAGAATCACCAACGAATAGTTGCTGGGATTGCTGTGCTTGTCCGAGATCAAGATTTCAATCAGGTGCTTCAAATTCACCTTGTATTCGGGGATGCAGCAGCGCAAGGATGTCACGTACGCGGTGTAGAGAGCGGTGTACCCAGCGTCACGGCCGAACACCCGGAAGATGCCGATCCGCTCGTGCGAGCCGACCGTCGTCCGCTGACGCTCGATGGCGTCCATGGCACGCGTGATGGCAGTTGAAAATCCTATGCAATACTCGGTGTTGCGAACGTCATTATCCATGGTCTTCGGCACTGCGATCACCCTCACACCGTGCCGGTCAAGTTCGGCGGCATAACTAAGGGTGTCATCGCCGCCGATCGCCACCACGTAATCGAGCCCCAGCGTCTCGATATTCCTCAGCACCGCCGGTGTCACGTCGAACAGCGTGCTCGTTACGCCATTCTTGGTGGACTCCTTACTGGAAAACTTTTGCCCTTCAAGCGCCGGCGGCAGTTTTTGCATCTTGGTGGGATTGGTGCGCGAGCTGTGCAGATACGTGCCGCCCGTGCGATCGATGGTGCGCGTGTTTTCGCGGTTGAGCGGCAGGATGTACCGCGACCGGCTGGCCGGATCTTTCAGATCGACGTGTGTCAGTCCTTCCCAGCCGCGGCGGATGCCAAGGGTCTCGCATCCGATTTCGGTCCCCCGGTACACGACCGACTTAATGACCGAATTCAGGCCTGGTACATCGCCGCCTCCCGTGAGAATACCAATTCGCTTTGCGGACATGAAAATACCTCCTAAAAGCTTGAAGTACGGTTCAAGATTCTCAAGGTTCATTTTACAGAAAACGGCGCCACACATTGTTGTATATGGCAAAGATTCACTTCGCGGCTCAGTTCCAACCCCGAAACGTGAACGCCGCCCGCCGTTCTGACCTGCCCCTTTTCTCAACCAGCCAGAACTAGAGTTTCCCGGTCAAACCTGAGCAGGAGGACTTGAATGGAAGTGGACTGCGAGCCGGGCAATCGGAGGTATATACTCTTGTCACCGGGAAGGTCCAGATGGAATTTCCGGTTAGAACAGAAGCGCATTATTTGCGACTAGCTCGGCCGCTGGAGTAGAGCATTGCGACAACTGTACGCTTCGTTGACTCTTTCATTGATGGTATTTCAGATGCTGGCTGTGCTGTGCGCTCTTGCCCAACCTGCATACGCATATATCGACCCTGGTTCCGGGCTTCTTGCGTTCCAGATAATCAGTACGACTTTCGCAGGCATGATTTTTATGCTCCGTAGACGTCTCCGTGATTCTCTCTGGCGTCTGACCCGCCGCTTCGGATCGAAAAGTGAGAAGGTAACCAAGCAATGAACCCATGTGCCTCGATTGCAGATCGAACCTTCCGTGATCCTGAAGGTAGGCTTTACAAGGATGGAGATCGAATTCTGCGCGAGATATACCCTCAATATGCAACGCCGGTTCTGGCTTGGCTTCAGTCTCCACTCGCCCAGAGCTGGATTCAGCAACGTCGTATGGTGCCAACAACGATTCTGACGTCCAAACCTGGGCAGCCGATTTTACTTGAGCATGAGCGTCTATTCTTTCCAACCTACCCTTGGGAGTGGACACCTGGCCAGTGGATAGATGCCGCTTCGTTGACCCTTGATCTATGCGAAGAAGCACTTGATGACGGGTTGATTCTCAAGGACGCAACCCCGCTCAACATCCTCTTCTCCGGTCCTCGCCCAATCTTTGTAGATGTGCTGTCGTTTGAGCATCGCGATCGAAAAAGCCCTCTCTGGATGGCCTACGCACAGTTCGTGCGCACTTTCTTGCTGCCGCTCTGTGCATACGTTCACCTCGGCTGGCCGCTTGCAACCATACTGCAACGACGCGACGGCTACGAACCAGCCGATCTGGCTCCATTTCTGCCTCTGGTTCGCCGCTGGCGTCGTCCTCTTCGCTCTCTGGTCACGCTACCTCTGCTACTTGAGAGGAATGCACACGTAGGAGCCCGGCAGTTACAAGTTTCCGAGGAATTTTCTGCCTTCGCCGTGCGCCGTTTGTTGCGTTCGACGCGTAAATTACTCCACTCTCTGGCCCCCTCGACGCGCACCTCGCGATGGAGCGGTTACACCCATACTGCCAACCACTACAAATCCTTGGATCACGAGGCCAAGCAGGCGTTTGTCCGTAGTGCGCTAAATAGCATTCGGCCTGCGCGCGTCCTCGATGTAGGTGCCAATACCGGCGTCTATTCGCGTATCGCAGCCGAGAGCGGAGCAGATGTGGTGGCCTGGGATACGGATGTGCAAGCCTCCGATCTCAGTTGGCAAACCGCACACCGCAACGGTCTGCCCGTCCTACCTATCGTTGCTGATTTTGCCCGTCCAACCCCCGCGGTGGGCTGGCAAAACAGGGAGAGTGCAAGTCTGCTCGACCGGGCAAAAGGACGATTCGACTGCGTGTTGATGCTAGGAATCCTGCATCATCTTCTAATGGCCGACCAAATCCCTCTTGTTGCCATCCTCGAACAGTTACGGGAGATAACCACTCGTTGGGCCATCCTTGAATGGATACCCAAGGGGGATTCCCAGTTCGACGAGCTTTGCCGTGGACGCCAGGTGCTTTATAGCCACCTGAGCGAAGAGTACTTCATTCAAACACTTTCAAGAAGATTTGCTGTCCGTGATCGCAACTTACTGCCAAACGGACGCTCTCTTTGGCTTGCGGAGTCAACCGCATGAAACGGTGGACTGTATCGGCAGCATTGGAAGGAATTGGCGCCGCGCTTCTGCTGCTGTTTCCTTACATCCTGCCATGGGTCTCTCCTTCCAACCTTGCGCTTTACCCTTATCGCTTGCCGGTTACAAACTTGGTTGGGGGCCTTCTTGTGGATCTGCTGGGCTTTGCCGTCATGGCGACGGGTTTCCTGGTTGCCGTCCACTATCTCCCCGGCACTCTGCAAAGAACACTCAACGCTTTATTCGCAGGCTTCATTCTGTGGCGCATCGTGGATATTGCAATCGCAATGCAGACCGACCTGCAGCTAACCGCCTATTGGAGTGGCGTTCGAAGGCTGAGCTTCATTACGATCTTCCCGATTTCAATTCTGCTAGCCCTTTTTCTTCCCCGTGTCACCCAACCTGCGGCTCGCACGGTTCGTCTCGTCATCGCAGGGTTTGCTTTCTGCGCTTTGTGGATGATCCCACAACTCCTTCACCTCGCGCTGGTACGCAAGCCCGTTCAGAGCGCCGCTTCCAACCGTCCATCTGCTCTTGAGAGCAGCGGTTCCAACAAACGCATCGTCTGGATTCTCTTCGACGAGCTTTCCTACCATCAGACATTCGACCACCCTGCCCCCGGTTTGAAACTACCCAACTTCGACCAGTTACGTGATGGGAGTGTCTCGTTCAGCAATGTGAAGCAGTCTGGATTCTACACGGACCGCATCATACCGTCTTTGTTCCTGGGTCGCCAAGTCGACAGGGTTCGCAGCACCATCGGCGGGGATTTATGGTACGAAGATGAGTCTCAGAATCGTTGGCTCGCTTACGATCCAAAGAAAACACTCTTTGGCCTCGCTCAGAGCAAGGGATGGAGCTCTGGCGTGGATGAGTGGACCTTTCCTTATTGCCGCGTTCTCGCCTCGGTGCTCGATGTCTGTTCCTGGGAATCCTCCATCATGTCGCCAATGGAGTCGTACGGAGCGTCGGAAGAGAAGTCGGTCTTGGCCAATGCTGCGGTCTTGCCCCGCGCGTTTCTGGCCAGCGGTACCGACCACTCACATTCTGCCCAGAATACAAACATACGGGAATACCATGACATTCTGGCACATGCTGTGACGTTGATTGGCGATAACCAGGTCCGTTTCGTCTTTCTGCATTTCCCAGTTCCCCATCCGCCTGGCATCTATGACCGTCAGCGTCACATCCTTCGTCTTGGGGGTACCTATCTCGATAATCTGGTACTGGCGGATGACACTTTAGGCTTGCTTTTGCAGAAGATTGATTCAGCGCCCTCATCCAGCCAGACCACTGTAATAGTTTCTTCGGATCATTCCTGGCGCATCCCTATATGGAGACATGCTGAATTCTGGAGCGACGAAGAAGAACGCGCTTCGGGAGGCCGTTTCGACGACAGACCGGTGCTGCTTATTCACTTTGGGGATCAAAAGCTCAGCAGTGATGTTAGCGCTCCTCTACCCGAGCTTCTTGAGCACGATATTATCGCAGGCATGTTGTGCGGCAAGATAAATAATCCTGAAGACCTGGCAGTCTTCCTCGCGCAATCCCGCCGCTAACTGCGTTCACGTGGGCGGCGTATGCCCGCCGCTCCAACTCGGCCACAGACACACGTACCCTGATCGTGGCCGCTTGGCCGGCTTCGTAACAAGAATTGTATCAAGGGGGAAGATATGCTCTAACTAAAGTACAAGGAGGCTGGCCGCGAGCATCTTCGGCGCTCCCCTGCCAGGCAGAAACATCTATCGCAATCTATGAGAGAACGCCCATTTTCTGCACACTTCTAGAAGCCTACTTTCCTCTCCGGAAACCAGGTGAGCCGTATAGTTGTGCTGGTCACTGTCTGCTGGCCCGGCAAATAGATTGGAGCTTTCCACCTTTCGTAGGTAAAGTTGCCGTCGATTTCAAAGTCCTTTCCAATGCGTTTAACGGCCTCGAAGTTGATGTCGTTCAAGGTAGTGCCGCCGGGAATAAAGTCCTTTGAGGCTTTCTGATTGCGCACGCCCACCCGCAGCCATTCATTACCGCTCAAGTGATAAGTGATCCAGCCCTGGCCGCCCTTGCCCTCGCGGCCGATCCAGTCGCCAAAGAGTTGGCCCTGGTTGGTGTAGCCCTGCACCTGGATTTCTTCCCAGTATTGATAACGGCCGCCGATACTGCCCAAATAGGAGGGCGTTGAGGCGACGGAGGAATCGGTATCAATGCCTTCGACACGCACATCCAACTTGGGGATGCCGGGAAAGTGGGAAAGATACAGGCCTGGTCTGAAGGCGCCATGCAATGGTTTGGCGATAGGACTGGGTGCGTCGTGCGCTTCGGAGTCAGTGTAGAGCGTCAGCCAGTTGCGCGGGAAAGGTAAGCGGTAAGTGAAATCGAAGGAGGCGAAGCGGGCGCCAGGATCCAGATTGCTGAATTTTTGGTATGGATAGGTCGAACTAAAGCTGAAGAAACTTCTAAAGAAGGTGTGAAGGTTGATGGCTTCGTGGCCTTGCCCTCCCCATATCACTGTGCGTGCGAAGCCGAACTCGAGGTCGCGAGTGGGCTTGAAGCTGAACTTCTCAACGTGGACCCACGGGTCACCGGGGTTAATCACGTTCGGTACACTGTTCGAGGGGTTAGCTATATACGCTGGATTGGGCATATAGGTGTGGCCTCTGAGCGGTCCAACCATAAAATCGTAGCGGAAAGGCCCGGTGAGCCGTGAAAGCAGCGGAATGTAGATCGGCTCGACGCGGTTGATGCGGAAGGAATAAATGTTTTCTGCGTTGTTGGAGTAGGCCATGCCACCGCCCAGTGCAGGCCCCAACCAGTCATCCTGTTTGCCAAACGATATCTCGTGGTTGAGGACGTGTGCTGATACATATGCTTCAATAAATCGCCCATCGGTGGTTGTTGCAATCGGCCCCATCGGGATGGTGGCCTGATTGTATGAGAGTTTAGTGGCTGCGTTGAGGAAGGTGGTACCGTCAATTGTGCTAAGTGTCTGGGCCAGTGATTGGGAGTAACCGGTGGCGGACGGCGCGTCTTGGGACTCGCCGCGCACATAAAGGGTAAACCGGCCGGCAGTAGCATAGCCGCTGGCGCCGGAGTAGTTGTTGAAACCGTTCTCGTAAGGGCGTCCATAGTCATTGATGATGGTCGAGCCCAGATGGAAGCTGTCGCGCAGTGGTGTGCCGCTGATGCTGCGGACTGTTGAGTAGACTGACTCCATGTCGGAGTCTCCCTGGTGCGTAAGGCATTGTTTTTCTGCGTCGTAATGTAGAAAGCGGATCAGAGCAGTGTAGATATCCTGCGCCTCGCCGGAGGTCGGATCTCCATACATATCCGCGTCGCGAAACTCGGCGTCGATGTCTTCAAGCATGTGGCTCAAACTGGCGCGCGTCCAGGGGCGCATACCCAGATACGCGTGATCGATATAGCCCATTGAGTAGAGCCGCAACACAGCCGGATAAACCCAGCTATCGACCGGAATGTACGGTGAACCATTGGTGGAAGATTCGCACCCTGCCGTGGCATGTCCGGAATCCTGCCCTGACTGTCCGGCGCCTTCAGGCGCGGCAGGCTGTTCAGACGCGTGAAGGTGGGCACTTAAAAGGAGAAGCCCTGCCAACGAGGCTGTGCATTGAATAATAGGAGCTATAGCCGCAATTCTGCTCGAGCTCATGCTTATCTCTTTTACATCCCAATGTTGGATAGCCCGATGAATGATCTTGGGAGAATGGAGTACGCGCTTCGGCTGGCGGTTTCAGGAACCCTCGCGCTGCAGCTAATCCCACAGGACTGAGACTCTGCCCTCTTCGCGATTACTTTCAGCGCAAGGTTCTTCAATGAGACACACCTTCGCGACGGGCAACTTTCACGACGGTCATGGCGAGGATCTTCAGGTCAAGCCAAAGAGAGCGTGCATTGAGATACTCACAATCGAGGCGAACTTTTTCCGGTATCGGAAGGCCGTCGCGTCCATTGACCTGTGCCCAACCGGTAATCCCTGGGACAAGCTCATGAACGCCCGCTTTAGTTCTCAGTTCAATCAGGTCGTTCTGATTGAACAACGCTGGACGCGGTCCCACTAAACTTAGATCTCCTCGCAAAACGGGAAGCAATTGCGGCAGCTCATCAAGGCTGCTGCGCCGAAGAAAGCAGCCAATTGGCGTCAGGTAAGCGACAGGATCGTGAAGCAGGTGAGTCGCTACTTGGGGCGCATCGATTCTCATGCTCCGGAACTTCGGCATCTTGAAAATGCGATTCCTCCGGCCCACTCGGTCCGACCAATACAGTACCGGTCCCTGGGATGTGAGCTTCACCGTCAGCGCAATCAAAGCCATCGGAATCGCAAACAGGATCAGCAGCAGACAACTTAATATTATGTCGCACAATCGCTTCATAAGAACCACTATTGAATGTCCAAGTACGCAATGCGCCCTAATTGCGCGTTGAACGGAAATAATGATCGACCATTTGCTGGAGTACTGCGCCGACGTTTCCGTCCCACTCGAATTGCGTCTGAGCCAGACGGCTCGTGCTGAGTGTAAAATCTGAAGTTAACTTTGCGAAAGCCTCACGTGAAATCGGAAGATGTGCCCCCAGCTTCTGGATAGCCGAACCAGCCAGGCTGGCTGAATATAACAAAGCCGACGGAACAGTGCGAGGCCTCCGGCGCCTCATTCGATCAGCTAGTTCGTTTCCGAATTCCACAAGCGAATAGGGGCTTGCGTCGGCGAGATTGTAGGTACCTGCGGAAACACTTCTGCATGCCAAATGCGCAATTGCCCGTGCCGCATTCTCCACTGACAGGAAACTACGCATTGGGTTCCTGCCCGAAATGTGAAAGTAATACCCGCGATCAATGCCGCGCATCATTCGGTGTAGATTAAAACGCGCTCCAGGGCCATAGATCAGGCACGGACGGACAATCACTATTTCCATCCCCCGTTCGGCTGCTTCACGCACAAGCCCTTCCGCCTCTACCTTAGTAAAAGAGTAATAGCTGCGCGCGGCCACAGGCGCAAATTCGTCGATGTCCAGTCCCGATTGCGCTGCGTAAACATGAGCCGTCGAGACAAACACAAACCTCTGAACGCCATGCCTCAACGCTGCATCCAAAACGGTCCTCGTGCCGACGACATTCACCTTGTAGGAACGCTGTTTCTCTGCCTCGGTCCGCGGAGACGAATGCGCAATTCCAGCCAAGTGGATGATTGAAGTGCAGCCCTGTACGAACCTACCTGTAACCTCAGGCGACGTCACCTCACCAACGATATACTCCACATCATTTATGGGAGCCGCTCCCCTTTCCAATGCCAGTACGCGAACCGGTGAGTCTTGTGCCACTCGCGCGACCAGTCGCTGGCCGACAAATCCTGTTCCGCCGGTGACTCCAATCATTATCAACACCTCTCTATTGCATCACCGTTTGCGACCTGGTTTCGTCTTGGCCCAAGTTTTTCTAAAATAAGGTCGTGGTACTCTCGCGCCAGCGCAGCCATTACCTTCTCCCGCGGGAACTCGCGGGTCACCCATTCCTGTCCCCTCTGTCCCATTTCCTCGCGCTTTGCGGCATCACCGAGAAGACTCCCGATTGCGCGAGCCAACTCAGATGCACTTCCTACCGACACGAGAATCCCCGTCTTTCCGTCTTGGACAGAATCGATTGCCCCTGTCGCTCGCGTGGTCACTACCGGTTTGCCTGCCGCTTGCGCCTCAATATTGACGAGTCCGAAGCCCTCACGCCAGGTCGGCAAGACATGCACATCCATAAGCTGATAATAAGCAGACGTGTCAGGCACGAACCCGGGCCGCAATATAAGGGGATCGTTCTCGATCAGAGCCCGTACGCTCAGCGGCACAGGATCACCATCCTCAAAGTCACCCACTAGCAGCAACCGTAGTTCTCGGAAGTCATTTCGCAGATCCCAATACGCCTCCATGAGTTCCGGTATCCCCTTATCACGGGTCAACCGCCCCACAAACCCGATCACTAAAGCATCCTTCGGAAGGTCCAATTCACGCCGCAACTCCTCCGCCCTGGCCATGTTCTCTTCCGTGCAGGCGTACCGCTCAACCTCCACGCCATGACAAGTAAGAGCGCGCGCTTTTGCCGACTCCACCAATCCCAGGTCGATTGCACGTTGCCGCAAACTCGGGCTATCGCAGATCACTCGATGCGCACATTTGCAAGCGATCTTCTCGGTCCACATCAGAATCCGGCGTTTCACTCCGGTCGTCGTCTCCAGGCGCAAGCCGTGGAGCGCATAAACCCGGCACGGGACTCCAGCCAAGACAGCTGCCAATCCGCCTAACAGTCCTGCTTTGGGGTTTCCACTATTCGTAATGTCAGGCCGGATGCGACGCAATGCGCGCCATAGTCGCCAGAGTGAAACAAGGTCATCTAACGGCGAAATCTCGCGGTTGACAGGTACATTGAATACGGATGCTCCCTCTTCGCGGATCACTTCTTGCTCTGGCCCAGGAGATGAGATAGCGCTGACATCGAAACCGCTGCTGCAAAGATATGTGATACAGCCGCGAAAGAACAGCAGAAATTCAGCCGAAACGATGATAACGAGTTTTGGCTTTCGTACGCTGCCTTTATTGACGATAGGGCTCATTGTCTATACCGTCGTGCTTTGTACAACATCAGTGAGACATTTGCGGTCAGCCAATAATCTATCGGCCGTAACGTTGACCTGCTCCCAGACTGTGCGCCATTCAACCTCTTCTTCATCGCGTAAAGCGGTGGCACGATGCCGAAGGATGTGATATTTCAGCCCGGTGGAGATCGCTAATGTGTCAACCAGGCCTTTAGCTACCAGCCCGATGATCCCCAGAGCGGCAGTCATGAACATATGTTGCTCGCATGCAATACGAACCATCGTTTTGCACATATCTCTCCGCGCAAGCAGAATCTTGGACAACGACAAGGAATCCTCCCTATAGCCCAGCACAATCTCCGGCACAGTGGCGAACCGGCTCTTCTTATAGGTGCGAAGCAACAGATCCTGGTCTTGCGTGCGCGGAGCGTCTGTACTGTACTGATTACGGAGAAACCAATCTGACTTACCCATCCAGGTCGGGTGCGCTAAAGAAATGCCCTTCCAGGGATGTGCGCAAATCTGATCGTGCGTCAAGGGACTGCGGCGAGCCCCATATGCTGAACCTTGATCGTTAAACACCACCACCCAACCTCCCACCAGATCAACCTCGGGATGGCTCAGCAGAAACTCGAGTTGGTACTGCAAACGCCCCGGATATGCAATATCGTCCTGGTCCATTCGGGCGAAGTACTTGCCCCTGGCCCTGCTAACACACTCGTTCAGGCGCGTTGATAAGCCCTTGTTCTCTCCTTTCGCGACAATAATGCGCGGATCGTCGAAGGAGGCTGCAATCTCAAAGGTGTTATCCGTCGAACCATCATCGACAACAATTAATTCCCAGCCTCTGAAAGTCTGGCTCAATATCGAACAAATGGCATGTGCAATGGTCTGTGCGCCATTGTAGACCGGCATTCCAATGGAGACGATGGGCTGGTCTTGGGAAGGTGTTTGCATCGAGTGATTGTCCTAGGGTGAATCGGAGTTATTGCAATTGCTTGAGCAGGTGCTAAGCAACATCACGAACCTGCTTTCAATTGCCTTAACCAGGAGCATACTTCAATCAAACCATTACGTAAGTCGGTCTGTGGATTCCAATTGAATTGCTGCTTTGCGCGCGTGGAGTCCAGAATAATCGCAGGCACATCGAATTTCCTGGCAGGCTCTCTTTGGATGATCGGAGTGACTTCGAGCGTTTCAGCCAAGAGATCCACAAGCTCCAAGGTGTTTACGCCGACGCCGCTGCCTAGATTGAAAATACCGGAGCATTCCCTCATCGCCGCCATCGAACAGAAGCTCGCAACATCCCTCACGTCAATATAATCTCGCACTGCATCTCCGGCTCCCCAGATCGTGATGGGCTGCCTATGGATAATCTTCCAGGCAAAAATTGGTATGGCCCCTTGCACGCCTACTGGGGATTGGCGAATGCCATATGGGTTGGAAGGGCGAACGATAACTGCCCCAATGCCGAACTGATAAGAAAGGCTGAGCAGGTGCTTCTCGATAGCAAGCTTCGTAATTGCATAAGAGCCCAGAGGGTTGGTAGGATGAGACTCATTTGCCGGCAAGTGGTCAGTTACACCATATATTTTTCCTCCGGTGGAGAAAAAAAGAATTTTCTCGACACCGTGCTTTATGCATGATTGAAATAGCTTGACGGAATCACTGAGGTCAAACAGATCGCTTTCGGGAAGTCCAGCTGCACCGACTGAAAGACTATTGTTTGCCAAGTGAATTACAACATTGGGTTTATGTTTTAGAGCGACTTCAACTGCCTCAGCATCCCCATAATTGCCTTGACAATAGCGAACATCGGCAGATGGGGAGCGATACCTCTCCGGGTAAGTGTCCAGAACTGACACCTCCGCATTTGCGTAATGCAGAGAGTCAAGAATATGGGATCCGATAAAGCCATTCCCACCGACTAGAAGTACGTGCATTTATTGGATATCTCCGTCTTGGGAGGAAGCGGCAATGAACTCTAACGCAGGAACCTGCAATTCGCAAAGAACGCTATCACTCCATAAGACCGCGGCTTTCTTCATTGACCGTTTCCGCTTGAGTTTTTCTTTCAATGTCAAGCTATACAAACCGGGGAAAGAATTGACTTAATCAAGTTCGACTTCACGGTCGCAGGCTCTCTCTTTGCACAATTGAGATTGTGAGTAAAGTGTCCCTGATTGCACTTTTCGGATTTTTATGCAGCTAAGCCCGTGAGGTCGAAAGTAACTTCCTATGTGCGTCCACTTGCTCAGAATCCGCCCGCCAGCGTCTCGGTTGCGGAAATAATTCTCCAAGTGGGCGGGAAAAGATCGTGCGGAAAACGTCTATCCCCGCGGTTCCACACCGGCGGAACGCATACCGTTTTCATTGGGTACTTTCCAAGCCAGGCCGCCCACCAGCTAAATGTGCTGTTTGCAATGATGAAGTGCTTACATAGTCTCATAAGATAGAAGTTCCGAAGCGGATCGTCGTCATTTATCACGTTCACATTACAGCCCTCGGCTTCAAATGCCCCTGCGTTCTGCTGAGCCCAGCGAAGGTCGTCGCTGAAAACAAATATCGTGAGGCTTCTATGAGTTGTGGCAAGTTCGCGAATAGCGCGACGATAATATGCGAGGTCGCATGTGCCGTAAAAGTCGGCCACGGACTGCCGGATGGATCCATCCGCTTGTTTCGCGAACGACTGCCGGCTATGAAGACAGACGGAATTCCCTTGCGTGATCTCTTCGACCGTCCTTTCGCTCAGGCCGGGCGGAGGCGCCTGAAACTCCAGTTCCTTCCTCACGAGTTCCTCGGCTTCACAGAAGTAGCGAGGGCTTTGGCAGTAGGTGTCGAGTACAGTCGTGCCCTTGATGCGCAGGTTGTAGATTGCCGGGTCGAAATTTCGTCCGAGAACTCTTATCCTCAACAGTTCCCGCCGTTGCGCGAACTTCCGAAATAAGTCGGCCCTGATGCCTGGTTCAGAAAGAGATCCCTGCTCAATTCTTTCACCCTGTATGTTGAAACTTCCGAGCTCATAGTGGCGGCCGTAGGGGTCGCCGCAGAAGCCGGAAGAAGTGTCCAGCAAGAGCGGAACATGGTTTCGCAATGCCAAGGCTCGCCCAGCAGCGTACTCGAAAAGCTGGTTGCCCAATCCGCCTCTCAGCCGGACGACGAGCGAGGGGGCGTTTCTGTCGATCATGTTCTTCGCCTGCCCAGGTATCCGTATGCGGTCACTTGGAAGCAGGCGCCGGCCAGGCCGGCATACATCGCGCCTCTCGCGCCCCAACCCGGTATGAGCCACCCGCCCACGGCAACGGTAATAAGGAGAAACATCACAGACGCCACAAACTGCGACCAGAACCGCCGGGACGCAGTTAGGCCGGCGCCGAGCAGTGAAGAGGTGTTGTTCAGTATCCCGACCGCCACCAGACCGGTCACTAGTTCCGCGGTCACGGCGCTTTGGTGCCCGTAGACCAGGGTCGCCAAGCGCACGCCCCAGAACCACGCCCCATACAGCATGGCCACTCCTACTGCCGCGGAGAAGAGCATCATTCGCCCCATCGCGGCATGAAACTGATCGAGGTCGGTGGTGAACAACCTCGCCAGGCGCGGCAGCGCAGTCTGTCCTAGCGCAGAGTAGAGCAGACCTATGGCGCCGGACATCACTGCGACGGCCGAAAACACACCCAAAGACTGTTCACCCGCATGGCGCTCCAGCATCAACCGCGGCAGGTTAGCACCCGTACTAAGCAGCAGTATCACGAATGCCAACGGCAGGCACAGGATCACCAAACGCCTGTATGTCGCTATCGAAGTAGACTGAAGTGGCGCAACTCTCTGAACGCCCTCCATCCGTAACGCGATCGGCCGCTCATATATCAGCGCCGCCGCCAGCCACATCACCGTCAACGCAGCAATGGCGACGGGGACGCTATGGAACACCGCCATACCGAACGCGAGTGCCGCCAGTCCGGCCACTGCCCGTATGAACATCGCCCACGCGATCAGGTCCAACCGGTCGTTCAGCTGAAACAGCCCATACTGCATATCGCTGAATGAGTCCACCGCCCTCGAACAGGCGACGGCAAGCACCACCAGTACTGTCTCCCGGCGCCACGGCATCAGCAATGCCACTGCCAATACTGCGACCAGCGCAAAAGCCGTTCCGGCAAGACGCACAGTCAGATAGTCCCTGAAACGGTAAACACCGGTGCAATCTGTAGCCTGGACCGCTCGCATTGACAGCCCGGTAAACGAGAAAATCGGAAGGCATATCGCCAGCCCCAGCGCATACTGGCCGACCATTTCCATGTTGCCCATCCGCGCGATCACTATGGTGATGAGCCATTGTGATCCCGAAAAGACGAGATTGCCCGCCAATGTAGAAGCTATGTTCCAACGGACCGTGGCCTCGTTCAAGCTCAAGCTTGAAGTAGGATCCTCAAGAATAGCGGGTGTCATGCTCACGAAGTCCTGGCGGTTGTTCAGTTTCACTGAGTTGGGCAACTGTCGAATCCGGGCAAGGCTGGTGCACCTTTCGGTCCCAGTTCCGCGGAACCCGCTCAACGAGTGCAGTCCTGTGCGAGCAACGATTGCGCGCAACGCAGCGTCAGGCCTGGTCAGTTGTAGTTTTTAACTACGACTTACTCCCAAAAGGGAGGCTAACTGCGGCGGCGCGTCCTGAAAAATCCAGACAAACAACGCCTACCCTTAAATACTAAGCACGAAATGTGAGCACGGGCAATTTCCAGATTTGACATATTGAATGCACTGGACGTTAGCAGTGAGTTCTGAAAGCTGTAATAAGGAGGGACTAAACCCAGGTTAACGAGGTAAAGCCAGCGTCGGTCTGAAGGGGGCATATGCCGCACAAGGTCACTATAGGCATGTTGCGGTGTGAGTGTCGGAAGCTCACGTTCCCTGCCTTCGTCTTTGCGCAAGAAGAATGCATTACCCGTATAACAGATCAGTCGATAACCCGCCTTGTCCGCAGCTGATGCGAAGGCTTTCAGAGGCTGTCCGACGTTATTCGCCGCCACCTGCCGGGGGATAATTGCCGCAGAATTGGGATCGTGGCCGCCATTGACTTCAACGAGAATCAGGCGGGGCCTAATGTCGTCTGGAGGAAGAAACAGTTCGTAATCAAGCCCGTCCACATCAATACTCAGAAAATCCAACTCTGTGGGAAGCCCAGCCTTCTTCAGTAAGATGCTAAGTCGGCTGGTTGTGGTGTCAACGCACGCCCTTATCGCGACTACTTTCGGATACTGTTGAGTGTTGTCCTTGAGGCGTTTGAATCGTGCGTCGTCACACTCTATCAGCGCTCCACTCCAGCCATTCTCTATGAGGGCGCGTGTGTTTGATAAATGAATGCCGTCCCACGCACCGAACTCGCAGCATCGCTCCTGTCCATGGCCAATGATCGAGAACACTCTCGCAATAATGCCATCCTCGCCGTTTTGCGAGTATTTGTTCGCCGAGTAGGCTAACAGGCCCACATTCGAGGAAGTGTCGTGTTTATTATGTGTTTTGGCCATAAGTAGCTGTGAAATATTCCCGTTATTTGCAAGAAATGCCTTGTGTAAGTTAGCGGCTCGCAGGGGCAGTCTAGACTTTCAGACGTGCTGCGCTACGCACACAAGGAAATCAGGTTTTGCCAGTTTTCGCTGCACCAACGGCTCATTGTAGCTTTGGTAGTATGTGCCCCTCGCGGCCAGGCCAGCGCCGCCTAGCCAACGAAGCACTCGGTCCTCGTCGATTTCAGAGGTCAGGTGAAAGCCCGCTTTCGCAGCCTCCGCAGCCGGTTGGCGGTATGGACAGGAGAATATCAGGGTGCCAGACGGTTTCAGAGCGGCGCTATATATAGATAAGAGTTTCTGAATGTCTGGCTCAGCAAAATGTTCCATTGTCTCGAACGAAACAATTAGGTCAAACACCCGATCAAATTGAACCGAGAGCAAGTCTTCGCTTATGAACCTCAAGTTCGTCCTGTGTTCGTAACGCTGTTTTGCCGCTTCGACAACGACGCTGCTACGGTCCACTCCTAGAACACTTTGGCAAACCTCTGACAAAAGGGCACTGCCATATCCGGTACCGCAGGCCAGATCGGCGCACGCGTCGTTTGAGCGTGCCGAATAAGACGCAAACACGTAGCGGCTATAGTGAGTTTGTTCATAGATGTCCATGCGACGCCATAAGGATGGCCAGGGGCCTACGTTTTTTACGGTGTATTCAATGTCTACGCGTTCACCGCCGCTGGTGAGCCCCGAGCGAGACCATGATTCCAACTGGACGGAACGCGCAATCTTGCTGCTGAGCCTATGGAAAAATGCATTCGCCAGGTTATTTGCCATCATGCGAGTTTCCTGCCTTCTCTGGTGAGGTCATTAGTTTCACCCGCCGCCCCGACGAAACCAATAGCATTCGCGGTCGATGATAATGCTTAACTGGCGAGTTGGAGCTCTCTGGACTGATATGCCATCGTTCGCTATAACAATGCTCATATGCCAGCTCTAATCGCTGCGCCTTTGGTCAGCTTCAGGCTCCTGGCTGGATCTTCAACAACGACGGCTCTCATTGTCGCAAAACTAGGGCGCTCATTACAGTGACTACATTGAGGGCGGAGCCGGCAATGAAGGTCGTCCTGAGCTCAGGTCTCGAGCGGGGAATAGGAATGCGGATGCGCGTCCTACTCGCCGCTGAACCACAAAATGGCTGACAATACTGGCCAACACAAGCGTCATCACGAAGTTGATTCTGATAAACTCATTGTTCGCGACTGCTATTGCTACGCAATAGGCAAAAAGCGCATTCCAAGCCAATATCATCGGGCTGGGACGCTTGGCCGCCTTATTAAAGAGCCATCCGCCTGCCGCACCAACCAGGGTCGCACCCAGGATAGCTCCAAGTATTCCCCCATCCAGCGTGAACACATCTAAGAACGTGTAAATGTTTGTGTTGTATACGTATGGCTTGACAAGCGAAGGGTAGCTTTCGCTGTCTATGATTTTTAGCTTCTGCAGAGTGTAATAGAACATATCCGCGCTGTAGTACCCAGGTTCTCTCGGAAATGATCCGTCAATAATGGTATCGTAAGCCTGCATCGACCCGCCATAGTACGTCTCGACTAACCCGACCCCTTCGACGTTGAAGTTTTGCATGCTGTGTAAGGCGGCCTGAATCAAAACGAACACCACACAAAAGGCTCCAAGCCAGCCTGCAAGCATACCCCACGCGCGCAGCGCGCGCGATCTATCAAGCAAGGTCCAGGAACTCCACAGTGTTGCGATACACGCCAACAGTGGGGCACGGGTCATGCGGGTTAAACCTAATAGACATGCAGATACAACAAGAATATAAAACATACGTCTGCTCATTAAGCCGCGCTTTCTAAGTATGACCGCGAGGGGAAGGTAAACAAAGTAGGCATTACGAAATATCTCCAACCACCAGGGACATTTGGTTCGGCCGTTTGATTCGTCAGGATTACGCAGAGCAAGAACATATAGGATAGGTGACTTCTGCGCGTCGATTGCCGGCAGCTCATACACAACCAGAGTCGCCTGCAAACTGAACAACAAGAGAACGGCCGCAATTGCGCGCCGGCTATTAATCACTATCTCGCGCGGCGCCATTGCGGGTCGCCGCCTGATCGTAAGAAGACCTCCAACGAGGAATGCCCACCATGCCCCGAAGAGCACAACAATTGTCTTCCATGACAATGTGTTCCCCGTGGTCGTCAGGAACTGAGCTGCCAGAATGCACGGTCCCCAAACCACGGAGAATAAGTGGGCAAAGGTGCTGCCGCTGCCGGCCCGATCCGCGACGAAGCAAAGCAGGAGTACCGCGCCAGCAAACCCAACAATGTTGACTATTACTGTCTCGGCCATTATCGAAATGCCATTATCTTATCGAGCAGGAGTTGTTTAACCGGCGCTCTTCTCAGCTGAAGTGCTTGGCCGAGTTCTCGCATGATCTCCCCGCCCAACATTCAGAGGCTGCTGCCGCGTTTCTTGATGCCCTTCGGCATCAGCTTCGGAGAATTCAGAGTTTCTACAAAGGGCGGAACCAGCCCTGCAATTACGCGAAAAAGAAACTCTGTGACTATAAACCTAAGCCAACAGTGGTGCTTTGTTAAGCAGTAGCGGAGTTCACTAAGTCTCACCGTTTTACTTGCGATGGTGTAAGTAACCTGCTGCGACCACTGTCTGATCGCGACCAGAGTTGTTACAAGTATGAATGGTCGGCCAAATTGAGCATTGAGCCGGTACGCCAGTTCTGTGTCGCATAACCATATGAGATTTTCGTCAAAAGCAATTCCTTTGTGATTGCGAAAGAACATAACAGACGGGCCACCGATTGTGTTCCTGGTGAGCTGTGTGTCTGGTAGAAAGCGGGGCGTTTGATAGCGATAGAAATGGCTGCGCTTCTCGTCGGCGTGGACAAAACCAGAGGCCCCCCAGACGAAATCTGCATTATGATATACAGCACCGACAAGTTCTTGCAAAACTGTCGGGTTAAAGAAAAAATCATCCTGGTGCATGGGCTTAATGATCTCGCCTTTGGCCACAATGAGAGCGTTATTGAGATTAGCGGACGAGTTTCCTCTTTGTTCGGTGAAATGCAGATAACTAACCGGAAAGACGTGTTTCCACTTTGTGCAGATCTCTTGCACCGCGCAGTTTTGCGAATGATCGGATACAATTACCTCAAAATCCTGAAATGTCTGCTGTCTGATAGATTCAAATAGTTGCTCTAGAAATTCCGCTCCCTTGCCGTGCATTTCATATGCCGGGATGCATATCGAGATTGCGGGGCATTGCATGGTTGTCTTATTCCTTTCGGCTCATCTGCAATCGAGAGGCAGCCGTCTCAGTCGTGTTAACAGACATTAGTGCCGTAAAAGGTATTTCAAATTCTGAAGCGCTCTGGTAAAGTCGGGGTTTGAATGCGCCGCATCCTTCCAGCACAAGATCCGTACAAGGAAACATGAAGTAATCAATCCTCCAATCGTGAAAAGCAGAAGGATTCGGAGGCGATGCGGGGACGATTTTTGGTCCGGTTCGATGGCCGGTTCCACAACCTGAATGATGGCCGCCTCCTTGGATTCATCTAGCTTGGCTGCGTCGTATTGCTTCATCAGCATGTCGAACAGAGCCTGTTGATATTGCAGTTCGTGTGCGGCGCGAAGATATTCCAGACCCGCGGCAGGAACATTTCCAAGCCCAAGCCCGGCAATTCCCGGCGTATGACTGCTCTGCTCCAAGCGCGTTTCCTCGGCTTGTAGAGAGGTCAGGTCCCTTTCCGCCAACTGCACGTCAGGATTTTGTTCCGTCGAATAGGAGCGCAAGGCCTGCACCTCCACCTGCTTTGCTGCGACCTGTGCGCGAATGACGCTAAGGCTCTCGATCATCGCCTTGGCCTGCGCATCCAGCTGGACAAGGCCCTTCTGCTGTTGAACCTGTTGGAAGGCAAGTTCGGCCGCGACCAGCGCCTCCCTGGCCTGCTTCAACTGCTCTTCATAAAAAAGCCGCCGCTGCGAAGCCTCCGTCACCGCAAGGGACTTGGTAAGAATGCGGAGTTGGTCCGTGTAGGCGTTCGCCATCTCGGCGACACGCTCCCTGTCCTTATCTGTGACAGAAACGGCGATAAATCCTCTTTTTTCAGACGTAACTTCGGTATAACCCGCAAGTTTCTCGCGGGCTTTTGTCATGTCTTTGGCGTGGTACACCTTTACCAGGTCGAACTTCTGGATGATCGCGTCGGCTATGGGCCGTGAAGTCAGCAGGCCAACGTAAATGTCGTTGGGATTCTTCAGACCTAATCCACCGCCGGCAAGCGCGGCAAGGGAGCCCCCACCGATACTTGTCAGTTGGTTCATCATCAACATAGAGGCTGTAGACTGAGTCTGTTGTGGAGGCATGATTTTCGTAGTTGCCGTATACCGTACCGGCAAGACAAAGCAGAGAACCAGGCCAGCAAAGATGGCGATGCCCGTTACCTTCGCAATGAGCCATTTCCGATAGGCTAGTTGCGTGAGAACATCGATCAGGCTGGTTTCATAGCCATCGCTGGGCGCCTCCGATAAGGAGGCGCTGTCCATTGCATCAGATGTTTCTTCGATGGAAAAGTTCTGCTGTGTCATCGGTAGCGCCTTTACTTGACTACGCTGAGCGCAGCGGCGGTCAGGGCCGTCTGGGAAGCAAGCTGCGATGCTTGCAAGAAGTCAGTCAACTTGGATGAGATTCGGATCTTCTCCGGAACAACAATAGCGTCTCCCGGCAGCAATTTCAGGTTTCCATAGCTGCCATGAGAGTGGCTGGTGCGTGATTGACGGCTGACGACTGTTCCGTCGGCGCGGATGACGAAAATGCGCTTTTGATCCGCCTCCCGTGTGGCACCACCGGCATCGTTTAGATAGGCTATCAGCCGTTTTCCGGGCTCATAGCGCAAGGCATTCGCATTGTAAACAGCGCCCGCCACCTCGACCGTGCTGAGCCGCGGCGGGATATAAAACGTATCGCCATCTTCAAGAGGAAAATCTGGCATGTCCGCAATGGTATCGGCACTGGGCTTCATGTCCAGAACAACCCGGCCGGTTGGTTTGATCGATGCGAGCTTGGCTAATGCGGTTTGCTGCATGGCAAGCTGCGCTTGTTGGTCCGCCCCAGTCTGGCCGGCTAGCGGAACGGCATTCGCAAACTTGGCCGTAAGTTCCCTTTGCATCTGCTCGGTCGATTGCTGGAGCTGTTTCTCTTGGGCCTGGCGGGCCGAGACACGCGCAAAAACGGAAGCATAGAGGTAAGAATGCGGCGTAAGCCCTCCTGCCTGCTTCACGACATCTCTTAAAGTCTCGCCCGGATTCACGCGGTACACGCCCGGTGCGTTCACCTCTCCGCCCACTCGGACAAACGCCGCGTGCTTTTCCATAGGCAAGTCCAGGTCAGCTCGCGAGAAGATTGTGACGACATCACCAGCCTTCAAAAGCTGATTGTCAGAAGATGTGGGATTGTCTATTGCGCCGGCGAGTCGAAATGGGATCAGGCGTGTGCTCAGATCACGCTCGTCAAGCCGCTCGATCACCGCATATTCCCAGTTGATCTCCGCGCTGATCTGACCGACGGTATCAATGACTGGAGCCCGTGAGTTCCAGAACTGGTCGTTGTCCTGGCTACCAGTTTGATTGGTGCGCAAGACTCTGGACTGATCAGACTGCGTATTAGCGGTTTTGTCATTCCTTGGATTTCCATACTGATCTACGCTCAGATCACTGGATTGGCCTGCCTGGCCATTGCCGAATTGGTTAGGCCGCGAGTTTCCATACTGATCTTGGTCCAGATCGCGACGCTGACTGTTCTGCTGTTCGCGAAACTGCTCTAAGCGTGGGTCTCCAAACGGATGAGTGGAAATGCGTGGAACCAGGTGGTTCTCCCAGTTCCAGTAATCGCGCGTGACCAGAAAGCCACGAGATGGGATCAGATCCGAAATCCGCATCCCTTCCTTCCAGACATAAAGGCCGGGCTGGGCGACATTGCCCCGCAGCGTCACTGCGTTCTCAAACTTTGGCGAAAGCGGAAAAACGCGCAGCAGATCTCCGTCCCTGAGTAAGTGTCCTTCTCCTGACGCGTCCAATGCGAATTCTTCAACCTGGCGACTGCTGTGGTTTTCAATCCGCTCCACTACGACCCGCTCGGCGTCGGCCAGGCTTGTCATTCCTCCCGCCCCTTTGAGAGCAGCACCTACCGTCGTTTCGCCTTTCAGTTCATAGATGCCGGGTTCGTTCACATCGCCACTGATCGCGATTTGCGCTCCAATCGAAGGAAAGTAAATCACATCGCCGGGGAGCAGCCGGACATCGTGGGACTTGTCGCCCTTCTGCATCAGATCGTAGATGTCGAATTCGGTCAGCGTCAGGCCTCCGCGCCGTAGCTGAATATGACGCATGGTCCCGGTTGCCGATGGGCCTCCAGAGGCAAATAGAGCATCGACCAGAGTACTTAGGGAACTGACTGTGTACCCGCCCGGCTGCCGTGCGCTGCCCAGAACAAATATCTGGATCGAACGAAGCTGCCCCATGGCAACATTCAGTTCAAAGTCCTTGAAGAGAGCGCCGATGGCCGAGCGCAGATACCCTTCTGTTTGTTCATAGCGCAAACCGGCTACGCTCAGACTCCCTACCTTCGGCAGATATATCTGCCCATTCCTGTCCACTGTCACACGGGAATCAAGGTCTATCTTCCCCCAGGCACGTATCAGCAGCTCATCCCCCGGTCCCAGCACATAATCCGCTGGTACCGGAGTATGTTCAACCGGGGCGAAGGTCGTCGGAACTTCGTCGAACAATTGACGACCGTACACCGGAAGCGGGCGTCCGGTTGCATCTTCAACAAACTTTTCAAACTCAGACTTTTGAGTCAGCGGACCGACAATCCTCATCGGGGATGGCATCAGTGCTGGCACAGGTACGGTGGGGATGGCACTACCAGGAATGCCGTTGTCGTAATAGGTTTTTCCACTGGGTTGGCGCGGCACTTGCATCGGAGGCTGCGCCGCACCTGTTGAGGGCACTTGTCCCGCTGCCGAGCCTGGAATGGACTGGGTCGATTCACCTGGCGTGGTAAGCACAGATTGTCCAGCACAGAGTGTGCAGGACAGCAGAAAGAGCAAACATGCTTTTGATCTCATAAGAAGCAACTCGACTGTTTCAAGCAACGATTACAAAAGCAAAAAAACAATCAATGCGGGCAGATACTCACCTGCCTCGGATGATGCCAGGCGCCGCATCTCGGATTGCAACTACCCGTTCGCAAACTCTAATTGAATAAGGCTGCTGGTGGTAGTTTGACTACCACCGAGGTTTTGGTTTCCCGATAAGGAGCCTGAACTTTCGTCCGGCCTGCGTGATCCATCTTGGCGGATAAAGCCGTTTGCAACACTTCGGCCCCTGGGTTGTAGTCTGGAATCAGCTCTTTGAACAGCAATACGAGACTGGCGACATCTCGCTCTTCGGAGATCTTTTGCAAACGAAGCATGAATGTCTTGATTTGTCGTGCATCCAGATTGTGATTGCCAATATAACTTCTAATTTTTGCGTGCAAAGTTGGAATGAGATATTCATCCTGCAGATTCAACTCTTCAAACATCTTTTCTCCTGGACGAAGGCCGGTATACTGTATCTCGATGTCCCGGCCAGGCTGTAGCCCGGATAACAGAATGAGATTCTCGGCCAAGTCGGCAATCTTGACCGGCTCGCCCATATCAAGAACGAATATCTCGCCGCCCTTGCCAATCGAGTGCGCCTGCAATACAAGCTGGGCAGCCTCAGGAATAGTCATGAAATAGCGACGCATCTCCGGATGAGTAACCGTCACTGGACCACCTGCGGTAATCTGTTCCTTAAAAATTGGAACAACACTTCCATTGCTTCCAAGAACGTTCCCAAATCGCACCGCAACAAATTTGGTGCCATCTTTTTCCTGGAGAGCGCGAATTATAAACTCAGCCGCGCGCTTTGTCGCCCCCATCATACTGGTCGGCCGGACCGCCTTGTCTGTGGAGATCATGACAAAATCTTCGACATTGTGCTCCATGGCAGCACGGGCCACTGTCCAAGTGCCAAAGACGTTCGTGCCGACAGCGGCAAAGACATGCCTCTCCATCATCGGAACATGTTTATAAGCTGCCGCATGATAGAGAATTGACGGGCGATAATCTTGCATTACCCGTTTGAGGGAGTCAAGGTCGGTGATACTGCCGATTTCCGGATGAAATACTACATTAGGAAAGCTCTTGGTCATCTCTCTGTCAAGATAGAAGAGAGGGGTTTCTGCTTCATCGAAACCAACCAGGGCAAGCGGATGGAACTTTGCAATTTGCCTGCATATCTCCGACCCGATAGAACCGGCAGCGCCCGTCACCAGGACGACCCGGCCTTGAATGCGTTCTCGAATTCTTTCCATGTCTAACTGGACTGGCTTTCTACCCAAAAGATCTTCTACTGCAACCTCCCGGATTTGCTTACCTAATTCCCTGCCCTGCATGAGCTCACCAAGGCCAGGCACCATCTTGTATTCCACTTTGGCATCGGTGGCAAGCTTCAGGATTCGCACCAATTGCGGTCCCGTTGCGGAGGAAATCGCAATGAGCAACCTCTTGATTGCATATTTCTGCACCAGCGCTCCCAGCGCATCTCCCGTTCCCAATACCCGCTCTCCATGCAGGGTCAACCCTACTTTGCTCGAATCATCATCGACAAATCCAATAACATTGCACATCAGAGATTGATTCTGTTGCAGTTCTTGCAGCAGTGCCAACCCTGCGTTGCCGGCGCCATAGATTAGAGTCCTTGTCCGCTCACCATTGGTACTACCCCTGCTAAGCGCGGTCAAGATCAGGCGAACTGCTAGCCTTCCTCCCAAAACTAGTAGACAAGAAATCAGCCAGTCAAGAATATAAACAGAACGCGGAATGCCCAGTGGTCTAGTCAGAAGAAATATCGCCAAACCACCTATTAGTGACCCCGCCGAAAGGGCGAAAGCGATGCGCACTGCATCAAGAACAGAGGTATGCCGCCAACTTCTCTGATCCACCGAGCAAATGATGAAGGACGCACACTTTGCCGCGGCCCAAACGAACAGTGCCATTTCCATCGGACGGAAGTACTGGGCAGGCAATGCGCCGTCGAAGCGCAATTCAAATGCGAGAAATGTGGAAAGGGCAAACGCAGCCAGATCCGCAAAATAAACAAAAAATAGACGCCACATTCGACGCGTCCTATGCTGTAGAGCAAGTTGCAATTCCGGAGACATGTCTCCCCCTAGGTTTCTGAATCTTTGTTTCGCTTGCAGCTTTCTGAACTTGCCAAACATCAGATAGCATCATGCAACAGATGCTCCCAAGTACAAGGATTTGGCAGGCCGTTCATTATCATCCGTGAAGGTCGTGGCCTGACTCGTGCAAAGCTCCCCTTATCGAGCTTGCTCAGCAGCGACAAGGGAACGAAGATAGCCAAGGAGAAGTAGGGAGTTTTACAAGTTGAACTTCAAACAAGAAGATGCTGTTCCGCTGGCACGGTCGCATTTGTGGCTCATGTATATAGCCTTTCAATGCTTAGTGCAACAAACATTTACGATGAAGTGTCTATCGGCTCCAGATCTTCAGCGTCTACTTGAATTGCGGCATGCTGATTAATCAATTCGATTGTCAGCACAAACCTCATGTTGTTGCTCTTTCTCACAAGAGTTCCCTGAAGGCCTTGCATTACTCCGCTTTTGATACGAACTCTTTCGCCGATAACAAGGTCGCGATATGGTTCGATCCTCTGCCTGCAAAACCCAGAGCGTAGCAACTCGACTTCGGAATCCGGGAGATAAGCGCACTCCTGTTTGTCACCCACTATCTGCAGCACTCCAGGAGACTGGAGAACCTTGACCCGGTCCCTGAAATTGATTCGTGCAAACAGGTAGGTTGGAAACAGGGGCAGGGTAAGCTTCATTCGCTGCCGGTTTCTCCAGACTCGCACGGTTTCATATACCGGGAGGAATGACTCAATCCCCCTTACGTCAAGCTGCTTCACCACCGACTTCTCGTGCTGAGGAACGGTGTAAACCGCGTACCATTTGCGATCAAGTACTGGGCTCGTAATTGCTGAACTCTCGGGGGCATGATCGCTGAACATTTCACCTATCGTTTGTGAACTCACCGGAAGCCTCTGGGTTATCGGAGCGCTGCACAAACGATAGAGAGCAACGATCCGGGTGGGGTAACAGGGTGTAGCTGGAGATGTATTCTTCACTTCCGAATATGAAGATGCACACAGCTCCGCTGTCTGACTTAGCACGAACATGACGCTAAGCCATTCCTCCATTCATCAGCAAGTCTTGCACTCTACTTGCAAGAACAACTGACGCCCGCAGCGAAATTACCAAGGCAAAAAGTACGCTTGCGCGGGTCCGTCAACAACAGTACGAGTGGACATTTGCGCGATGCCATTCAGGATGGCTTGTCCTTCAGAATTGGGGAACCTGCCTCAAAATCAGCAGGGCGCGCTTTGTCGAAATTGTAGCAGCTTGCGGACGGAAAGAGACGAAATAGGAAAATTATTAGTTGCCTTACGTATATTGCTGATTCTATTGAATATTATGAGAACACTCCCCTGAGACCCGCTCCGGGCTTAGGCCAATGGGCAAAAATGCTCGCGCCAGGTAATTCCATTCCTCATTTGATCGCACTTCGCTTGTAGCCTATAGTTCTCCCCCTCGGGTAATAGACAACCCAACCTCTGAAGAAACTCCGTTCAAGGCCGATTCCGCCTTTACCGCCAGTTTCAATTGGCAATCTAAGGCCTTTGAACGGTAGTCGTCAACTGCAATATTTCTCATCCACAATGAGGTGGGCCTTTTGGGCTGCGATGTCTAAGAGCCCACAATCCTCCAGCAGCCGGAACTATGCCCGCAGCGCCAGTTCCCCAGCGTCCAGAACCCCAACGCGCGGCCTCAGTGCTGTGGTCATGCACGCGGGTCGGATCCCTTCAAAACCGTCTCTGTCTGCTTGCTGCGAAACTGCTCCAGTTGCTGCGCTATCGCCTTGTCCTCAAGCGCCAGAATCGCCGCGGCAAAAAGACCCGCATTCTTCGCGCCTGCCTCGCCAATGGCAAATGTCGCCACCGGTATCCCTGCCGGCATTTGCACGATCGACAAAAGCGAGTCCAGGCCGTTCAGCGTGCTGCTCTTCATCGGCACACCCAGCACAGGCAGGCTTGTCTTGGCCGCCAGAAATCCCGCCAAATGCGCGGCGCCACCCGCCCCAGCAATAATCACGCGCAGCCCGCGCTCCTTTGCGCTCTCGGCGTACTGCATCGCCCTGTCTGGAGTACGATGCGCTGAAATAACCTCCGATTCATTCGCTATTCCTAACTCGTCGAGCACCTTAGCCGCTGCTTCCATCGTTGGCCAATCGGACTTCGACCCCATAACGATCCCAACTTCAACTCTCTTTTTCGCCTCCGCCATCACACCCTCCAACCTTGCAACACTTCAACGAATGCAGCCTGCTCCAGCGCTTGCACCCGTTCCTTCAACATCTCCGCCGTATCGCCCGGCAGCACTGGGCAACGCTTCTGCAAAACAATCGGGCCGCCATCCACTTCTTCCGTCACCTGGTGAATCGTGCACCCGGTCTCGCTTACGCCTGCGGCCAGCACTGCCTCATGCACGCTCAGGTTCATCAGCCCGCCAAACGCAGGCAGCAGCGACGGATGAACATTCAACAATCTTCCCCGCCACGTTTCAACAAACTTCGCGGAGACGATGCGCATGTAGCCAATCATCAGCACGAGTTCCGCTCCAGCCTCGCGCAGCGCATCGCTCACACGTTGGTCATAGGCCTCGCGCTCGAATCCAGCCGGGGAGATGAACAGCGCGCGAACTCCATGTCTTTCCGCCCGCTCAAGGATTGGCGCAGTCTTTTTATCCGACACCACCAGGACGATCTTGACATTGATCGTGCCTGCCGCAACCGCGTCGAGAATCCCTTGCAGCGCCGTTCCGCGTGTTGAACCAAGAACGCCAACCTTCACACTCATTTTGTCAGCCCCGCCAATACCGCTATTTCCAGCGGTCGCAGGTCCGGTTCAAATGCCATTCCCGTAATTTTTTCAAATAGCTGAATGTATCGCGCCGCAAGCTCCGCGATCAGATCGTCGGGCGGAACCGGCAGCACCGCGTCTTTGTATGGATCGCAACGCTCGCGGAACCACAACCGGAAAAACTCCTTGTCGATCATGTTGGGTTCCTGTCCTGCCGCTAGCCGTTCCGCATAACTGTCGGCCAGCCAGTAGCGACTCGAGTCGGGCGTGTGGATCTCATCAATCAATAGAATTTCGCCATCGCTGGCTACGCCAAACTCATACTTCGTATCCACCAGAATCAACCCGCGCTCGGCGGCAATCTTTTGCCCGAACGCAAATAACTCCAGCGTCTTCGCCGATGCAAACTCCCATTGATCGGCTGTCAGCCAGCCCTCGACGACAATTTCTTCTGCCGTAATCGGCCGGTCGTGCTCCTTTTCTTTCGTGGTTGGCGTAACAATATTCTTCGCGAGGCGCTCGTTCTTCTTCATGCCCTCAGGCAGCGCATGGCCGCAATAATTTCGCACGCCATTTTTGTACTGCGTCCAAATTGACGTATCGGTCGACCCGGTCATATACCCGCGCACGACGAACTCAATCGGCAGCACAGTGCACTTGCGCGCAATAAGCGCATTGGCATGCGGACTGGCAATCACGTGGTTGCCGACAATGCCGCGCGTCTGCTCAAACCAATACAGCGACGTGCGATTCAGCACCTGTCCCTTGAATGGAATCGCGCCCAGCAGGCGGTCAAATCCGCTCTGCCGGTCTGTGGTCACCAGCAACAGGCGTCCATCGTTCATTTCATAGGTATCGCGCACCTTACCCGCGTACTTCGCAGTCAAAGACATCTTTGCGAGCGGCAGATCAGTCGTCGTCAGGCAATTCGGAATCGCATCAAGAAGCGCTTGCCGTTCCATCTCAGTTCACTCCTCCAAAACGCACGCCTTTTGCATTCGCCTCCACTCGTCCCAGTTCCCATACATGCATCGCAGGAGAACTCGCAATCGCAGCAGCCAGCGCGCTCTGCAAACCCGGCGGCCCAATCAGCACCAGTCCTACGCCCATGTTGAACGTGCGATGCATCTCGAGATCGTCGATATTCCCGATGCGTTGCATCAGCGCAAAAACAGGCTGCGGCTTCCATGTCGCGCTATCGATCACCACACCCAACCCATCCGGCAAAATGCGCGGCACGTTCTCCACCAGTCCGCCACCGGTTATATGCGCCATACCCTTCACAGGAATCCCGGCGTCGAGAATGTTTCTCACCGGCGCAACATAGTTCGTATGCGGCGCGAGCAGTGCATCCGCAATCGATTTGCCTTCAAGCTCACTTGGCCGCGCATCGATCGTATAGCCGCCAATCTCGAAGATCAGCTTGCGCGCCAGCGAGAATCCATTGGTATGCAGGCCGCTTGAGTTGATGGCGTACAGCACATCGCCCGCAACAATGTTCTCACCCGTCAGCATGCGCTCGCGGTCCACTACCCCAGTCACAAATCCAACCACGTCCAGATCGCCTTCCGCATATACAGCGGGCATCTCCGCGGTCTCGCCGCCTATCAGCGCAATTCCTGCCTCAACGCATGCGGCGCTCATGCCGCGCACCAGCGCCTCGACAATCTCCGGTTCAGTTTTGTGAAAGCCGAGGTAGTCAAGAAAGGTAAGCGGCCTGGCTCCCATCACCACGATGTCGCCCGCGACGGCAGAGACCAGATCGTGTCCCAGTTCTTCATAGCGGCCGGCCATCACCGTCACCTTGCTCTTGGTGCCCACACCGTCTGTGCTCTGCACCATCAC
>Ga0181529_10001545_pt1 | contig 29236 bp, 32 predicted proteins | sample PEATcosm2014_Bin_36_FD_119763 | JGI IMG/M metagenome (GOLD analysis project Ga0181529, IMG submission 119763) | Peatland microbial communities from MTU Mesocosm Facility, Houghton, MI, USA - PEATcosm2014_Bin10_30_metaG | ecosystem: Environmental > Terrestrial > Soil > Wetlands > Peat | place... | reverse complement strand
GGAACAGGTGACCTTTGTCATTTCACGTGGGCCGGAGTCTCTGGGACCGCGACCGCCAAAATTGGATGATCCATACATAGCTTTCACATACAGTCAAAAAACTGTGATAGTTAACATGCTGTCTCTGCTTAAGTACTTCTGTATGGTCGCACAGGAAAACCGGATATTTTCTTAACGCCGGGGTGTGCATACGGAGTCCCCGATGGGGATTCCGGTAAAAATTGGATGCCCTTTTTCAGGTCTGGGGCTGCCGGGGCTTCTGGACACTACAGAGCTGGCCGACACTGTTGATACTGTACGATGCGAGAATCATATCATCGCTCATGCTCCGCTCCCCGATACCGATGCGGGTCAACCGGTCGCGGATCAACCGAATTTTCTTCTCGTCTGTCAGCATAGATAAGAGATACTATGTCGTCCGGGACTATGAAGCAATGTTTTGCCGGCGCTATTTGCCAAAGAATATGAAAATCTCAAAAAAAAGCGGCAGATTAGAGGTACCGGTTCTTCCGCAGCCAGTCCACCTGGGGCGGCAGGTACCGGTAGATAATATCGCACTTATCGTCCTGGAAACTCCACGGGACCACAATCAGGGTATCCCCTTCCCGGATCCAGACACGCTTTTTGATCTTGCCTTTAATCCTCCCCATACGCGTGACCCCGTCGAAACAGCGCACCCGGATATGGTTTGCCCCCATCATCAGGTCGGCGGAACCAAACATCTCGTTGTTCCATTTCTTGGGCAGCCTGACCCGGACAAACGGGGTCCCATCAGGATTTACTGCATTGGGATCGAACTCGTTGTTCCCTTTTCTCTGGTTATTATCGGTTATACCAACAACTCCGCATATATTAACGGCGTCAGGAATCATTAACATATCCATCCGGGGCCCCCTGTTATATCCGGGGGGTTCTTTTCCCGGGCCGGATAACCCCCTAAAAAGTCCCGTATATTTTTCCCGTCATACACCCTAGAGAAAGAGTATGTCTGCACAAGAAACGCCCCCTTCTGCATCTTCTTCCACCCCCCTCTCCGTCATCTCCGGAATTTTCGAGGCAATTCTTGGGGTCGCCGCAGCCCTCGCGCTCGCGCTCCTCCTCTTCCCCGGAAAGCAGTACGTCTCAATCAGCAATTACCTCCAGATCCTTACCACGTTTGCCGGGGCCGCCGTGTTCTGCTATCTCTATGTGCTGCACGACGGCGGGCCGGGCCTGCTCTGGGCGGCAGGGGCGTTTGCTGTCTGGGGCCTGGCAAACATCGCCTGGTATGCCGCTGTCTTTTTCGGGGTCGGTACCATGACCTTCCCGGGCCTTGTCGACATGGGTTTTGTCGCTGCGATCCTGCTCCTCTCCTCGGCCTATAACCGGCTCTACCCGAGAAAGCAGGTGGGGGGCACAATCCTCCTTGCAATCCTTTTCCTGATGCTTGTCGTGCCGCTTGCCATCCTTGCCACGAAAGGAATCACCGACCAGGCCTTGATGATCCTGCTCTACTTCTTTGCCTGCGGCTCGCTCATCATCACGGCACTGAACCATTCGTTTGCCGAGCAGCCGGCAGCGCTTGCCGGGACGCTCCTCTTTGCCGTCTCGTTCATGATCTATCCCATACGGGAGACCTTCTTTGCCGGGAACGCCGTGCTTGCCGTTCTTGGCCCTTGTGTTGCCGCCGGGTTCTCGCTCATTGTTCTCGGGCTCATCCCGAAGGGTGCAGGAACACCCCCGGCTGTCCCGGAGCAACCGGCAGACACTTCCCGGGAGCCTTAAAACCTATAAACTCCCAAAAACAGCACCCTTTTTTGGCCGTGGGATGCCCGGGTCACAATTGCGTTAAAATAAGGTCTGCTGCCCGGCGTCCTGCTTCCAGAACCCCGAGACCCGAAGGCCGAGCCGCCGGATCTTTCGCCCGTCACAAAGGCTGCGGAGCAGTTCCCCGGCAGCGGACCGGAGCGTTGCCTCGTCGTTGTGGTGGTGGAGCAGGGATTTTGCCTTAGTTTTTGAAACAAACCCGTCGTACCTGACCCTGACCGTGACGGTTTTAAAGTGCAGTCCCTCTCCGGCAAGCGACAGCGCCACTTCGCGGACAAGCGATTCCATGGTGGCGGCGATCTCGTCGGGATCGTCCGTGTCCCGGGCAAAGGTCGTCTCTTTCGAGATGGACTTTATCCCGTCGCGCTCCACGACTTCGCTCTCGTCGTGCCCGAGCGCCGCCTCGTGCAGCAGTGCCGCGGAACGGCCGAATGCCCCGATAAGGAGCTGGATATCGCATGCGGCAAGGTCGCCGATGGTTTTAATCCCGAGGGTTTCGAGGTGTGCGCCGGTCTTCCCCCCGATCCCCGGGATCTTCCGGACCGGCATCGGGGCAAGAAAGGCCGGCACGTCCACGGGCTCCACGACCGTCAGGCCGTCGGGCTTGTGGAAATCCGAGGCGATCTTCGCGACGATCTTTGTCGGGGCAACGCCAAGCGAGCAGCTGATCCCGACCAAGGTCCGGATCTCCTGTTTTAACCGTGCTGCCAGATCCCGTGCCGCGTCAAAACTTCCGACCGGGCTGACATCGAGAAACGCCTCGTCGATACTGACCTGCTGGACCCGGTAGACGGTGCCTTTAAAGATCCCCATGATCTCCCCGGACACCTCCGCGTACCGGGCCATCTCGGGCCGGAGGTAGACTGCATCCGGGCAGAGCCGGTAGGCCTGCGAGATTGGCATCGCGGACCGCACCCCGAACGCCCGGGCCTCGTACGAGCAGGTGGAGACCACGCCACGTCCCGATCCTTTCTGCGGGTCGGCGCCGACAACGACCGGTTTTCCGGCATACTGCGGGTGATCGTGCATCTCGACTGCGGCATAGAAACAGTCCATATCCGCATGCAGGATGATCCGCGGACTTGTGGCTTCCGGGTTTTCGCTCACCGTCTCCTCCCGTTCGTGGTTGTCATCATCGCCCGGCACCGATACGGGGTCAGGCCGTCCCCGCCGCACCATCTGTTCTCTCCTGCGGGGAGCGGGGCATGGCAAAATCGCATAAGGTACACTGGCGCTGCCGGAGACTGTCTTTTAAAAGCGTGGTCTCGGTGATGAACCGCTGGACGGGCAGGGTAAATGTACCCGAGATATGCGCGAGTGCAGACCGGATATCCTCAAACTCGGTTCCCGGTTCGCGCATCGCGCTTCTCACATTCTCCCGGACATTGAAAACACCCATCGGCACGTAACCGGGCAGCGCCTCGCGCAGAATGATGGCACCGGCCTGCCGGTGCTCCTGTGCGAGGGCTTCGAGCACCGCCATCTTGCAGGAATAATAGCAACCTCCAAGCGGCGAGTAGCCGACTTTCCTCTTGTGCCCCTCGTAATCAGAGAAGACGTATTCCTCGCTCCCGAGCACGTGCAGGAACGCTTCGGTCCACTCGTACTGCCACGCGGTCGGCATCAGGAGCACCGCGTACCGGTTGTGGAGACTGGAAAACTCATGCAGCCGCCAGGTATCGATCACCGGGCACTTTTTCACTTCGGAGAGCAGGTTGTCACCGATCATCGTGTCGCAGGCCGTAATCGACCACCGTGTCGGGACAAGGTGGCGGTTTTCGCCCCGCCCCATGGTCCCGGCCGAGAACGCCTTCTGGATCGTGGAAAACGGCGTCCCTGTCCGGTGGAGGCCGAGGACGGCCTCCCGTGAGAGGAGGTCGGTATCGTAGTAGACCTTCTCAAGAGAGCGATCCCAGCGTTTTGCCGTAATCTCGAACCGTTCGAGCGGAGCGCTCGGCCCAAACGGGGTGTGCTCCTCGGAAAACGAGAGGCCGACGGGAGCGCTTTCAAACGCCGCTTCGCTCTCGATGGAGCCATCGGCAAGGACGATCTCCTGGAGCTTATCGACAAACCGGTTGTCGAGGTCATAGGCATTGGTCATGCGCTTGCCCCGGACAAGGTTCATCCGGTACCCGATGATCTCATCTTGGGTCCGGTGACCGGCGATCCAGTCCTCGGGACGATCCATGATCCCGGTATCGCCGTGCATGGGTGCGATCATCGGCCCGGCGTAAATGTCCGGGTAATTCCAGCTGCCGATAAAGACCGAGGGCGGGGAGCTGCCGGTCATCTCCTTTCCAACCTCCACCGACTTCATCTGCATTGTTGCCGCAGTCAGCTGCTTAAGATACGCCCCTTTCCCTAGGATCATACGCAATGAACTCATCGGAGCCGGGGTATTAAAGCAGCAGGGTGCGCGGGGAGAAAGTGAACGGTGCTCCCTTACCGGATGTCACCGGACAAACCTTTATGTGCGCTGCGTACGGGATATCTTGTATCCTGTCCCGAGCCGTTCGGGACATAAAAAGAGGCTCATCCTATGTCCGGTATCCTTTTCCCGGCGACATGGTCGCCTTATGCAGCCGGCGCCGGTATCGGCGTCTTGGTCTGCCTCTCGTTTCTGCTGTGCAACCGCCCCCTTGGGGCATCCTCGGCCTACGTGAAGGCACGGGGGCTGCTTGAAAAAGCCATCGATCCCCATGTCGAAGAGAAGAAAGAGTATTACCGCGAGATCCCGCCCCGGGTCGACGGGGTGCTGATGCTCCTGCCCGGTATCATCATCGGTGCATTCATCGCGGCCATCCTCTCCGGCCAGTTCCATCTCTCGTGGGTGCCCGGCCTCTGGTCGGCAGCGTTCGGAGACAACGCCATCGTCCGGTTTATTGCCGCGTTTGTCGGCGGTATCATCCTCGCGTTCGGGGCCCGGTGGGCAGGCGGGTGTACGAGCGGCCACGGCATCAGCGGTACGAGCCAGCTCTCGCTTGCAAGTATCGTATCCGCCGCCTGTTTTTTTATCGGGGGTATCATCGTCGCCTTCGTGATATTCCATGTTGCAGGGGTGTGATGCGGCCATGCCTCTTCTGACCCGGCTGCACCGGAACGGGAAGGTCCAGATCGCAATCGGTCTTGGCATCGGCATCGCCTTTGGGTTCCTCCTCCAGAAGGGCGGTGTGACAGATTTCAACGTGATCGTCGGCCAGCTGCTGCTCGAAAATTTTATCGTGATAAAAGTGATGCTCTCCGCGGTCATCGTCGCCATGATCGGCGTCCACCTGCTGGTTCATTTCGGGTACGCCGAGCTGAAGGTCTCCCCGGGGTCCCTCGGGTCGAACATGATCGGCGGGCTTATCTTCGGCGCCGGGTTTGCCCTGCTTGGGCTCTGCCCGGGGACGATTGCAGGGGCGGCCGGCACCGGTGCGCTCGATGCGCTCTTTGGTGGGATCACCGGGATGCTTGTCGGCGCCGGGCTTTTCGCGGATTTCTACCCCAAGATAAAGACCCGTTTCCTCTCGCTCGCCCCGCTCCCGGCCGACACGCTCTACGGGCTTCTTCACTTGGACCGGTGGGTGGTGATCGGCATTGCGGAGGTCGTTATGATCGGCATCCTGCTCCTGCTTGCATATCTCGGCTGGTGAACAGGCCCGGCATGTGCGGGTGCGTACCGGGATATCCCCGGTTCATCCCCAAATCTTTGCCTTTTTTATGGTGGATTTCTGGTAATTCCCATAATACGTGAGGATGTCCGTGGTCGTCCTGTTGATGGTGCAGGTCGTTGTAACATCGGTGCCGGTCGTGATATCTGTCCACTGCGTTCCCGGCGCAAGGGCAATCGTCTGGTTATGGTACGTGAGATACATCGTGCCATCAGAGGTAAACCCGTTCACCGTAAGGTTCCCTGTTGTGTGCGGCAGGGCATACGCCCCGTCAAGCATTCCCGAACCCCCGGTGCCGTAGTCCCCCGACAGGGTCGTGCTCATCCCGTAGATGAGAAGAAGGGTGTCGTTTACTTCAAAAGGTACAAGCCCTTCGAGACTCCCGGTGTCCGTTTCTAGGTGGTACGTGGAGAAGTTTATCGCCGTTTGGGGGCATTTTCCGCTCACCAGCATCCCGTTATAGTATATGTGGTGGTCGAGGAATGCGTACTCGCCCGCCTGCGGCATTCCGACCGTCCTCTGCTGGGACTGGACACAACCGGAAACCCCGACAAGAGCCAGTGCAATAACCATGACCCATACAAACGGCCGGGTCGGGCTGCTCTTCATATCCACATATAATACCGTATTCCACTTCTCTCTTTTGCACCTAGCAGGCGCACCGTCTTCATCAAAACCTAAATTCAGACAAAACAGAAAGGATAACGGAATGATCCCGATTTCCAACGGTCTGGTTGTCATCGCACTGTACGCGCTTGCCAATATCTTCGTGTTCTGCCTGTATGCGTACGATAAGCACATGGCCCGCACCGGTGGGTGGCGGATCCCTGAGCGCGTCCTTCTCGTGGCGGCGCTCTTTGGGCCGTTTGGCGCGTACGGGGCAATGCGCGTATTCAGGCACAAGACGCAGAAGATTAAGTTTTATCTCGTGCCGTTCTTCCTCATCCTGCATATCGCAGGAATCCTGTACATCGCGGCCCGCCTATTCAATATTATCTCCTAAAAGCGACCGGTGCCGGCAACCGGAACCCTGCACCTTTATTACCGGGCTCGGTCATATTTTCCTTAAATGCGAACCAACCGGCACCAGTATTTCCTCGACCTCGCCCAGCGGTGCGCCAACCAGGGTACCTGCCTGCGACGCAACTTCGGCGCAATAATCGTGGATGAATACAATACCATCGTGTCCACCGGCTACACCGGCGCCCCGCGCAAGCAGATGGACTGCACGGAACTCAACCGCTGCTGGAGAAAAGAGCATAACATCCCCTCGGGCTCCAACTACGAGCGGTGCCGGAGCGTTCACGCGGAGATGAACGCGATGCTCCAAGCAGGAAAACTCGCCCGGGGCTGCACGCTCTACCTTGCTGGGTTCGATGTCGCCACCGGGGAACTCACGCAGATCTGGCCGTGCTTTTTGTGTTCGAAGATGATCGTCAACAGCGGGATCACCAATGTCATCATGCGGACGACCCCGGACGAGTACAAGGAGATGGACCCGATGGTGCTCTACCAGATGCGGAGCCGGGAATCGCTCGGGGAAGATTCCCCGTCATAATCTCTCCTGCAACTACCGGCGCCGGCCCGGTATCTATTTCCCGATGGCATAGCGCAGGTTTATGATGGCAGATTGGTGAGATCGACGCTCCACGCGGTCTCATAGGGAACCGGGGAGGTTCCTTGGAACCTGAATTTGAGGGTCGATCCCTGACCGAGTTGATTGATGACACCTTCGGGAAGTGAGATCGTTCCTTTCTGGGTGACTTTGTGACCCGGTGCGATCTGGCTGAAAAAGATCGTCTGCCCGACATATGACTGGCCGATAGGGTCATTAAGTGAGGACATTGCGGAGAGGGTCATCGCCTGCTGCCCGGTATTGTCTATGGTAACCGTTACGATTATCGTGTGATTATCCTTTTTTTCGATGCTATTGATGGCGGCTGTAAATGCATATCCGTTATTCTCGAAATTCGCTTGCTGGTTGAGGTTCAGGTGTTGTTGCGCACCAGGGAGGGACGGGATCGCTGAAGTGCATCCTGCAACTATAAATAAGGCAATGATGACCGGCAGGAGGACAAGAGTTCTCATGGTGAACACTGTTACATTGTATTATATAAATCTATAGAGGAGGCCGGCGAGTTGTGGTGTCCCCCGGATCCCCGGGAATACTCTGCTCTTTGTTTCCTGAACCGGTATGACCTTATGGTGGGTCTGCCGGGTGCAGCGACCCCCCTCCCTCCGCCACCAATAACCAATAGGGGGGATCCAAATTCCACAAAAACTATGCTCCCTCGCATCCCATATTTCCCTGATAATGCCCTCTCAATCAATCCCCGTTGTCCTTGTTCATGGCTGGAAAAGCCATCCCGGCATCTGGAACCGGCTCACCCCGCGGCTGAACGAGGCGGGTATCCCCTTCTGGATTTTCGATTACACAACATTAAACGGTGCATCCATGGAAGTGATTGCAGGAGCCCTGCGGGACTACATCACCACGCAGCGGGAGGAGCAGGGATATGCCGGTAGTATCGACGTGGTGTGCCACTCCATCGGCTCCTGCATCACCCGCTACCTGCTTGAGGTGATGGACGGCAGCTCCCGGCACGAGCAGGTGCGCCAGTTCATCGCGATCGGCCCGCCCAACAATGGTTCTTCCCTTGCCGAACTCTTCTGCGATCCGGTGATGGGGCCGGGGATAACCGACAGGTTGTGCGGCACCTTTGTTCCCCAACATTTCGATCCGACATCCGATGTCATCGTCCAGGCATGCCGGCCGGGGAGCATGACAATGATCGCTCTGCGTGAAGCTGGCATCCGCCCCGATATTGCGTACCGGCTCCTCTGCGCGGAAAATACCACGTGTATCCCCTCATTTTTTCCCTGTTTTGAAGGCAAGACCTGTGAATTGCAGCCAGACGGAAACTGGTACATGACGTATGCCGGTGACGGCATCGTGCCGCATTCAGACTCGGTCCTGCCCGGTGCGGCCATTGAGATCCTGCCTGTCGATCCCGCAGCGCTTGATGGCGATGCTGCCCAGTACTGTCATATCCGGCTGCCCCGGGCCCCCGAAGTTGTGGAACGGATTCTGGGTTACCTGCGCCAGGATCCCGCAAATCCGGGATAACGGGATGGTCCCGTACCTGGACTATTGATCGTGTGCAGGTATTTCCGGGACGCTTTGTTCAGGCAGCCCTTTTTGCCTCGTTGTAGAGTGACACGAGCGAGATGCTGATCAGGTTGAGCGTGGTTGCACCGTACCACAGGTATGCCTCCTGTTGCGTCAGCTGCATGATCCAACCTGACCAGAGCATGAGACAGATAATCGAAAAGGAGATCAGTGTATCCACCGCGAGAAAAAGCATCGGATGGTGCAGAAACCGTCCGATCTCGGCAAGCGTGCAATATTCCAGCCGGGTGGGGGTATGCAGAATATCACTTGCTGCACGGATAGCGTTCATGGTAAGATCGGTGGCTGCCCATAGTACTACAATCCACCCAAAACCTGCAATTATGGGATTTGATAGTGTTCCTGCCTTAATGGCGGCAAGACCAAAGAGCCCCTTGAAGATACAGAACGGGATGCCAATTGTCAACGTGAGAAAAAACGGTCGGATAAAGAATTTCTGGATGCGATCCACTGGATGCATACCGGGACAGGTTTCCCCACGATCCTGTTTCTGGATCTGTTCTGGTGGCATGAGTGCGACAATGGAATTGGCGGTATCTTTTTTATTGAGGATTCCATGACCGGTCTGGTTTCCGGTTTGGAGCCGGGCGGTGGCCCTATGATACTCTATTGAGCATTAGGACGGGGAAGAATATGAAGGATTTTGGTTACGGGGGATAGCGAACTGGTTACACATGGCAATCCCGGTTCAATGGCTACAGCCGGGTACGGGCATGGTTTTATTATTCCGTAGCGATGAACGCTTGGCTATGTCACCAAGACGCGAACCGGTACCCACGCCCCACGACCACCAGATGCATGATCACGACGCCCATGAAAATGTGCCTGGAAGCCCGGATAAGACCCGTCATGCCGAGCTCCACGATCACCACCCAGAATCTGGTCCTGCTGTACACCCTCCTCACCACCCGCAGAAAAAGGCCGCGCTTCCGCCCCGTCACAATCCTCACGCTGGGCCGGAGAACAAGGCCCTGAATCAGGATCATGGAACACATGAGGATCGGCCACGGCCCGGGAAGATTGCAAAGAAGGGCGACCCCGACAGATCCAAAAAAATAAACCGATAATCACAGGCCATTGTGATCACCCCTTACTGTTTTTTCTGCAATGAGGACTAGTTGTTGACTGATTACGATCCCTGCCTGTTACTGGTTACGGTAGAGTGCCGGAACCAGTCCTGCCCGATCACGTGAATTGAAAAGAGGAGACTTACCGGAACCGTACTGCACAGAGCGCAGCCCCGACCGCGATTATTGCAAGGAGAGTGCCCACCGGTGCCGTGGGGGTCGTGGCAGGTGCAGTGACCGGCAGGGTGCCTGTGGTCGTTTCTGGGAGGGAAGGAACCGGACTCTGTTCCGGCGTTGTGATGGTTGTGGGTATAATGATCGGCTTTGTCGGCCGGGCGGCCGCGGCCCCGATCGATATAGCACCTCCGGTCACGGTCGTATCCCCACGCTGCACGAGAAGCGTCTCGTTGTTTACCGATGTGGGGTTCTCGACCCGGACAGAATATGAAATCATGGCGGTGTTCATGGAAGTCCCGAATGCCACGACTGCCTGTCCTGACTCATCGGTTGTGACCAGCGCGTAATAACTGGTATTGGGCATGAGTGACGAGGAAGGCGCCACGTCATCAAGGATCGTACGTCCACCCCCGTTGTAATACCGGTAGGAGCCGATCGTGTAGGGCCCGTTCTCCGGATCCTGCTCCACATTCCCCTGGTTTGGGACAACGATGGGTGGCTGGTCTCCGGCCTCTCCCGATAGCGACCAGGTGCCCGGGAGCCAGACGTAATATGCCGTAGTTGGTTTTCCCGTGATATCGATGGTGAACTGGTGGCCCCTCACGAGCGTGCCCCCGATGCCTGAAGTGGTGGAGATTGCAAGCGCGGGCGCCGCAAGGAAGCAGATACAGCAGGCAGACAGGACAAGGATAAAAACAGCAGATTTGACCGACATACCATTACCCCGGGGTGGATTTTTTTCCGGTGAGATGACAGTCTACCCTGTGCGGGATAAACATATGCGTTATTGATTTTTTTTATAAGGGCTCTGTCCCCCAGACAATTGATCGCAGGTTTTTCCTGCCGTACCAATATAATGAGCTTTAAACATCCCCCGCTCCTATCCGGGATCATATGCATGCAATAGAGGTTTCACATCTGACCAAGAAGTTCGGCGCCCTGACCGCGTTAAATGATGTGAACTTCTCGGTAGATGTGGGAGAAACGTTTGGTTTTCTGGGCCCCAACGGAGCGGGGAAGACCACCACGATCAGGATCCTCACCGGTATATCTTATCCTACATCAGGGACGGCGACTATCTTCGGTCACAATATCGGGCGCGACACAATTGCGGCACGACTGTCTATGGGGATTGTTTCTGAGACTTCAAATGTTTACGATGACCTGACCGCGTGGCAGAACATGATCTTTTCCGCAGAGCTTTATCATGTGGGCCGGGTCGAGCGGGAGAAAAAAGCGGCCGAATTGCTCACCACCTTTGACCTGTACGAGCGGCGCAACGACAAGGTGCATGGTTTTTCCAAAGGTATGAAACGGAGGCTGACGATAGCCATGGGGCTTGTCAACAGCCCGCGTCTTCTTTTCCTTGACGAACCGACATCAGGTCTTGACGTCCAGAGCAACCTCATTATCCGCGATGTGATCACGAGTCTTATCCCTAAGGGGGTAACCGTATTTTTGACAACCCATAATATTGAGGAGGCAAACCTGATGTGCGACCGGGTGGCAATCGTGAACAGGGGGCATGTCGCCGCCATCGACGCCCCGGAACGGCTCAAGAAGACGATCCAAAGCGCGCAGTCAATTGTGGTCTCCTTTGACCATGTGTCTGCCGGACAACTCGAAGAAGTTCGCAGCCTTCCGATGGTCAATGATGCCATAAAAGAGGGGGACAAATTCAGGCTCTATACGGAAGACCCTGCAACGGTCATTGAATCGGTGATGGAGTATGCCCACAAAAAAAATCTTCGGGTGATCAGCATCTCCACCCTGGGACCAAGCCTTGAGGATGTTTTCATAAAGTTGACCGGCCTGCAGAGAACAGGAGGGGCGATCCATGCCATCGACTGAGGAAGGGGAAGCTGGCGCATGGTTTGCGCGGTTCAGTCACGAGATCTCCGCAGCATGGGCGATCTCGCGCAAGGACATGATCACCTACTACATCAAACCCAACATCATCATGATGGGGATTCTCTTCCCGTTCTTCATGTTTCTTGCGTTTGCTATCGGGAAGAACGCCCCGCCCGGTACCCTGATCCCGGGCCTCATTGCGATCACGCTGCTCTTCTCGGCTTCCTCGATCGAACCGGTCTCGATCCCCATCGAGAGGCGGGTAAAGACATTCGACCGGCTACTCTCGGCACCAATTTCGCTTCATTCACTGGTTTTCGGTGAGAGTCTCAGCGGTTTTCTCTATAGTCTCGGTATTGCATGTTTCCCGCTCATAGCTGGGATCATACTGTTTGGCACGTCGATTGAACATGCACCGGTTCTCGTGATTGCCATGGCACTGACCGCGTTCTGCTTTGCAACACTCGGAACCCTGTTTGCCGCGTACCCCACCGAGAACGTCGGGGAAGTGATGTCGATGCTCAACACGGTCCGGCTGCCGCTCATCTTTATCTCCGGTGTCTTCATCCCGTTATCGGCTATGCCGCAGATCGGTCAGGATATTGCACTTCTTTCCCCGCTGACGTATGGGAACGATATGATCGCGTACGCGTATACCGGCACGTCTCTTTTCTCTCCGCTGCTGGATATTGTGGCGCTGCTGATCTTTATCCTGATCTTCCAGTTCGCGGCTAACCGTCTTTATAAAAAATTTAATGAATAGTCAGGACATCTACAGAAATACAGAGAAACCGGGTCAATTACACTCTGAATTTTTTATCGTTTTTCCGGGATCGCAGGCCCGATAAACAAAAGGGTAATTTAAGAGCGGCGGGATATCCTGCTGCCCGTGCATGCGATTGGTGATGGAAAAAGCCTATCCTGAAAATGGCAAATAACCGGTATAGCACAACATGGATGGAGGAGCACGAGAACCATGGAGGCTTCCCGGTCAGGTATATGTCGGGATTGTAAACCGTAAAAAAAAGCCGAGGAATGCCCTTACATCTTCGACTGGTCAAAAGTAATGTTTGCCCCGGCAGGAACATTCCGTTTCCGTCCCTTCGCGTCCGGGAAGAATTCCTTGGATTTTTCCTTGTGGGATTTCCGGTCGGGATCATCTCGTTTTGCGGCTTCCTCTTCTGCATGGATGCCAAGGAAGCAGTCAACCGGGTTTTTCCCGCCCTGACAGAGATCATTCTTTTTGTCCTCACATTCATCGCATCCGGGGACATGAGAAGGGAGAAGATGGGGGAAGTGGATCTGCCAGAGGTCGGAATCGATCTTCCCCTCTTCGAGGAATTTTTTTATGTGCCGTGGCGTATACTTCATGGTTCGTACTTATTGTCTCAGGGATATTTTATCAGTATCTCAAAAGCCGGATGGTGGAATCCGGGGTTGTCTGTTATTATTGTCCGACTTTGTGGTACCGATCCGGGGAGGGTAAGGACACCCGGCTTTTTTGGTTTTTACCGGTCCCCGGTGCAAAAAATTCAGAAGATTTTCCCGGTCAGCCTGAATACCGAGAGATTCGCATGAGCCTGGGCAAGATCCCGTGCACTCTTCTCGATGACCGGCTGGAACTTGATACGGTTCTTGAAGATCTTCTGCTGGATCGCGTGCAGTTTTTCGATACCTATTAACAATTCGCGTTCCACGGGTCGGATCTTTGGCTGGAATGTGTGGATCAGGCTCTGGACATCGGACGCGGAGACGCCTTTTCCCTCGTCAAATACAAACCTGCTCTCCTGCTGCTTTCGCCAGTTCATCAGCTCATTGGTGAGGGCGGTGTCAAAGCCCGGGATGCTCATGATCTTGTACGGGGCGATATCTGCCGCGGTCTCGATCCCAAATGACCGGAGCGCGGCCTTCCGGTTTTCGCCAAGATTTGAGGAGGTACAGGCATCGATAAAACAGTTTTCCAGGAATTTCTTTTCCTGGCGCTCCCGTGACGTGTGCTGGAGGGTAGCAAGCGCGTTCTTGTATTCCCGTTCTATCGCCTCGTACCTGCCTTTGTGGGCCGTGAGTGCCCCGAGCTGGGCGATAAACTCTTCATCACCTGCCTCGGCCTTCCATTTTTTCTCCCAGAGCCTCCAGCTGTACCGGGCGTCTTCGAACTCCTTTTTCCGGCGTTTCTTCTCTGCGGTGTCCCGCCCCGGGTAGATCAGGAAAAGTCCGGCAATCGCCGCCGGGATAAAACCCGCAAGATCGTTAGTACTATACGTTCCGGTCCACACGGGCCACATCAGGAGACCGGCGCTTATGGCCAGAAGCAGGGCAGCAGTTACCTGCCGTACCTTCCTAAATTTAAGCGCCCGTGCGATATCTTGGGAGAGCGGTACCGGCAGGCACCGGTACTTATTTGGGTCGATTACTGGGATGGGTCCCGGTGGCTTAATCACAAGGACTTTCTGCCATTCTGCGGCAACATCGATCCTCGTGATAGTATCTGAACTCAGAAAGAGCAGGATGCCGGAACTGTTTTCGAGAGTGCACCACGGACAGGTGGCAAGGCCGGTGTAATGGGTATGCATGGATTCCGTGGGGCATTTTTTGAGCCGTTTTTCCAGTGCATCGAGTACATTCCACCAGTCATTTGCGCTCGGGCGCCCCCATGACTGGAGCCCAGATTCGGTAAATGCCTGCTCAAAGAGGCTGGCGACCTCACTTGGTACAATAGGAAGATCGACAGAGTTTGGCGGCGGAGACATCGCTTTGAGGGCTGCACTCCTGCCAAACGCGAACCGGTGCTCGGCGATCGCGCGTTCGATAGACATGTCGTCGGATCCCTTGTAGACTCCTGAGAAGGGATGCCTCCCCATAAAAAGCAGCAGAAAGATCAGGATCGCAAGCCCGAAGTTGTCATGATTCTGCGTGCGGAGCATCTTGAAGTCCTTTGATTTCTGGAGCTCAGGCGGTGTGAACTGGGCGACTCCCACTTCGCAGTGGTAGATCTTGTCACGGGTCTGCACCTGGAACGAATCGCAGTCGATCAGTCGGACACATGCCTTTTTCGTGACAAGAATGTTTCCCTCGTTAACGTCTCCGACTACATACCCGTACTTGTGAATAATGTAAAACGCAGCGGCGAGGTTTTTGGCGGTTCGTACAAGGAATTTCCAGTCCGCGTTCGGAAAAGACTCTTTCCGGTGCGACGGGCCGTACACCTTGTGGATTGGTTCGCAATCGGTGATCCTCGGCATGATAAATCCGCAGACCGGGCCGTTCTTGCCGGCATGGAGCAGATCGAGCGGCCATGCGGCAAATTCCTTTAAGTCATCGTTACAGCCGCTCACCATCAACCGGAGTTTTTCCTGTCGCTCACCGGTGAGAGGTTTATGGTAGATCTTGGCAAGCACATCCATGCGGTGGGGTGCGATCTCGTAGACGTCCCCCTCGCCGCCGCTTCCCACCTTTTTCCCAAGACTAACGTGGCTGCCCCGGCTGTCGAAGAGATTAAAGTGCGGCGACTGGCTCATGGTTTTTCAGATCACTGGAATATTTACAGCGAGAACTAGGGTCTTGTCGTCATCGCTTCGCGCATTCACGTCGTCCCGGGAGAGCAGTGCGGTCAGATGCATGATGAGATCCACAAAATCGCTGTCGGATTTTTTCCTGAGTGCGGCAAACAGGGGCCGGAAGAATCCATCGTGTACTGTCCGCGTGGAAAACGAGAGTACCAGGTTCTGGAGGCCATCGGTGAAAAGTGCGATTTCGTCTGGTGCGGCGCCTTGGCGTTCAATCTTTATATGCTCCAGGAACGTGTCATCGGAAACAAAATAGGTCGTGTTTGCGTATTCGCCCTGCTCCGGCCAGAAGATAGTGCGGTACCCGGTACCGTCGCCGGTCACGATGCAGCCATCGCCGATCTGGAAATAGAGCGCCTGATCGTTTGTGGCAACAACGCCGATCAGGGTGCAGGCATAATCTTTTATCCGCTGTCCGTTGCTCTCTGCCTTGGCGGCAATTGCCTCCCGGGAAGTGGAGACCCAGGTTCTGATGTTGTCATCTGTGATGGATGAAATATTCTCTCCCTCGCGGATCACAGAAAGGATCTGGAGGTACAGCGTTTCACAGGCAATCTCTGCACCGACACCCCCGTGGGTTGTGCTCCCCGCCCCATCTGCGGCAAGACCGACAAAAAAATCACGGTCTGAGAACCTGAGGGCACCTGTGCGGCAATAATCCTGACCCAGTTCGTTCCTGTCGCCGTGTGATTTTCCCGTGACCGACAAAGAGAGGTGTTTCCAGGTCATATCTCGCTCCACCCTGACGGTGGAGAGAGCAGGATTCTGTCTCCCGGATTACTGCGGGAGGCAGATTTCATGGAATTGGAGAGCCACTGGAAGAATTCGCGGAACCTGAGTCCCTGGAGCTTGAGCGGCTGCCGGACTGTGATCTGTCGGAGGACTGACATATCTGCGTTCTGGACACCGACAGCAAAGAAGGCAAAGGATTTCGAACTCTCGCCTTCACGGACCGCTGCGGCCGCACGCTGCCACTCGTCTGTTGGCGAACCGTCGGTGATTAAAAAGATCCAGGGCCGGTAAAAGGAGATCCCGTTTGCCCGGTACTCTTCTTTGCGCTTCCTCACCAGATCTATCCCCTGAAGAATGGCATCGCCGAGGGGAGTGTCGCCTTCGGCCTCAAGTGTCGGATCAAGGAAGAAATCTGCGGTGTTGAACTCGGAAATGATCCTGACCGGGCCAAAGGAGACCAGCGCCACCTCGACCCGTTTTACCGCAAGTGAATCTCCCTGGAGTTCCTCGTAAAATGATCGCAGGCCGGCATTGAGTTCTGCGATTGGCTTTCCTGCCATGGAACCGGAAGTATCCAGCAGCAGGAGGCAGGGGCAACGGGGTTCGGGATTTTCTGCGAAGGTAACGGGCCCCAGCGGTTGCTGGTCAAACAGGGTGTCGTCGCTCATCTGGTGTCTCCAGTTTGTGTACTCATCATATCAACGATTAACTGTATATCTTTGTTGAGGCATTTTTGTATCCCGGGACCATTTGTATGAGCGTGAGTTGCCTTGCCTTATACTGCTGGATACGTTAAGAGTTGCTTCTTTATGGTGACCCGGGGGAATTTTCTCTTTTCACCTTGAACCTGGGTTCAGGATGACTACGGAAATTTTTGCAGTCAAATAAATCCATAAATATTCACGAGTCGCACCATGAACCAGAGAATTGTCTGGAGTGAACTAATATGAATTTCCCGCTTACGTTTATGGGCCTGGGTATCCTCTGCTTCGCCGCACTGGTTGTTGCCGGCTGTCTTGGCACCGGCCCGCAGACCTCTTCAGGACTGACGAATGTACCTTCGGAAACTCCCGTTGTGGAGGAGCACGTTATTTTCGGTGAGAGCCAGAACGGGACGACGGTGTATGTAAACCGGTCCGCAGAGATCACGCTCAAACTTAACGAGAATCCGACTACCGGCTACCGGTGGAACCTGACGGCAACCCCTGGCCTTGTGATCGCCAACGATACCTTCGTTCCTTCGGACACGACCGGCAAACTGGTGGGATCAGGTGGCACCCGTATCTGGGAGATGAACGCAGCAGGTACCGGCCCGCAGACAATCAACGCGGTGTACATGCGATCATGGGAACCGGTCACCGGGAATGAAACTACATTTTCAATGACGGTGATCGTGCAGTAAGCATGGTTTCTGGCACCTGACATTTCATTACCTGATCATCACCCCCTTTTTCTGCAGGTGTCTTGGATAATTTCTCTCCCGCCTTTGAATCATTCCCCATGATACTATTCTGTACATTAGCGACCGTCAAAGGGAAAAGCACGGTCTTTGAGCGGGAAACTCTTAATCGATTTTTCAGAAATAAAAAAAGACTTGCCGGTATTTTCAAATGCACGTCTTGGGGAAATTTACTGATATGACAGTCCAAAGAAAGGGACCGGTCAACGTTTCCTGTACACGGCAATACCAGCGATAACTCCGCAGCCGATGAGTGCAGAGAACATGTCATATCCCGGTGACTTTTTTGTCGTGGTGGCTACCACAGCGTTTTGCTTGGCAAGCCAATCCGCTGTGGAAGAATCAGTTGTTTCGGCAGCCGTGATCGCGAAGGTGGGCGCCAATGGTGTCGGAACTGGTGTTGCCTGTGTTGTGATCTGTGTCACGGTCTGTGCGGAAGTCACCGTTATAAGATTGGTCTGTGTAGCGACATTGCTGCCTTCTGTGTTTGTTGCAATCAGGGTAATGGTGTACGTTCCGGCAGCTGTGTAGGTGTGAACCGGATCCTGAACCGAACTTGAAACGCCATCACCGAAACTCCATGTCCACGAGGTCGGGGTATTGGTCGATGAATCAGTGAACTGGATCATCAGCGGGGCTGTCCCGGAAGTGGGATCCGCGGTAAAACCCGCTACCGGTGCCGCAGCCCCGACTACGATGTACCCGGTCATAGTTGTAGCGTTGGTGCCAACCGAGTTTGTTTCTGTAAGGGTCACCGAGTATGTCCCGTTGTTCACGTAGGTATTGGTGGGATTTTCCAGAGTGCTGCTATTGCCATCCCCGAAGCTCCAGCTCCATGACGCCGGGGACCCGGTTGATGCATCTATAAACGTTACCGAAAGGGGTGCAGATCCTGATGTCGGTGAGGCAGAAAAAACGGGTAACGGGATGGTCGTTGCCGCCGCTGCCGTTGTCGGGAATGTTACCATAAAAGCAAGCGTATTGCCGGTTCCCGTTCCTACCACTGTTCCTGCTGCCGCCGTTCCATTATTAACAGTCGGTGTTAATGCAGTCGAGAAGGTGCAGCCTGATTCAGAGGTGAGCACGACCATTGCCGTGTAAACTGTTGATCCTGTGTAGGAAGTTGTGATAGCTGGCGACCAAGTCAGACTTGTTACGGTATACTGCGTTGGAGAGCCGGGTGTTAACGATGAAACTGTAATCGGCGTTCCACCGGTTGCCGGTGCCACAAATCCCGTTACTCCTATCGAAGTGATCGTTGTCAGTGTTGAAGCTGCCGTTATCGGGAATGTTACCGTAAAGGTAAGCGTGTTGCTGGTTCCCGTTCCCCCCACAGTTTCTGCGACTACCGTTCCGGTGGAATCAACAGTCGGTATTATGCCATTCGAGAACGTGTAATTTGTCGTTGAGGTAAGCACGACCATTGCCGAATAAGATGTTGATGCTGCATAGGAACTAGCGGAAGGTGACCAAGTCAGACTTGTTACAGTATACTGCGTTGGAGAGCCGGGTGTTAACGATGAAACTGTAATCGGCGTTCCACCGGTTGCCGGTGCCGCAAATCCCGTTACTCTTGCAGAAGTAATATTCGTCGTTGTCGCTGAGACCGGTAAGCAAATACCTGCAAAAACAAGCAGAACCATGCACCCGATAAAAAGGATCTCTTGTCGGGTCACGGGGCATCACCTGATATTTCATCGCAAATTCTGTAATCCATGATAAGACAGATCATAATTTTTACATCCTGTGCGCGATGGCACATAGTGGGTACCCCTCCGAAGTACTGGAAAGCAGCGGTACGAACCGGCTTTTGGAGGATAGTGTACACACCAAATCTTTTTGTAAAGTACACTTAACACCCAGTATTATAAACATTATGCCATTTATCCGTCAATATCAGAATTTTGTGAGTCAGTATCTTGAACGGTTGTACCTGAATCTGGCTCGAAGAGTCCGGGAAATTGAACAACCGACGCGTGCCCAGTACCATACACTAGTCAGAACAGGAAATTATTTCCTTAATGCGGGCTGTTTTTTTCATTTTATATTTGTATATTGAATATTATGTCAATCCGGCAAATTGATCATCCTTTTATACCCTTTTACTTCCACTGGAGATCACGGCAAATGTTACCTTATTTTATTTATAAAGCCCAGATCTCCGTTTCTTTAAATAGGGTTTAAATGAGGATCTGCCTGAAGATTGGTGCCGCGTTACGAGCGCTTTCAGGTTCGCGCGATCATATCCGGTTGTACTTATAAATTATTTTGAGTTATGACAAGAGGCAGCGGTGGTTCGCTCACAACATTGTCTCTCTAAAGAATATTTCAAGCCTCGTGAATGATGACCGTGGTAGTGAGTACTCTAAAGGGAATCCAGGGTGCATAACCCCAGGTTGCATACATTTTCTGCCTTCGGTTGAAGTAAAAAAATGAGTTATTCACGGTGAGCCACGCGGTGATGATACCCTCCGCGGATGTCTGCTTTTTTGTGCTCCCATGCAAACATTAACAAAAAATCCCGGCTCAGTCTCTCTTACCGGAGAGCAGCAACCATGAAATATCCATTTCTTATTTCTATTCCTCATGGTGGCGTTGAGGTTCCGGCAGAGGTCGCTGGCCGGATCGCTCTTTCGGAGCAGGAGATCCGCTGGTACTGTGATCCCGCGACCCGGACACTCTTTGATTTTGGCGGTTCCGTGGAATCTACAATAGATACCCCCATATCCCGGATGGTTATCGATCTCAACCGCCCTCCGCTGCCCCTCCCTCCAAAGGACCCGGATGGTGTCATCAAGGTACTGACCATTGACAGCCAGAATGTCTACCTGCCCGGGCAACTCCCCGACCTGCCGCTTATCCACCGGCTGATGATGAAGTGGTATTTTCCCTATCACCAGCGCATCGATGAGCTCATCGACCGGTATCCCGTACGCATAGCATTCGACTGCCATTCGATGCTGCCGTACGGATCAGCTGAACAGAACGATGCCGGGAAACCCCGGCCGCTGATCTGCCTTGGAAACTATGGCGACCAGAACGGCCGGGCAAAACCCGGGAGCCTCACAACCTGCCCGGCAGACTGGATCATCCGTCTTGCAGATGAGTTCAGGGAAGAGTTTCCCGGAACCGGCGATGTGGCAATCAACACGCCTTTCTCCGGTGGCTTTATCTCGAACGCCCATTACTGGCGCAAAGGCATCCCCTGGATCCAGATTGAGGTGAACCGTACACTCTATGAGCCTCGTGGCACTCTGACGAATCCGACAGATGTGATTGAGGAACGGATCCCGGCGTTGCAGAGCAGGATCTGGCTGGTTCTGACCCGGTTCTGGGAAGGGATCGCCGCTGAAGTAACCCCGGGCGGCAGAGAGCCTGCGGGATCGAATGATGAGGAGAGACCCGATACCCGCACCGGTACACCTATTCACGGGGCAGGTAACTGACCAGCGTATTCATGAACTGCTCCATGGCCCCATGCGGGATCGCAGGAGTCCCATATCCGGTTACAAGTGTGAGCCGGCCCTTAAATGTCGTCACCCCGAGTGCTATCCCCGGGGGATCGATCACGATACCGGCCACAAACGCGTTTGTTACAGCAAGGTTCTGCGAGAATGCAACGCACTCGTCCGGGATAATGCCAATGTTCCCCAGGAACGGGGGGTTTGCGTGGCGGGCAGCGTAGGTTGTTTTCATCGTCTTCACCCGCTCACGGATGCGGGCGAACCCGGCATACCCGAATGATTCGAGGTCAACAGCAGAGGCAATGCCCGGGTTATGGGATTTGTGTGCCTGCATCGCATCGCGGGCACATGCAATCATCTCTTTTCCTGACTGCGTGTCCGGTTTCATCATGACCGGGAATGCGACGGACTGGTTACAGATCGTGTTGTTTTGGGAGACCAGATGGGGATTGTTGAGATACCTCCTGAGGTCAATGGAGACCATGACCGGCACCGGAAGGCCGGGTGGAGGCCTGATCGTCGTGCAGAGTGCCTGAAAATATGCCGCCAGCAGGATGTCGTTTACGGTTGCCCCCTGCAGTTTCCCGGCACTTTTTACCGCATCGAGACAGGCTGCAGGGAGTGTCCGTATCGCAAAGTCATGGGTACTGCCGTCCCCGGGCATTGCAGGAAATGCCCAGCCCTTTGGTGGATCTTCCGGTGCAGTCTGATCGCAGAGATTTTTGGCTTGCGGGAACCCACCAAGCACCGTGGTGAGGGAGCGATCCGCTGGTTCTGTCTGTTGTGCCGCTTTGCGATCAGGGTTCCGGTAGCACTCAGCCAGCAGGCGGATGCAGGCAAGCAGCCCGTGGGCATCCATTGCCGCATGGTGCACGGTGATACAGAGCGTATCGCTGCAGTTTGTGCGGAGCAGGTGAAGGCATATCTGCGGGCCGGCTGCAGAGTCAACCGGTATGGCAAGTACCCTCGGAAGGTCACGGTACGTATCAGATGAGAGGTGGATACGGATGAGCGCGGCGCGGTTCGTTTCAGGCACATACTCCCAGTACGGTGCATCGCATTCGACAAACCGCGAGCCGAGAACGGGTACTTCGGCGAGTACCGATACTGCCGCTTCCATAAGGCGCCGTTCATCGATCAATCCCCCAAATGCGATCACCATATGCATAGACTGATCACCTAGTGCCTGGAGCGCGTAGTTAAACTGGTCCATCGGAGGTGCGGGAATACGGCAGAGTGGGGAATTGTTCATGTGCTGGGGCCTCATTTTAGCGTTAGTACCTGCTGACATACCCTGAAAACCGGGTTCTGGCAGATCCCGGGTGCCGGTATCAGGAAGTGTGAAGAGATCTCGGTGTCCCGGCTCAAATGCATAGCGGCGGTCGTCAGGAATGGGCTTTTTAGAACCGGTGCAAAGGCCAGATATGCATTGGATTTTATAAAAGTAAGGGGTTCAGCCTTTGATCACGAAAAAACCGCAAATCTGCGTACCGGAGGATATAATATTAAATGGGATCAGGAAAGAACGATCGTTAATGATTTCCCTGCTCTATGTCGATGACGAGCCGGCATTGCTGGATTTGTGCCGGCTCTTTCTTGAGCAGGATGGAGACATATCTGTCGTTACGGTGTCATCGGTCGGTGAAGCGCTCACCCGTATGGCCTCGGAGAAGTTCGATGCCATCATATCCGACTACCAGATGCCTGAGGTTGATGGCATCACGTTTCTTCGCCGTGTACGTTCGCAGTTTCCCGAAATGCCGTTTATTTTGTTCACCGGCAGGGGGCGTGAGGAAGTCGTTATCGAAGCGATCAACAGCGGCGCGGATTCCTATGTCCAGAAAGGTGGGGATCCCCGTGCCCAGTTCAAGGAGCTTTCTCACCTGATCCGGCAGATCGTGCGGCGGAGAAAAGCCGAGAATGAACTGCGGCTGATGAAATTTTCTGTCGATCATGCATCTGAAGGCATTATCTGGATGCGGGAGAATGGCGATATCGCTTACTACAACGATGCCATCTGCGCGATGCTTGGCTACACACCTCAGGAATTCTCCCATCTCTCTGTCATGGATATAAGGCACGGATTCTCCCTGAACTCTTTTGCCGCAGGCTGGTCCCGGTTGAGTTCCCGGAAGAATGCCACCATAGAAGATATCATCAGAAAAAAGGATGGTACGTTTCTCCCGGTCGAACTGGTGCTCAACTACAACGAACTGGGGTCGGAATCGCTGATATTTGCGTTCATCCGTGACATCAGCGAACGGCGGCGTACGGAACGGGAACTTAAAGAAGCGTTCCGGCAGCTGATGACGACTGAGGACGGTGTGCGTCAGCAGTTCGAAGAGATCAAAAAGAGCGATTATGCCATACGGGAGATACAGCAGCGGTACCAGATGCTATCAGAGGAGACCGAAGACTGGATCTGGGAAAGTACTCCCGACGGTCGTTTCACCAGTTCAAGCGTGCAGGTACAGGATATTCTCGGTTACCGCCCGACAGAACTGGTGGGAAAGACGTTTGCGGATTTTCTGGTACCGGAAGATGCAGCCCGGGCCGTGTCTGAACTTAACGGTGCCCTCGCAAAAAAAGAGGCGTTCCGTTCCCTGCAGCTGCGCGAGATGCACCGGGACGGTCGTGAGGTGACGATCGAGATCACCGGTACCCCGGTCTTTTCCCGGGACGGGTCTTTTTCAGGGTACTATGGATTTGCGCGGGACGTCACTGGCGAAAACCTGCCAGCGGCCGCACATCCTTCATGCGTGCCCGGGTACAGCTCCGTGCTTGATCAGGCCGGCGACGCGATCTTTGTTGTCGACATGCAGACCGGGATGATCCTTGATGCAAACCAGAAAGCCCTGCTGCTGGTGAACCGGACGCTTCCCGGGATTCAGTCAATGAATGAGTCCGCGCTCCACCCTGCAGGTGAAGAAGGGCAGGATGCGGATCTGTTCCGGCACCAGAGCCTGGAGGATTCGGCGGTCTTTGAGGATGTGATTGTTGACCGGGACGGGAACCGCATTCCGGTGATCGTGAGCACAAAACTGCTTCAGGTAGGAGATCGGCAGTTCCAGATCGGGATATACCACGACATATCGGATCTCCGGGCGATTCAGGACACCCTGCGGGAGAAGACCGGGGAGCTCGACCGGTTCTTTACGACCGGTCCTGACCTGCTCTGCATCATCGATACTGAGGGGAGGTTTTTACGACTTAACCCGGCCGGAGAATCACTGCTTGGCTGCCTGGATTCCCGGTCGCTTTTTGAGGTTGTGCATCCTGATGATCGCGCCGCCACCCGAACCATCCTCCAGCATATGAACCGGGGTGGAAAAGCCGTAACATTTGTTAACCGGGTTCAGTGCCCGGATGACTCCTGCCGGTGGCTTGAATGGCGCGCATTCATGTCGGGTAAAAAACGGATCTATGCCGTTGCACGGGATATAACGGAACAGAGAAAGGTGGAGCAGGCCCTCGCTGAGGCAAACCGAACACTCAACCTGCTCTCAGATCTTACGCGTCACGATATCAGGAATAAACTCACCGTGCTGACGGGATACCTCGACCTCTTCCGGAAATATCCGGCCGAACCCTATTTCTCGATGTACACGGGAAAGATCAACGAGATGGTCACTGCCATCGCAGCGCAGGTCGAATTTACCCGGGTCTACCAGAATCTCGGGACAATGGCAGCGGGCTGGTATAATGTGGACCGGCTGTTCTGCAAAGTGTGTACTCAACTGAACGTAACTCCTGTTGCCGTGCATTCCGAACCGGACGGGTGGGAGGTATTTACCGATCCGCTCATAGAACGGGTGTTTTATTTGCTGGTGGACAATGCGATCAGATATGCGACGACGCTCACGGAGATCCGGCGCAGTGCATATGAGATACCCGACGGCCTTGTGATCACTGTTGAGGACAACGGTGTCGGGATCGCACAGGAGTACAAGGAACGGATCTTCGAAAAGGAGTTCGGAAAATCCACCGGTCGCAGGCATAGTCTCTTTCTCGCCCGCGAGATCCTCTCCATCACAGGTTTGACTATCCGTGAAACCGGCCGGGCAGGTAAAGGTGCCCGGTTTGAGATACTGGTGCCGAAAGGAACGTACCGGGCCGTTGTACCTGCTCCGGAAGAGCCCATTGAACCGGTGTCATCACCACATTTTATCTCCCCCCCGCATCATAACCACACATCATGATCCGTGAAACGCCGCAGGAGTTCCTGGATATCCTCAAATCCTATGTCCCCGATCCGCAGAGGCCGGTCGGGACGGCCCGGCAGGAGTTCTCGGAATTTTTTGCAGAATTCCAGCCCGATGAGCGTCCGGCAGTGGAACAGGTAGCAATACGGGATGATCTGCGGGGTGTGTGGTGCTCGGTGCCTGACTCTGTGCAGGATCGTACCCTCCTCTTTTTCCACGGTGGCGGTTTCTCCGTTGGATCAACGGCGGACCACCTTGGATTCTGCGCCGCGCTCGCACGGGCTGCACAGTCCCAGGTTTTTTCGGTCGATTACCGGTTGGCTCCGGAGCATACGTTCCCGGCGCAGGTAGAGGATGCAGTTGCTGCGTACCGTTACCTTGCCAGTCACGGTTACCCACCACACCGGATTATCCCGGTTGGCATATCTGCGGGGGGTACGCTCGTGCTTGACCTGCTGCTTTCGCTCCGCGATCAACACCTGCTGATGCCTCCGGCAGGAGTCTGCATGTCCCCGATTGTAGACCTGGCCTTTGGTGGGGAATCGGTTATCACAAACCGGGACAGCGACTGGCTCACTGCGAGCCGGCTTGCTGCGATTCGTACCCTGTATCTCGGCGGCAGGGAACCCGACGATCCACTCGCCTCGCCGGTTCATGCAAACCTGTCAGGGTTACCCTGTCTCTATATCCAGACCGGGACCGGCGAACTCATGTATGACGATATTTCGGCATTTGCAAAAAAAGCAAAATGGGCGGGGGTGCAGGTCAGGTTTGAGATCTGGGAAGACATGTTCCACTTCTGGCAGATATTTGGCAAACAGGTGCCCGAAGCCCGTACAGCGGTTGCCCATGTGGGTGCATTCGTTCAGGAAACCTTTGGCCGGTAAGGCCGCGGTCTGCGGCCAGCCTGGGCATTTTCTGGTGCCGATGTAAATTTCAGGTCCTGATATCCCGTTTTATATGGATGCACCCTCCTGCTGCACCGGTGCGCGATATGCATGCTAGGATCAGCGTTGTTTGTTTCCAAATGCCATTGCCCTTCGGCGAACGTTTGGCCGGTCACTTCTTTTTGAAAAACATTCATCCCGTAGTACTGCCAACACAAAACTATGTTCGAACGGATTATGCGTAGTCTCGAGCTGGTGAAGGCGAGCTGGCGGATCCTGATGGAGGACAAAAAACTCCTCGTATTCCCGATCCTGTCCGGTTTTTTCACCCTGCTTGTGATTGCAACCTTTGTCATACCGCTGATCTTCTCAAACGGTGCGTACTCGCTTGCAACCAACAGCGTCACCGGGATCGTTCTTTTGTTCCTGTTCTACTTGGTCAGCTACTTTGTCGTGATCTTCTTTAACGTGGGACTGATCAGCTGCGTGAATGCAAAGCTGAACGGGAAGAGCATGACCGTCAAGGAGGGTCTTTCTGCTGCCGGTCACCACATTGGCGCCATCTTTGCTTGGGCGGTTGTTGCCGCGACGGTCGGCCTGATCCTGCACATGATAGAGGACCGGGCCGGGTTCCTCGGCCAGATTGCCGCCTCAATCGTCGGCGGGGTCTGGAGCCTGGTCACCCTTTTCGTGGTGCCGGTGCTGGTTTTCGAAGAGAAGAGTGTATTTTCCGCGATGAAGGAATCGCTGGGACTCTTTAAGAAGACCTGGGGGGAGAGCGTTGTCGGAACGATCTCGATCACCCTTATCTTTGCTGCGATCGGTATCGTCGGACTGCTCCTGTTAATCGGCACGCTCTTTATCGGCAACACAACACTCTTTTTCGTTGCGCTTGCGCTCTTTATCGTGCTTGTTGCCATCCTCGCTATCCTTGCCTCTGCAATGCAGGGAATCTTCACGGTGGCACTGTACACCTATGCAAAGACCGGGTCGGCACCCGGCATCTTTGCCCCCGGTGTCGTTGAGGGTGCGTTCGCCCCCTCCCAGCAGCAACAGTTTGGCCCGGGCAATATCTGAACAAAACACCTTTTTTTCGTGATTTCAGGTAAAAAGTTACAAAGTGGTTACTGATGGCTATTGGTTGTGGCCGGCCTCTTTTGAGTCTTTTGCAGATAAGATATCCCGCAAAGGAGTGCATGGATTGGCAAACCCGATGAAAATAGCAACTATTTTCCCTTATTCTTTACAAATGCGGTCATAGTGAGCCCATCGCGTCCATGGCAAAAAATGACGGTCAGGGCCAAGATCCTGATTGGATTTTTATCGCTGTCAATGGTTGCGCTCGGTGTTGTCGGATATGCTGCATTCTCATCCATGAGTGACATGGATGTGTATGCCCTTACCAGCAGCGGACAGCTGGGCTACCATGTGGTTTCTGAAAGTTCGACTGCCCTCGAATCAAATGCCGAGGCATCCATTTTACGGCTTGCCACCGACCAGGCCGATATCAGCGACGTGGTTTTTGAGCAGGTCGAAAGCGAGATGGATACGCTTGTCAGGTACGCAGCGACAGTGCAGATTCTGCCCATGTGTTCCGCCGGGCCGGTCGTCTGTAATGCGAATAGACCTTCCCTTGTCCGGTCACTTTTTACGGAGTGAGAACGTGCTTTTCCAGTTGCCCGTCTGTGTAGACCATGACGGTGATCGGCGCTCCCTTTTGGTACTGCCGCATCCGGTTGTCGTAGATTTTCTGGACGTGCCGGAGCTGGTGCTGGGTAAACCAGTCATGCATGCATTCCAGAAACGCGATCTGATGGGCAAGGAAAGCATGCTCGTATTCCATGGTCTCGCGGGCAATGGCAAGGGATTCCTCCTCCGATATCTCCGCATCGTATTTGCCGTGCTGGTCGGGACCGGATATCTGGCGCCAGTCCACCTTTCCCCTCTCATCGGGTTCACGGTGGAGCATGTACGGGTAGATGCGGCAGATGGCAAACCTCCGGTCATAGATCCGGCACCTGCCGTTTTCAAGAAACCAGCACGATCCCTCCGAATCATCGTGTACCCTCAATGCATAGCCGGAGACATAGAAAGTACCATTCTGGTCACAGAATTCAGGAGCCGGAGCCGGTTCGAGTGCCGCGGGATCGATCACCCGTACTGCTGCTACATCCCGGTCGAGCAGGAAGACGTGGCCGTTGAATGCCCGGGTGCAGCACTTCGCGCAGGCAGTGCACCGGAATCCGATCTCCCTGATCACACCGGAGAGCCGGGTTATGGGGTACTCAAAAAGGGCATGCTCTTCCTGCGTGAGGGCTGCGATGCGGTAGGGAATGGGGATGAGGGAAACAATAACCACCGGTGCGTACGAATGGGTAGGATGGCGCAGGATATGGTTTTTGTGCCCTACCGTCGTTCTTCTGGTATTGCAGGCGGATCACCGGTAAGCGGGTGATCCTGCCCGGTGGAATATATCTGAAAAAGAAGAGGGATTACGGCAAAAAGCATTGCCGGAAAACGATACAAACTCAGGTTTATAAATTATTCCAGTACTCCTGAAAATTTTCCGTTAAAATTTTTTTTAAGTGGGGTTTATCAGATAATGATACGCAACGCGGCGATGTTCTTTTCCAGTTTCGCGAGGATCTTCTCCCCGGTCCGGTTCCGCGGGGCCGTGGTTTTCGGGCTGAAATTTTTACCCGTCCCGAATTTCACAAAAATCTCTCCTTCCGTACTGAGATAAATATTATTGAGGATCTGCTGATCACGCAGGTTGTCAAAATCCGAGATCCCTTTTTGGGACAGGATCTCACGTATTCGTTTTACTTTTCCGCGTTCATACGCGCTCAGGTTCCGTGAGCCTTTTGGTCGTCCTCGTGGCATATACAAAAAGTTTTGTCTTGATGTATATATAGGAATAGGGTTATATGAGGTGTAAAATCCACATCCTGCACAAAATTTTTCCGGATATCCGGAAACAAAAGTATCTTTCCACAGCAATTATACACGCAATTTCTTAAAATAATGAAAAAATGTGGGATTTGATCCGGAACAGCCATGTTAAAAAAAAATATGCGCGGGGGATTATTAATAACAAAAAAAATCCGGTGCGCCGCTATGATCCAACCATGATCGGGGTCTGTTTTTCCGGGGCCTTCTTCTGCACCGGCGGTTTTTGGGGC
>Ga0181529_10001544_pt1 | contig 29262 bp, 39 predicted proteins | sample PEATcosm2014_Bin_36_FD_119763 | JGI IMG/M metagenome (GOLD analysis project Ga0181529, IMG submission 119763) | Peatland microbial communities from MTU Mesocosm Facility, Houghton, MI, USA - PEATcosm2014_Bin10_30_metaG | ecosystem: Environmental > Terrestrial > Soil > Wetlands > Peat | place... | reverse complement strand
TCCAAGGCCGACGAAACGGTTCCCTTTGCCGACAGCCAGGAGCTTCTTCGCAACAGCGGTTTGCCCTCAGAATCGCTGATCGTCGTCGGCACCGAACACCGGCTGGCCGATCCAGAATCCTTGGCGGCGATGCTCGGGGCGGTGGAAGATGCGAAGACAAGAATTGTGTCCGATCAACGGCTTCCTGTTTGGAGTCGGCCTTATTTCGCACGACCGGGCGGCAGGCCGTTTTTGTTCTACGTGGTTTACGGCAAATTTGAGAATCAGCCAAGCCTTTCTGCAAGTCTCTACCGTTCTGCGGGACTTCCTGACGGACTCGATCTTTATCACTACGACGTGGAGAAGAATCCTGCTGTCTTGGCCGGTTTCTTGGAAGGCTACCTGTGGGATGAACTGAGAAGCCGCAATCCTGCCCTGGCGTCTCGAATCTCGGAATCGACGGAATGCCTGATTCTCAGGGGCGAAAGCGAAGACGGCGACACTCTGAACTATTTGCGGGACTGCGTAGGGTTGCTGACGTACTTTCTCGACCACGGGGGCATTGCGATCTATGACCCGCTCATGTTTCAGTGGTGGGAGCCGGAAGACTGGCGGAAGCGTATCTTTGATCCAGCGGGGCCGGTCCCCAGGCATCATGCCGTGATCCTCACATCCGACGAACCTGACGCTGGCCTGACATGGTTCCACACCAGAGGAATGCGAAAGTTTGGGCGTCCCGACCTGTCCATCCACAATGTTCCCGCCCAATATCGTGAGGCCGTCATCGACCTCTGCAATCGCTTCATTGAGTTACAAGCGTTGGGTGGAATCATTGACGAAGGGCAGGCGGTCAGAATGAAGAGCATTCCCCCTGGAATGGTCTGCCATCATCGTGGTGATCTTGACGATCCTGAGTTCAACAACGTCCACGTTGAGATCGACTGGCAGGAATGATGTCGAACGAAGTCACCTTCACCCCCGGCATCACGATGGCTCGGGTGCGGGAGATCGCGGCGATGATGTTGCATGGAACCACGGAGTAGTCACGATGGTCCGTACCAGTTGGCAGGATGATGACGAACGGCGGGTTATTGAGGACGTGCGGCAGTATGGCTGGCACATCGTCGGCGTGGAGGAGGACCAGGAAGGCCCGGCATTCGCCTATTCCATTGGAATCTACCACACCTTGAAGCAACCCGAAATCATCGTATTTGGCCTCAGCGACATCAAGCTGATGTGGCAGATCATCAACGGCATCGGGGACGACATGCGGAAAGGAAAGACGTTCGAGGATTGGAAGGAATACGACGAAATCCTTGAAGGCTATTCGTGCATGTTCCGGCAAGTGGACCAGGGCTTCTACCGCGAATACGTCGGCTACGCAAACCGGTTCTACCGCCCAGATGAATTTCCCGTGCTGCAATGCGTCTGGCCCGATGGACTGGGGCGATACCCTTGGCACCCCGAGTTCCCCGCCGCTCTGCACGCTCGGCAACCAGTGCTGGCTCAACAGGGGGATTGGCGATTTCACGAAGGCAAGAACCGCGCGGCCATCACGACCAAGTATGTCTTCGATGGGACGCATCCGATCTTGCTGGTCAGCCACGACGAGGAAGGTGATTGGCAATTCCTGTGCGGCACGACAAATCTGCCCGAAGATGGACGAATCGTATGCCTTGCTACCGTCGTTGAACGGCATCCGGCTGTCGTGGAACTGGCTGATCTGCCCGTAGGTTGGCAGGCTGCCCGCGATGGCGTCGATCAATCGTGGCGACGGGTGCAGATCAAATCGGACGACGAAGAACAGTAGGATCAGCGACAATGGCAAAGCCAAGAGAGCCCTGGAATATCCGCCCGGCAAGGAAACAAGCCTCCGTAACCGCCTCGCTCAAAGCCGAGGTAGAAACGAAGGCCGGGGACTTGATCGAGAACGTCTTGAAGCCCAAGTACGTAAAGCCGCCGAAGAAGGGCGAGCAGTTCAACTACATCACCGACATCGAGGCGAAATGGTTCAGGAATAACTTCTACTTCTTCTCGACCTACGCCTGCCCAAGTCCGAACGCTCTCTCGCCCACGTTCGAGGCGAAGTTTGCTCGGATGGAACCCCTCCGTGACGGCACGTTTGCCCTCTACGCCATGCGGTATACGGGAAACGAATGGGTCGGAGTTTTCGATGCCCTTACTGTCGATGAGTGTATGAAATCCATTCAGGATGATCCCTGGTTCGTGCTTGCGTAATGGCACGGTGACCAGATACAATTCTTCCAATCGACGCTGGCGGCAATGCGGCGTCGAATCAATCACTACGGGAATCGCAGAAATGGCAGAAGGCACAATCAAGAAACTAATCGCCAAGGGCTTCGGGTTCATTAAGACGGGCGGCGACAAAGACATCTTCTTCCACGCATCGGCTCTCCAAGGCGTCAGTTTCGAGGTTCTGCAAGTCGGCCAAAGGGTGTCCTACACGGAAGGCCAGAATGCGAAAGGCCCGTGTGCCGAGAACGTCACGCCGGTATAGTCTTCCGGCAAGCCCCTGGTTGAGTCAGCATGAAATCTCGCGGCTCCATCATCAGGTTGATCGCTTTACCCGGCATCGTGGTTCACGAAGCGGGCCATCAGGTGTTCTGTCGCCTTACGGCAACTCCGGTAAGAACGGTGTGCTACTTTAGCTTTGGCGATCCTGTCGGTTACATAAAGTTCGATGTCCCGACTTCCATCTGGAAGCACATTCTTATCAGCTTTGGGCCGCTCCTAGTGAATTCGACCTTTGGGTTTCTCCTCGGCCTTGGTGCAGCGTTTACCTTCGCACTTGCTTCCAAGCACCAACACGCCGGTCTGACTTCGTTGGGCATTATCCTGACTTGGCTGGCGGCCTCGGTTTCCATGAGTTCATTTCCTACCACCGAAGACGCTGTGGGTCCTTGGCGAATGTTGTGGAACACAAAGCCTCCAAGGTTCACGCGGCTAGTTGTCGGGGTGCCGCTGGTAGGAACGATATTCTTCTTCGGTGAGCTTCAGGCGGCGTTCGTATATGGCCTGTTTTATGCCTTCTTCGTGGCTTGGTTATTGCCCCATCAGCTTCTTGGGCTGCCGTGGCTGTAGGGGTTTACCGCCCCTGCCTCGCCGCCCCTGTTGCCAGCCGTCTTTGGACCGTGGCCTCCTCCCTGCCCATTGCTCGCTCAATCTCCCGTAGAAATGCTGGATCGCTACGTCGCTGGGCAAACTCGCGGGCCAAGGTCTTGATCTCCTGAACGACTCGCTTGATGACGAAACGGCCGGGACTTCCCAAGTCTGCCCGCCCAACAACGCTTTTTGTCTCTTGCCCCGCCAGCCTCGCATTCAGAACCGCGATTCCCAATTCCCCAAGCCTCGACTGAACGAGTTGGCGAAAATCAGAAATCACGCTCTCGTCATCCTGGCGGCCAGGACGATCCGGTACGTCTGTCACGTCCCCTGGCCGGAACTCTTGGCCGATGGAAACGGTGGGGATGAGCCTTCGGCGGTTTCTTTCTTTTTCCGCGATGTTCTTGCAGGCATTTGCCACCGACCTTTTCCAACGAAGATCAAAAGGGCCATGCCTCGTCTGGTCGTAATCCCTGAATAACCCACCGGGCGAGACGAGCAGCTTCACGACGCAATCGTGGATTTTTTCTTGAAGGCTGGCCTGATCCCTGAACCCGGCATTTCGCAAGGACGCGGCGATGTAATTGGTCCAGCCGTAGCCCAGCAGGCCACGAAGCCGGGTTCGCTCGGCCGGGTCGGAAAGTCTTGGCAAGAGTCGCTCAAGTTCTTTGTCGAACAGGGCATCATATTCTGCGGGGTTGAGGTCGTGTTCTGCGAAGAGCAGCCAAAGTTGGAAATCCATCATCATGCAGGTATCTATCCTGGTCGCCTCGATTTCGGCCTTGATTTCCCAAGGGCGGTTTTGTTTGCGAGGAATCATGCCGCACAAACCGCCCAAAATCGAAATGAGAATCATCAACGTCGTGTACCCGCGTTTCGTAATCGTGGACCGCCGTGGCCGGTATTGGACGGGCGACGAAAGGCCGGGCAAGGGATGGAGTCGCAGGCTACGTCGGGCCTTGCTCTACGCGCACGCAGAACTACTCAGGCAGGACATCGAGAAATTGACGAAGAACTGCTCCTGAATCTTCCCAATCTGGGAAGTTCCTTCGCATCGCAGCCGAGGCAGCCGCTTTTTCCAGCCACGTCCATTGGCTCGTTCGGCCTAACACGTCTCCAATTGGAGACACGCCCATCAAATAGGAGCAGCTTCCCGCGTTCGCGGGAAGCTGCTTTCCCCCATTATTTTCACCGTCTTTGTTACGGCCTCGCCGGTCTCTCTCTAATAGAAAGGGACTCAATCATGCCCAGCCAAAAACAAATTCGTGAAGAAATCACCGCCAAAATCATCGAGGCTCTCGAAAAAAACGTGAAGCCCTGGCGGCGACCGTGGACCGTATCGCCCAATTCGGGGCGGCCGATGAATTTCGTGAGCCACCGGCTCTACCAGGGAATCAACCCGCTGCTGCTGGAACTACATTCCCTTCGCTTCAACCTCCGGTCGAAGTGGTACGCTACATACCGGCAGTGGCAGCAGCTTGGCGGGCAAGTCAAGGCTCGCCCCAAGGACGTTGAGCCTGGGCACTGGGGAGCCAGCATCATCCTTTACCGGCCGTTTACGAAGACCGTCGAGAACGACAAGGGCGACCAGGAAGATCACGAATTCATGCTCATGCGGACCTTCGTCGTCTTCAATGCCGATCAAGTCGATGGCAAGGTGGCCGAGCGGCTACAGGTCAAAGACGAACCGGCCACCGGCATCATCCTGCCCAACTACGGCCCGGCCGAGGAACTGATTGCCGCGACCCAGGCCGAAATTCGCCACGGTGGGGACCGAGCCTATTACAGCCGACCACTCCCCAATGGTTCCTGGCCGGATCATACGAGCGGCGATTTCATCATGCTGCCGCCAAAGCATCGGTTCGATCCGTCGAATGCGTACTACGAGACGGCGATCCACGAATTGGCCCACTGGTCAGAGGTTAGGACGGGCTGGGACCACGGCAAGCAGGGCTACGCAATGGGAGAGTTGTGCGCGGAAATAGCGGCTTCGTTCCTTTCCACGGAACTCGGCATCCCGCAAGGCGAAGATTTGTCCAATCACGTTTCCTATTTGGCCTCCTGGCTGAAAGAAATGAAGGACGATCCGGCCTACATCTTCAAGGCAAGCACCCAGGCTTCTCGCGTGGCCGATTATTTGCTTTCCTTCGTGAGGAAGGAAGAGGCGGTGGTGGCGGGGTGATTGGAGCCATTCGTGCCGCAGGCACGAATGGCGCTTTTCCTCTTTGCCCCGATGAGCATTCATTCGCCCTTCTCGGTCCAGGGCACGACCTTGTAACCTAAGTAATCTTTTGGGGGAGCAACCAGAGATTTCCACATCACGCCGTCAGACAGAGGCTTGGAACTTTGCCGTAGCTTGTCTCGCGCGGCAACAAGAGCCTTGAGTTCGCCCTTTTCCTCGTCGTCCGCCCCTCCCTTGAATTCGTGCTTACGTTTCTCGATAGCCCAATCGAATGCCGCGACTTGAAGTTCAACGAGAGACATGCTCTTGCGTCCCCGCCACCACTCCTCAATCTCTTTATTTTCCTTCTCCGTCAGGGCGTGGGGGGTGGGCACGAAGTTGTACTGATGCCACCGTTTGAGAGAAAACCGCATTTGGTCGCGGAAGACCTCGACGTGACGCTGGATGATTTCGGAGCAAACGCGGCCTACGCTCCACGTATAATAGTCCTCGTCCTCCGACCACTTCGATACCAACGAGAAGCGAGTGTCGGTGCAGCCTTCGATCAGGAAGGGCAACGCCTCCTCGCAATGATCGTAGAGGGCCGCCCGATTCTTCTCGATACGCTCTTGGGCCTTCCAATCGAACTTTGGCGGAATGCTTATGGTCGGCGGGTAGTTGCGAATCCTGATCGGCTTGTTCGGGCTGACGAGGCCCGCAACGAGTTTGCGGTAGTCCAGTTCTTTGCCCTTGTCCTTGACTTCTGCCTGCTGAGCTATGGCAGCATGGCAAACGGCAAGGAACAATGCGGTGGTCAGGAGCGTCTTCATTCTTACGGTCCTCCAAGAACGGCGATTCTTCTCACATTGTCCTTCACCAAGGCCGTTGTCGCAAGGCAAACGGCAGTGCGGACTCTTATCTGGGGCATTCCCCCCGCTCTTGGAATCCGCACCGCCAGAATCTATATTGTAGGCATGGCCGACGATCCCAACCCCAACCCCAGACCTTTTCAATTCAGCCTGCGAGGGCTGTTGCTTGTGGTCAGCTTGTTCGCATTGTCGTGTGGGCTATGGCGAAAAGCGTCGTTGATTGACGACGATTCCTGCGTCATCTGGTTCGCTGCGGGCTTGTATGTGTTCGCAGGAACCATTAGGATTGCCAATCAAAATAACTAGTCCTAAGTGACGACCGCCAAAAAAGGCTTTTACAATTGCGGCGCCTAATTTCGACTGTCCCGGCGCTAAGGATTCTTTGGAGATGTTCCTGTCTTTCCACTCTTACTATACCCCGGTTCTTAAAAGTTGTAATGCGGGAAAATTCTTTTTTCCCGTGCTTTACAAAAACCAGTTTTTGGAGTCAACGCTAAAACGCTATGGGTAGACAATAGAAGACCCTTCCCGCGAAGCGGGAAGGGGCTATTACAGGTTCCTCTACTTGATTTCCACGGCGGGCAAATGGGCTATGCACTCAGCGGCCAACTCGGGCCAACGGTCGTCGTCATCGTCACTACGCTTGGCGGCGGCCATCTCGGCGGCCACTTGTCGGATGGCGGCAATGATGTCGCCATCGGCCTCCAACATCACGCCGCGTTTCGCGGCGACATCTTGTTTTGGAAAGCACGTTTCGTGACTATAGTCAGCATAGACGACGGCTCGCCCATCGGCGTGCTGACGCACGCGTAGGTGCCAGTAACTTCTGTCATCAGAACATTCTTCATACTCTCCGTCCCAGTCTTTCGCTGTTGCCTCTGCGATCATGGGCCAGTGGTCCGCCTTGATCTTAATTGGGGCGTGGTCGGTGAGGGTAATGGTAATACTACTCATACTAATTCTCCTAAAAAATAAAAACTGGTTTCTTGACGGGAACCTCTCCCGTCTTACTTACTATACTTCGATTCCGTAATCTTGTAATGCAGGACAAAAGAAATTTTCTGCTACTCCAAAAAAGCCGTTTTGTAAAGTTGCCACTTCACAAGTCTGGTTGCCGCCGTTCATTGACCTGCCCCTATCACAAGCCGGTCAATGATGATAATCCATTGGTCTTTTTCCTTTTGTGTTCTTCCTATTGAAGAAAAATGATTGCCCCGTCACCTTCCTCGTATCCTTCAGCTTCCAAAGCCGCCCGCAAGGAATGCGGCGTCGTGTCGTCAATTGTAACCAGGAAGGCAGGGGCCTGCGGTTGACTCAATACTCAATCGAATGCCTCTCGAAAATCGTCAGAGCAATCCAAGGTCTTTACGAGTTTGTATAGGTCTATATCCATTTAGTGTGTCGCCTTTCGCTACAATTCTGGACAATCGCCACGCCGACGGCACATGGTCGGCGTGGTCGGCGTGGTTTTCGTCGCCGCTGCAAAAAGGCGTGGATGTCGGCCAGCCTGTAGTGCCGCCAACCGGCGGGGCCGCGGCGAGGTAATTGCGGGATGGCTTCGGCCCACCTATTGAAGTGTTTCAGGCTGATGCCGAGGATCTTGGCCGCCTGACCAGCCGTTACTATCTGGTATGCAGCGGCCATCGAGCGGCTGGTGAGCAACTCTCGTCGCAGTGGAATTGTTGGAGTGGTTATTTCCATCGTCTTGGTGTCGCTTGTCCTTTGGTACTTGTATGTCCTGGGCAACAGGATGGCCGCCCTGTCGAACGCTCTTGGCTGATATTATCAGGATCGTCACCGTCCGCCAGCGGCTTCTTGATGGGTTTTGGGTGGCCGAGAAAACCATTTCCCGCTTCGCGGGAAATGGTTCCTTCTCTATCGATTTGGCCCGGCCAAGATCCGCCCACCGGCCACCACGGAAGTTGCCTGCGGATCAAGGCGATGGCGATCTGATCGGACCCTCCCCGCAGAGCCGGGAGGGTCTTCCATCCTGCATTCTCCCTGCTCTTGGAAGCCACACCGCCAGAATCTATACTGATGGAATGGACGACGATCTCAAATCCCGCTGGTATCGCCTGACGCCTGATCCCGTCGTGAGTCGGCTTCTCGTCGTGAATGGTCGGTTCGTGCTTGGCTTGCTGGTCTTGGAATGCCTGCTTTGGCTGTCGGAGCGATTTCAGTGGTTCGGTTTCAATTCCCACAAGGGCTGGACCGTGCTGATCGCCGTGGCGAGCGTCGGCGTGGCGATTCTCTTGATCGTCGCCTGCTTCGCCGTTGCCCTAGTTTTCCGCTGGCGATTTCAGTTCTCGATCCGGTCGCTGCTGGTGCTGACCATCGCCGTGGCGGTTCCGTTTAGCTGGCTGGCGGCGGAGATGAAGAAGGCGAGGGAACAGAAGGAGGGGGTGGAGGAAATTGGGAACGTGGGAGGGAGCGTCGAATATGATTGGCAGGTCGATGCGAGTGGCAACTCACTGCGAAACGCACGACCGTCAGGACCAGAGTGGCTGCGGAAGCTGTTGGGAAGTGATTTCGTCGCAGCGGTTGTTCAGGCAAACCTCTTCAACACCCAAATCACGGATGGAGGGCTGGCACACATTGCGGGGTTTTCCCAACTCCAAGTGCTGTGCCTCGGCGGCACTAAGATTACCGATGCAGGGCTGGCACACATTGAAGGGCTGAACCAACTTCAATCGTTGTGGCTGAACAATACCAAAGTCACGGACGCAGGGCTGGCACAGCTTATAGGGCTGCCCCAACTCCAAGACTTAAACCTCCGCAACACCCAAATTACGGATGCGGGGCTGGCACACATTGCAGGGCTGACCCAACTCCAACATTTGGACCTCTTCAACACCCAAATCACGGATGCGGGGCTGGCACGCATTGCAGGGCTGACTCAACTCCAACATTTGGACCTCTCCGACACCCAAATCACGAATGCAGGGCTGGAATGTCTCAATGAAATCAAACAACTCAGGGTATTAGACGTTAGCCGAACTCAAGTCACCAACGAAGGCGTGAAGAAACTCCAACAGGCATTGCCGAATTGCAAGATTGAACGCTGATATGACCGCCCGCGAACGGGGGCGACTTTCACGGGGTTTGGCGGCCGACAGAACCATTTCCCGCTTCGCGGGAAATGGTTCCTTCTCTACCGATTTGGCCCGGCCAAGATCCGCCCACCGGCCACCGGGGATGCCTGCGGATCAAGGCGATGGTGATCTGAAAAGAGTCTTGGTAGGAGCCATTCGTGCCGCAGGCACGAATGGCTCTTTTGCTATCTGCCGTAAAAAAGCCAACTGCACAACAGGCCCGCAAAAAACTTCCTAAAAAATCGAAAAAGTTCTGTAGGATTTGAGATGAGAATACTATATAATACGAGAGCCTAAGAACCCAGACAACGAAGCGAACAAATAGAAGCGGCCACTGGGTTTTAGGCAAACATCTGGAATTGGCCGCTTCTTCTTTTTGCCGGGAATCGTTGCCCGGCTGACATAGATCGGGGACGATCTCAAACATCTAGTCGGCTACGGCTGGCTGAAACAACGATTTGGACTCGGTGAACGTGTGAAAGACAAGTAGACCGGGGGCAACGTGGCGACGTGATTGGCAAGAGGCCGTCCCCGCTCCGAACAGTATCAAGTCTAAAAAATGATCGTGAGTTTCGACTCTGCCGGATTTGGATCGGCACGTTCTCACGTAAAATGCCAGTGGTTTCTGCCTCTGGACTGCGACACCGCAGAAAAAACGGGGAGAGAGACTTTGGCGAATTTCTAATAAACTCGTCGGTCATTACGATTTCGGACTGCAATCGCGTTAGCGTCTTAGGATATTGACTTGCTAGGGTCTCCGTACTCGGAGACCCTAGCGTTGCTCGCCGGAACGGAGTGGAGGCGGGCAACTCGATAGCATTCAATCCGATTCGCTTCTTCATCCGGCTGATTCCGGCTGGTACCACGCCAAAAGCACAATGGGAAATAGGTCTCCGCACCGACTTTCCGGCTCCGCTTCGCTACGCCGTATAACGTGCGATAGGTTCATCCGTCGCTACGTTCGCTGACGCTCACTCCGCTGCCAGATGAACCTACCGCACTGGTTGTAATCCTGTAATTGCTGACGCGATTTGCCAGTGTAATACGGCAGGATAATTCTGGTGCAATGGCATGGCCCATACCGGCTTTCCGATTTTCGGCATGGGCCTTTTGTCGTGCGGCCTCGCCCGGCTGCCGGGCGAGGCCATCGTGAAGCCACGCGACTGTACTATGCGGACTGGCCCTGGCCGCTTCGCTGCCAGGGCCTTTTCTGAGGTCACCCCATCTATCGCGACCTTGCCCTCATTGGTCGTCGCGTGCGGCCGGGCCGACTCGCCTGCCGCGTCGGTGGCCTGCGGTGCTTGGCCCGGCCATGTCGCCGCCAAATCCAAGCCGGTGGCCGATAAATCGGGCTGATAAGAACCATCCCGGCCGTAGGCCGGGATGGTTCCTTCTTCACCGGCTCCTCCTCCAATCCTGTCACCATGACAGATTTCTCCGTCCTCCATTCCGGCCCAAAGGTTTCTTTCCATAGAAATGACCGCCAACGCCATCACCTACCGTGGCACCGCTTTTTCGACCGCGAACTTTGTCCGCTTGGTCCGCCGCGGTCTATGCCACCGTAGATGGGAACTACCGGGGTCGCCTCTACCGCATCAACTTGGAGCGCGGGGAGTTGCAGCTCGATTTCAGCAACGTAATCGTCACCGTGGCGGCCGATACCGTGGTCGAGTTGTCCGATGGCATAAACGAAATTGCCTTCTGACCCGTAACAAGGAACACCGTGAACATGACCGAACGAACAATCACCCCCGAAACTCTGCAATCCGATCTGGCCCAATTCACCGGCAGCGAGCATTACTACCGCCACGGCCTGAACCGCAATTTCATGCACACGGATGGAGTCAATTATCTGGCCGAGAAAGCCGGGGCCTATTGGCTCATTGACTTGATTGCCTCGCACCAGTTGTCCCGCAAGGTCCGTGCCGAACCCTTTCAGCTTTGGACCCTGACCCTGACCGGCAAGAAGAATCCTATGGCCGTGGCCGAGTGCCGGGCCGACACCGATGCCCCAGTGCTGGCCCGCCAGGAAATCGAATTCACCGATTTTCCGTTGAAGTCCATCAAGCTGTACTGCGTGGATGGCGGCGGGGGCCGGAAAATCCTGATGCTGCCGAGCGAATACTAAGAACGCCCCGGCTCCGTTATAGATGCCCTTCTGCTTGGCCGCCGCCAAATCGTTGCAAGAGAACGATTCCCCGTCTTCCTTCTCACCAGCCCGGTTATGTCTTGAAAAGGAACAAAACAATGAACTACGGCAAAAAACTTGAGGCGATGGGTCTGACCGACGCCCAGATTGCAACGATTCTTTCCGGCTGGACGTGCGATGCCATCGAAGCCCTGCTGCGTGGCGAGAAGAACCCGCCTTCGGAAGAGGGCCTCTTGGAGGCAATTCTGGCATGCGGTGCCGATTGAGTTCCATCGACATCCAATTCAATTTCAAGGCCAATCATGGCAAAGAACGAGATAATCGAATACCTGAAACGCTGTCTGGAACACGCTCCCAGGAAACCCATCAGCCCCATTGCCAAGAACCTTGCAGGCTTCCTCGTTGCCGGGGAAGTCTTCGTGTGTTCTGAATGTTCGGGCAGGATCATGGACCGGGGCTGCGCTCTGCCGAATCCGGCCGAGCCCGTGTGGAAAGACCAGCCCCACGGGGCCTGCTCTTGCTGCGACAAGACCCCACAGGAGTAGACCTATGCCACGCCGCAAATATCTCTTCGGTTCGCGGCAAGAGGCCGAAGACAAGGTAAAAGAAATCGACCACAAGGCCCACCAGCAGTTGAGGCTGGCCCGTGCCTTATACACGGGCGGCGTCCAGTGGGTCAAAAACCCCCATCGCGGCCCGTATCGGATGGGAGCCTTCGACCTGCAATCCCCCGGTGGCCCGCGAATCGTCCTCGTCTTCGCCCCGGCCGGGCAAGAGCCTGATCTAAAAGTCTATGACTTCGATGGCAAGGATTATACAGAGTGGAAAAACTGGTTTTTCACGAAATACCATCGCACCGACGACAAAGAGGCCGAGACGCTGGCCTATGCGATCCAGGCCGTCGAGAAGATCATCAGCCAAGCCTTGAAAGAAGGTCAATGATTCGCGTCATCACGCTCGCCAACGGTCGCCAAGTCACCATCAGCCAGTACGCCAAGGCCATCAAGCTGGCGAAGGAGCATCCCGACGCCACGTTCAAGTACGGGCTGACTGGCTGGTGGCCGGTGAAGGGCCGCGAAATTGTCGCCCAATTCTGGCAGATGGTCCAAGACCTGATAAACCGGCATCTGCCGCCAGTCCCCGAAACCCACCGCGATCCATCAACCCTGCTCTTGAACCACCTGCTAATCCACGGCCGCCAGTGCCGGTGGTGCGGCCAACAGTTCAAGCCGATGGGATTGTGGCAGACGTGCTGCTGCGATAGCTGCCAGGGGTCGTATTGGGGGTAATCCTCCTCGCCCCACACGTCTAAACACAGAAAACGCCTAACGGCCACCGATAAAGCCAGCCATACTAAAGACGAAGACCCAGAAAGGAAGGCCGCAAACAATCAGCAGCCCGCCAACCAATCGAAATAGGAAGCCGACGCTAGCAAAGCCAACTCCTGCCGCTGGGTTCTTTTTCATCGAAAGTGGCCCAAAGCCGATGCAAATGAAGGCGATTCCGATAGGTAGTAGAATTAGGTATGCCATCGTGGTTTCAAACGTCCTTCCACCGGCCAGCACGTTTCTGACCGCTCGCCGTATTATAGTTCCGCGCGGATGCTCCTGGCAATCGCGGATCTGAATCAGCCTCCCGGCTTCTTTTTGGATTTCGTTGGAGCCGGAAGGAAGAGAACCTTTTTCCCGCGAAGCGAGAAAAAGGTTCTATCAGGATGAACGCTCTTCCATTTACCGACCATCCCCTGAATCGCTGGTAAGGTCAATAAGGTATCCCCTTGCCCGCCCCTCTCGAAACTGTTGCACCCATCGGTTGCTCGGCTCCTCCCGAAGCCATTCCATCGCATGAGGGCCTACCCAACAATTGGTAGAGGGCCTGAGCGGATTCGTCTTGGATCGCGGCAGTGACACGTTCTGGTAGATGATGACTTTGTTCGTATAGGTCTTCTTCAGCAGTTTTGTCAACGTCTTGAAGCGTCTCTCGATGGACGAGGCGGTAGGCTCATGGTAGTACACCTTGGTTTTGTCCGTGGTAGCAATGGCAATCCGTCCTTCAAACAAATACGGCTCGTCATACTGAAAACCCGAGCGAAGGAACTGAATGGTCAAGAACTCGTTGTTGCAGTACCACCACTCCTTGCCGTCCTTTTGGTGGTGATTCGCCATGAGATCAGGCGTCTCGGTGGGATTCCAGATCATCAGGTAGTTCCCACCATTATGAATGTCGGTCATGGTTGGCGGTCGCGGCACCGGCCACGATGGTCCATCCACAAAGACGACCCCTGATTCAGCAATAATATACTGGGCAAACTCGGTTTCGTCCTCCGGGTGCATCACGAAAACAAATTGACTTCGCATAGGTTCTTCCGCTTATAATCTTCGGCGGCCAGCCGGTGTTGTTGCTCACTTACCCGATAGATTAGCCAATCTTATCAAGGGTAAGAACATGCCGACCACATACACAGCGGCCATAAGCACCGCGACAAGGATGGCAATCGTGCTGAAAGTCGTCTTCCATTTCCTTCGCTTGACGGCAAATTCTACGGCAATCGTCACGACGAACAGCGTGCCTGCAAGCCACGCGAAAGATGGCGAGCGAACGAAGTCCGTGAGCGGCATCAGCTTCGTGCCGAATTCACTGAACATTCTGTTGAAGCGGCCCTGAGTGCCAACGACCCCGGCGAACAAGGCACCAGTAAGAAAAATGGCCGTTGCGGTATGGAAAATGGAGCCGCCTTCGCTAGGCACGGGAGCCGCAGCCCGTTCGGTAGGATCGTCACTTTGGGTCATATATCGTCTTTCGACAATCGGAAGCACGGTCGTTGCCAGTGTGCCTTGCTAAATGATGCCCGACGTGAGCCAACTCGTCATTATGGCTGCACTCGATTCGGCTCCTGGTGCCTTGATCCCGGCCTGCCGCATCTCATCCACCAATCGCAACAGCGCGTGCATGAACCGCCGACGCTCCTCACGGGAATTGAACTGGGCTACATCCCAAACGGAACCCGACCCTCCCCAAATGGCCCCCGATACGAGTCCTGGCTCTACGGCCGTTACGTCCCATTCCGCCACTGTTGCGAGTGCGGAGATATATTCCGCCTGTCCTGGGTGCCCGTTGCTTTGAAGCAACTGGGCAATTTCATTCAAGAGCGGGATTAGACGTTCACGGTTCATCATGCAACGGCTTTCCATTGGCATCTGACCAATGGCCGCATTATACTTCCACGCCAATGCTTCTGGCAACCGCGGGACCGATCAGCCTTCCGGCTTCTTGTGGGTCTTCGTTGGAGCCGGTCCAAAGGAACCGTTTGCCGAAGGCAAACGGTTCGTCCTCTATCGACTCGTTGCATTTTCAGCTTTTTCAGCGGAGGGAAGGCCGATGCCGCGACTATGCGATCCAGGCCGTCGAGAAGATCATCGGGCGGGCGTTGAAGGGCGAATCTGCCTAATTCTGTTCGACCGGCAACACCCAAATGTTTCTGAAACGGACTGGGTTGCCGTGATCTTGAAAGTGGAAGTGGCCCTTGTGGGCATCCTGGGGAAGTGTGAACTTGTCGTGAATCTTGGTGCCGTTGTGGTACACCGTTACGTGCGGGTGGCCCACGTACTTGCCATCCTTCTTGTCCACGCGATATTCCACGTCGTAGGTCTGCCATTCCAGCGGCGGTAGCGAGGCGAGGCTATACTTGCACTCGGCCTGCCCCTTGAGGCTTTCGATCACGTCCATCGTGTCAGGGTCTTGGAAGGCGTAAAACCCGCCGCAGCCACCGCCTTTGTAGGTCGTCTCCCCGAAGGAGTCGAGTACCTGGATTTCCTGGCCGCAGGGCAGGTAAACGCCGCTGTTGCTGCGGCCCTGGCCGTGGTCTGTGGGCATCAGCGGCAGGAAGAACTCAACGTGTAGATCGAAGCTACCCTCGAACTCACGCTTCGAGTTCATGCCGCCCTTGGGGACTTGGAGCGAGCCGTCTTTGTCGATCTGATGGCTCATGTCTCCCAACCACGGTAAGCCGTTGGCCCGGACCATTTCCAGCAGGTTTTTGCCGTCCAGCAGGGTAATGGCTCCCACAGGTGGCTTCTTGCCCAAACTGGGCGGCTTCTTCTCGACTCGCTTGACCTCCCAGGCCGTGTCCCCCGGACCAAAGGTGCCCTTGAACGAACCGGCAGCGTATCGGGCGGACCACCCATTCGCTTTGTGGTCAGTAACCGTCACGGCATCGCCCGTCGTTTTGCCGGTGAGTTCGACGTGGGCGATCTTGTTGTCCTTGAGCATCTGCCGGATCAGCACCTTGTAGGTGCCCTTGCCTTGGGCCACCACACGGGCCTCCAACTTCAACTCGTCCTGGCCGTCTTTGACCTTTCCTTCGTAAAGGCCCTGGACCTGGGCCTCGGGGGGCGGGGCAGCGACGGCTGGACTGTCGGCCAAGAGCATTAGAAAACCAAAAACTAGCAGGGAACGAGGCATTGAACGAACCTCCAAGGATGCGGTGGGGGGATTGGTGGGGCACATGGGACATTGCTTCCCAGGTCATTCTGACTTGCCAATACCACGTTGTCAAACCCTTGGGATCGGTCGCCAGCCTCCGCCCGAAGCTGGCGGTCATTCTCCACAGAATCCAATAGAAAGGCCAATCATGGCAACCTACCTGAAAATCGAGAACCCTGGCGTCTGCCCCACCGAGGGCTTCATCATCCTGGGAGCGACCAGCAAGCGGCTGGCCGACAACGACTCGCCCTTCACAATCGGGCAATTTGGCAGCGGCAACAAGCACGCCGTCAACGTCCTGCTTCGTGCCAAGCTCTACCCTATTGTCTTCTGCGGCAATCACCGGCTGGAATACGGCACCAAGCCCGGCAAGATGAAGGCCCTGGAAGGCGAGGCCGCCTACAACCGGGTCATCGTCAAGCACGGTGGCACCGACGAGGACGGGGCCAGCGTGAGCCGCACCGAAGAATTGAGCCAGACGGACGAATACGGCATCCTCGATTGGAATTGCCTGGGCATGGCCTTTCGTGAATTCGTCTCGAATGCCATCGACGCCGCAATCGCGGTCAACCGGCAGACCGGGGCCAAGGTGAAATGGCCTTGGGATGGAGTGAAGGTCGAACTGGTGCCCGAAGAGAAGGTACGAGCGAAGAAGGGATACACGCGCGTCTTCGTCTCGGCCGACAACGAGGAAGTCATTCGTTTCTTCGGCAACCTGGGGAAATGGTTCCTCCATTTCTCGGAGCCGGAAGCAATTACCCAGGCGATCCTCACGAAGAAGGCCCGCAACCTCGATCCACAGTGCCATACCGCAGTCATCTATCGTCGTGGTGTGCGGGTCCGTGAGATCGACCAGTACGCTTCCGAGTCCCTATTCGACTACAATCTCAACGATCTGCGGGTGGACGAATCCCGCAACGTCGATGATTATCAGTGCCGGAATGCAGCGACGAAGGCGATGGCGAAGGCCAGCCCTGAAGCCCTGGCCGCCTGGATGCGGTCCTTTCGTGGCGGCACGCTCTATTGGGAACACCAATTCGGCGGCTACGAGTTGAAACCGCAATGGGGCGAAAGCCCCGAGGAGATCGCCTCCCGCAAGGCCAACTGGAACAAGGCCCTGGAATTGGTCGGGGATTCCGTCGTCCTGGCCGTGAAAGACGGGCCGGTTCAGACCCTTGCCCGCAAGGGATACGATCCTCTGGAAGTGCCGGAAACGGTCGTGCGGGCCGCCGAAGAGTACGGTTGTGCCACGCCCTCCAAGATTCTCTCGGCCGACGAGTTGGATGGCCGCGAATCATTCGATCCCACGCCGGATGCCGTGGCCGCCCTGGATTGGGTCTGGGAGCAAATCGCCCTGGCCGGAATGGACGACGGCAAGGCCAAGCCGCCGATCCGATGCTTCCGCAAGGTGATGAACGGCGGCACAGTCGTTCGCGGTTTCCTGCGGGACGGCATCGTGTACGTGAATGAAGACGTTGCGACCGGGGCCAGCGTCGAATTGCGGCAGACGCTTTTGGAGGAACTCGGGCATTTTCTTACGGGCTCCAAGGATGAAACTCGCGACCTGCAAGACTGGGCCTTCAAGTTGGCCGTGCGGGTGGCGATGGCGGTGGAACTGGTCGCGGGATGACCAGAGTCGAATTGGCCGTCGCTACTTGCCCTTACCTGCATCCGGCTTCCTGATCCCTTCCTTGTTACCGAGTACCTCTTTCTTCCAGTTTTCAATTTCGGCGGCACGCTCCTTTTCATATTGTTCTGGATGTTCATGGTACTCCGCCATTCTCTGATTGTAAGAAGCGACCATGATTTGTGCTGTCTGAACGCTCGGAGAGTTTTCCCCACCCACGAAGAGAAATGATGGGGCCTTGTAACCATGCCACTCGCGGACAACAAAAGGGCCGTCAAACTCGGTGGGCTTGGAAACGAAACCTTTGGGTTCCTCCTCGATAATCAGACGCAGCTTGACGAGTTTTCCTTTGCTGTAGTCGTTAGACGCCCAGACCTTGGCGGCAAAGTCAGTATTGGTCCGTGCTTCCATTTCCCAAATCGTTTTCGACCACGACAAACGTAGCAGACAGAATGCGGTGACAATGTTCGTGACCAGCAAGACGGCTAGAAGAATGTTCTTTTTCATCAGCCTACCTTCAGCGTTTCGATCCAGATCAGGCGTGCCGAGCTTAGACACGGACGAGGCTAAATTCTAATCCGGTCGGTGGCTAGCATGCAAGCGCCCCTTCCTGGCCGAAGGCCAGGAAGGGGCTTCTTTCATCGGCCTCCGTTTCTTGGCGGCGGTGTCCTTTCTTTCAAAGGAATCAATAATGCACAACATCCAAACCGGCAGCGGCACCGTGACCTACAAGGCCGTGCAGAAAGCAATGAACGGCGAGCTGTTCACTATGAACCTGACCGATTCCGACGAAATCCAGGCGATCATCGCCGCTGTAAATCAGGGAATCGATTCCCATTTGGAAGCCTGCTATTGCCCAGACCGTGGCGACCGATACGACGGCGGCACCAGGAAGGTTGGGAAGCTCGTCCTTTGTCGGACGCTGGAATGCGTCATCAGCAGCGAATCCCTGCCGGTCCTTCTCCGTCGTCTTTCAGATTTGGACGACGAGGCTGGCCCACGGCTCGCCAGTGATATTTTGACCGCCCTCGGTTTCAACGACTGCGGAAAGTTCGTCGGCCGCGAGGCATTGGGATTGGCGTAATTCATCAGCTTCCGCCCGGCCTCGCCGGTCTTGTCTCTTGAAAGGAACACGCAAATGACCTACGCACAAGCACTCGAAACTCCGAAGGCCGGTTGGAAATATGCCAGCGACGAGCAACTTCTGGCGGCCCTTGCCGAAATCTTGGCAAGGCACTGCTGCCTGAATGCCCAGAAAGTTTTCGAGTGGGCACAGAAACACAGCAATTACCGTGACCTGCGAAAGGCGTCCAAACGACTGATCGCAAATGCGGCTGGCATGGAACTCTTGACCGCCGTCATCAATGACTTACCCCTTGGATCGTAATCCCCTGCCATGTTCAAAGTCACCTGGACTACTTCGCAGAGAATCCACGCCACGATTGACGGAAAAACCACGATCTGTGGACACGATTTCAGCGGCGGCCCCGAGAATGCCCATTCTGTTCACGGAGAATTGCATAAGTATAAGAAACGGCATTGCCGCACCTGTTTTGTGAAGAAACCCGATTTCAAATCACCGTGGTTGCCAGCTTGCCTGGACCAACCTCTTTGAAAGGAATCCGCATGAACCTCCTCACCCTAACCGAGAACAAGCTGGCGACCCTCCACCGGCAGGCCAGCAACGAAATCGCCCGGCGAGCTAAGGCCGCGATCAACGGTCACGACGCTGCCAGCATTATTTGCGGCAATGAAATGGCGAAGCGGGCCTTGTTGGTTGCCGCCGCTGGGAATCATTCGATTCTTTTCATCGGCCCGCCGAATTGCGGCAAGACCATGCTCCGGGCCGTGGGATTGGAACTCGGCCTCGGCAATACCTTCGAGGCCCGGCCCTGTCGCTGCGGCTATCACGGCAGCCCGCGTCGGGGCTGCAATTGTTCATGCTCCAAAATCGAAAGATGCCGGGCAAAATGGCCGGTCGCGGACATCACCATCGAAGTGGTCGAGCCGCCGCAACGCGAACTCAACGGGCGACCAGGAACGGGACTGGCCGAAATGAAGAGCCAGATCGCCGCCATGTCGAGCCACACCGACCTGACTCTGGACCAGGATTCTGCCAATCTGCTCAAGTGTGCCTGCACTGAATATGGCATCGACCCCGATGCCCGCAACCGCATCATCGCCATTGCCCGCACGATTGCCAACTTGGACCGAAGCGAGCGAATCGAGCCCCGGCATACCTGCGAGGCCATCAATTACCGAGCGTTCCGGTGGTGATTTAGGCCATCGCGTGTTCGTGCCGTTGGATCGGCTGGTAGCCTCCGGGGGCGGTGCGGAAAGCGATGTTTAGGCGGTTCCACCCGTTGATCGACACAATGGCGAGCGTCAGTTTTGCCAACTCGTCATCCGTGAAGTGCTGTCGAGCCTGTTCGTAAACTTCATCGGGCACATGCGAATGGGCGATCACCGTCACCGCCTCGGTCCATGCCAAGGCTGCCCGCTCACGGTCGGAATAGAAAGGTGCTTCCCGCCAAGCATCGAGCAGGTAAAGCCTCTCCTCGCTTTCGCCCTCGGCCCGCAAGTCCTTGCTGTGCATGTCGATGCAAAATGCACAGCCATTGATCTGGGATGCCCGGAGTTTGACCAAATCCAGCAGGTTGCTCTCCAGTCCTGTCGCCTTCACCGCAGATTCCAATGCCAACATCGCCCGGTAAACTTCGGGCGCAGCCTTTCTCGGATCAATTCGCGTTTCCATGTCGCGTTCCTTCCTGTCAGAAGCCCGTGATGCAAGCCGCCCTCCTGGCTCAACCACGGGCTCGGCCATCGGCCAATTACCAATTATCGCACAGATGGGAGGGCTCTAAAGGAATGCTATACCGGCAATCTTTGGAAGGAAACCGACCGAATGATAGGCTTTTTCAATCGCGGCGACGGTTCTGTAAAGTGCTTTACGAATGGGCTCGAATCCGAAACAAAAACGCCAGACGGCGTTTTTCATCGACTTCCGTTCGTTCGTAGCGGTCCTTTCTTCCATGCCCTACATCTACCAAGCTGATCTCTGGTGCAATTCCTGCGGTCGTTCGATCCGCAAGCAACTTCGACGCGAGGGCCATGCCCCCGCTGACCCCCATGACGAAACGAGCTACGACTCGGATGAGTTCCCCAAATTCGCCGCCGATTCTGGCGAAGCCGACTCCCCTCAACACTGCGGGAGCGGGGAGGATTGTCTGGAAGCCATCGAGTTGCCATCCGGCCGAAAGATCGGGGCCTTGCTCTCTACGGAACTGACCGGCGACGGTGTTCGCTATACGCAGGAAGCAATCGCAGCAGGCGGCGAAGTGGCCGAGCTATGGGCAGAGGAGTTTGCCCATTATCTGTGACACAACCCTGCCATCGTCGCAGCGGCTCCGCGACCGTGCTATGCTGGTCGGCCAACGGTTGTTATGTATTCCAAAGCACACCGCTTGATAATACTCACCGCCTTGTCCAAGGGCATATAGCTGGCATTGTCGTACTGGCCCTCGCGGAAGAATACGGGAGCCATACCCACATCGGTAGGCAAGTCTCCCGTTTCGTTTGCCACTTCAAGCGTCCATCCGGTGTGGCGCGACCGGAAGTAGAACTCCCGTCCTCCCATCGTGCCGATTGCCTGCACCGGTGCCTCGCCCCATACCTCAAATTCGAGTTGGAGGAGAGAATCGGCTACTTTGCGTTGGTAACGCTCGTCCATCGCTCGAAGTTGCTCGGCCAACGGAGGCCGCTCTGCGGCTGCGGCTTGTTGGCACCTACCCTCTTCGCTGCCGTCGTTTGTCAAGGATGTTCATGGTCACACCATAGACGAAGCCAATGCCTAACAATAACGCGGCCGGTGCGACCGTAACCACAAACACAATCCACCACCGGACACCGCATTCGGCAAGAACTAGTGCAACGAGCGTAGCCACGACGCTATACGCGATTGGCAACTCGTTCAGTCGCATCTTAGTTCACCTTGGGCTCATTATGCTCTGCCAACGGCGGGCAAGACTCGTCGGCGCAGCCGATTGCGAAGCAACTCTACAAGTGTGCCGTGTTGGCAAAACTGGGTCATTCGTCTCTCAGCCCGACTTCGCTTCAGGCCGTCCGCGTTTCACGACCCTCTCGATGTCGTAGACGGTCCCTCTCTCCGCACTAAAAAGCGGCCGGTTACATTCGGGGCATGCAAACCATTTCTTTTCGTCCGGGCCATATCCGACCGTAATCACCCGAACCACGGCCTCGCAATGCAAGCAGGTAATATCCATTGTCGAGAGCGCCATGCTGGCGATCCTATTTCAGTGCTTTGCCAACGAGGTTCTTGACCGCGAGTTATCTGCCGGAAGGGGTCGCAACGCTGACTCGTCCCCGCAGGCTGATATTTCCCTTCTCCTCCCCCTATTCTACCGCAGCTTTATGAGGAATGGAACTGGGAAATGTGCCTACTGGGGCCGCCAGCTCGCTGCAATAGAGTTGCTTGCGGCAAGGCAAAAGGCTTCTTTCCATCCGTTGACCCTACGACAGGATAGAAGGAAAGGACCGCAACCGCGAAGCGGTTGCGGTCTTCTCTGCTGTGATTCTCCGTCCTTCGTCTTCTTGTGCCGGTTCTTTCCTACGAAACCCAACAGGATCAATTCAATGGACGCAATGGAACGAGAACGACTCACCAAGGCATATCAGACTGCACAACTGCTGCTGGCCGATGTTCGAGAAGTCCATGCCAAGGCGATTAGCGTGGCGATGGACGAGTTGATGATCGGCGTCGTGGCTCAGGTCGCGAACATCTGCCGACTGCTCAAAAGGCTTTCGGAACAGGATTGATGCCGAGAACACTGAAACCGCTTTTTCAAGTGCAAGTCTTGGAGGTAAATGCTCCGTGGGGATGGTGCCGTCATCTCAAGGTACAACGCACGGATGGGAAAGACGGCATTACCTGGGACCAGTTGCAAGAGATCAAGGACCAACATCTGGGACCAGACGTGACGGCAGTCGAGTTTTATCCTCCCGCCACGAACGTCGTGAACGAATTGAACATGCGGCACCTTTGGGAAGTCCCAGAAAGGTGGCTGCCGTTGCACCGGAGGTAGCACAGTGGCCCGGCTTTGGGCCGAGACTGTCGTAACCAATTGGAGACAAATCATGGCCCTCTTGCCAGGACACAAAGAGAACTTCGAGACTTTGAGACAGGCATTCCTCGCTGGGGATGTCGCCCTGATGGAATGCCAGTCGGCATCGAATGGCGAAACCGTGGCCGTCCTCTGTGCGGCAAATCGCCAGAATGGCGACGTTGATTTCGTCCCTTTCGCCACGCTCTTCAACGGCAGTCCCTACGAAGCGGTCAATCCGCCGAAACCCGAGGGCGGATTCTTCACCCAAGACGAAATTTGGGGCGAGGACGAAAACGAGCTGCCTTCGGGCTAAATGCCCGGTCATTTTATCCAGAAAGGCAGAAGATCATGTACGCCGTCGAGTCCGTCAGCAAACGAGGCTCTTGCAGTCACTCCATCGAAAAGACACTGGCCGACGCCCTGGAAGTCGTGGCTGTCTGGATTCGTGCTTGGCTTGAGCTGGGCGGCTGCGATAAGGAACTGGCCGAGCGGATCAGGGGCCTTTTCAGGGAATCGAAGATCGTAGAAGCAATGGCCCTCTGGAACGACAAATCGGACGATCAGCTCGTCACCATCCATGAAATCACGATCACGAAAGAAAACTGCCATCACGAAGACCTGGACGCCGGTGAAGGCATTCGTTTCGCGGTGGAAACCACGTACAACCATCCGAGCCACGACTTGTTTGTGACCCACGACGAAGCTCTCGCCTTCGTGGCGCTCAATTTGGCCCGCCTGTCAGCGGAGAAACATATCATGCCACGGGTCCGCAGGAGAATCAGGCGATTGCTCCATGAAGGAAAGCGGGCTGAGGCCCTCGACGTTTGGAATCGCAAGGCCGCCGAGCCCAAGATCGCAATTCATCAGATTCAGCTTGTAAAGACCAATGTCCAGCTCGACGGAAGATAGACCGGCCTCGCAAGACTTGGAGCTGTCTATCTGCCAGAGAAGAAATGGAAGGTACTCTACGATGATGTCCTTGGAAACACTTCACCGGCTGAACGACCAGCTCGCTGTCGAGGCGGCCGAGGAAGGACTGGTCCCTTACGTCCCCTACGACGCCGACGAAATTGATTGCTGGCCGCCGATTCCATTTCCCGATCTGGGCTACCTTCAGCCCGATGGCTGGGAAAGAGCCGACCAGAGTTGGCTCGTTGATAACACCGGCCACGGCTACGAGTCTGAACCGGCCCTCACTGCCGAGCAATTCAAGCAAGAACTGCGAGACTACATCGCCGCGAATCCAGGCCACGGCTTCGCCATCACCGAACACGGCGAGTTCCAGGTCGTCGTCACTGCGTTCCGGCCGATGGAATCGTAAAGGGCCAACGCCCAAGAAAATGAAATACCCGCCCTTGGCGTGGATGGCGATCTGCGCGAGGATGAATGACTACTCAGACCGCACGTAATGGAAAGGTCCGACATGGACTCCAACAAGAAAGCAACCGAAATAAACGACGCCGTTCCCACATCCCTGTCGCATCTCGTCGGGCAGAAGCAAGTCATTGCCCAGGTCAAGACGGCGATGGATGCGGCCTTCGAGGATGGAACTCGTTTCGAGCATTCCTTATTGGTTGGGGCACCGGGCCTTGGGAAATCGCAGTTGGCCTCCGTGCTTGCTCAGGAAATGGCGACTGAATTCCACGAAGTCCTCGGCCAGTCGATCAAGGGCATCGGGGACTTGAATGCCTTGCTCTTGGAAGCCAAGGATAAAGACATTATTCATATTGACGAATGTCACCAACTAGGCAAGCAGTTTCAGACGGCCCTGTACTTGGCTGTCGATAAACGAAACATTTTCGTGAACAGCAAGCGGTCGCCACAACCGATTCCCATCGCGGACTTCACGTTGCTGCTCAGCACGACCGACGAATACTGCCTGCTGCAACCGTTGCGGGACCGGATGAAACTGACGTTGCGGTTCGAGTTCTACAGCGAAGAAGAACTGGTCCAATTGACTCGCCATCGCTGCAAAGCCCTCGGCTGGGACGTAGCTCAAGAGGTTCTGCCGCTCATTGCGGCCCGATCTCGCGGCACACCACGGTTAAGTCTCAGATTGTTGCAAGCCTGTCGCCGTGTTGGGCGAAGCCAAGGGGACCACACGATCACCATCCCGCATTTCGAGCGGGCTTGTCTGCTGGAACAAATTGACGGCATGGGCCTTGGCCCGCTGGAACGGAAGTATCTTTCGATCCTGGCCGAGGGCTCGACCCGTTTGAATGTCATCGCCTCAATTTTGGGTTTACCGACTCGCACCGTATCCGAAGTAACGGAAAAATTCTTGATTCGTTCCGGCTTGATCGACAAGGACAAGAGCGGAATGCGGCAGCTCACGGCGAAAGGACTACAGCATGTACGCGCCAAGTGAACCCAGAACCAAGGCCGTCGTCAGCGTTGCCGAGATGGCCCGCATGGTCGGGCTGAGCCGGGCACGTTTCTATCAGTTGATTGGCACGGCCTTTCCGTGGCCTGTCTATTCGGTGTCTACAAGGCGTCCATTTTATGACGAAAAGATGCAAGAATTGTGTCTCGAAGTCCGTCGCCGGAATTACGGCATCGACGGCAAGCCGGTCCTCTTCTATGCGAGGCGACCTGTCGCCTCCGTCCCTATTCGGCAACCGAACAAACCCAAGCCGCCGAAAGAAAACCACGCCGATCTGATTGACGGATTGAAGGGCCTCGGGCTAGTCACGGTGACTGCCGCTCAGGTGGCCGAGGCCGTGAAGAAACTCTACCCACAGGGGGTGGATGGAACGGCCGGTGGAGAGGTCTTGAGGACGTTGTTCCTGCACCTTCGCCGCCAGAATACGAAAGATAATGTCGAGAAATAATAACCCTTATCAGCCGAGTTAGCGGCTGGGAGTGTCTGAATCGTGTCTAATTCGCGTAAACAAAGCCGTAAGAATTCAGGTGATAATGTTTTTCACGCCATCTCTGTCGGGCCGGGCGAGACCGCCCTGGTCGAGGGATACCTGGGCGATCAGGATTTTGCCGCCAACACCCGCCGAGCCGTGGTCCAAGATTTGCGTAAGTTCGCCGGTTGGTTCTCGGCCGCCAATGCTGAACCATTCCAGGTCGGCCGAGTCACGACAAGGGACGTGACCGACTTCAAGGATGGCCTTCGACGGCGGCAAGGTCAGGCCGTGGCGACCATCAATCGTGCCCTGGTCACGCTTCGCCGTTTCTTTGGCTGGCTGGTCGAGAAAGGTCATGCCAAGGCAAACCCAGTGAAGCCGGTCAAAGAGCTGCGGAAGCAGCAGCTTGCCCCAAAGGGAATGGAGCGTGGGGAAGTGCGGCGGCTCCTGCGGGAGATCGAGCTTCGCCAGGACATTCGGGCCGGTGCGATCTTCTCATTATTCTTATACACCGGCTGCCGGATCAGCGATCTGGTCGCATTGGAACTCCATGACCTGATGATCGGGGAACGAAGCGGATCGGTCGTCTTCCGGCTTGGCAAAGGCGGCAAGCAAAGGTCGGTGCCGCTGCCGCTACTGGCCCGTCGTGCATTGCAAGCGTATCTTGAAACCCGGCCGCCGATCCAATCCAGCAAGGTCTTCGTCGGAGAGCGCGGCCCGCTAGGGGATCGTGGCATCCGAGCCGTGTGCGACAAGTACGCCGCATTGACCGGCGTGAAACTGCATCCCCATCTGCTGCGGCACACAATGGCCCATCAATACCTTGAGAACAATCCCGGCGATCTAGTCGGCCTCGCACAAATCCTCGGCCACGAATCGCTGAACACGACGGCCCGCTACACGAAGCGAACGGAAGGCCAGTTGGCCGATGCGACGGAGAGGCTGACCTACTGATTGCCGTGGGCCATTTCTTCAACGCTAGAAATAAGGAAAATAATTCCCTGCTGCCACTGGGCGATGGAAATGCCCTGGAAGTCGTCCGATTATCTGGATAGGCCCTAATGCCTTGTGAAGACGCTTCTTGCAATGGCATCTTGGTATTCCTGTCTCGTATAGCCTGGGCAGCGTCTTTCGAGTTCGTCAATAATGTCTACGCACTCACCAATTGGGTGAGTCTTGAGACTTGCGATGTGGTCCCACCGCCCCTCCCATATTTCGTCGCTCAGTGCATCTGAAGCCGCCAGTAATGCTACACGGACAGCATGTTTCTTCTTAGTCATGGAGTGATGTCTCGCTGGGTTCTCTGGCAAGCCCCCGACGCCCCTAGAAAACGGTCGAAGCTGATTACCAGTCGAAACGAGGATGGTCATGGGGGCTTGTACCCGTTATACCCAAACTTCTTGGCCTGGGCGAAATCATCTTCCGCCTTGGCTTTGTCGCCCTTTCGTAAATATGCCAATGAACGGCTAATGTACGCATCGGCATCTTTCGGATTAAGGCGAATAGCCTCGGTGTAGTCGGCAATCGCTTTGTCGAACTTGCCCTCGTATCCGTAGTTCGAGCCACGGTACTTATAGGCAAGGGCGTATTTTGGATCAAGCCGAATGGCCTCGGTATAGTCGGCAATCGCTTTGTCGTACTCGCTCGAATTCTCGAAGGCCCAAGCACGCAAGAAATGCGAATAGGCATCCTTCGGGTCGAGCCGGATGGCTTCCGTGCAATCCGTTACGGCCTCGTTATAGTCCTTCTTCATCCCGTAGGCCCAACCACGGTTGCAATATGTAGTGGCATCTTTTGGGTTCAGCCGGATGGCCTCCGTGCAGTCGGAAATGGCCTTGTCGTGGTCGCCCTTATCGTTGTAGACAGCACCACGGACACGATACGCCTCACACAACTTTGGGTCCAGCCGGATAGCCTCCGTGCAGTCGGAAATGGCCTTGTCATGCTCGCCCTTGTGGTTGTAGGCCCAGCCTCGGCGGCAATACGGCTTTGCAATCTTCGGATCGAATCGGATGGCCTCAGTGAAATCGGTGATCGCCTTGTCGAGTTCACCCTTGCTGCCGTAGGCAAAGCCACGGTTGTTATAGGCGTCGGCATTTTTTGGATTGAGCCGAATGGCCTCCGTAAAAGCAGCAATCGCCGCATCGTAGTCCTTCTTGTCGAGGTAAGCCTTGCCTTTTTCGTAGGCTTCCTTGGCCGTCTTCGGTTCCGCAGCCACGGAAGGGATCACCAAGAGCCAGCACAGCACCACGACCATCACGGAAAGATACTTCTGCATGACCGAACCTCGTTGCTTGGGAACCCTGGACTCCCGCCAATATAGCACCAGCGGCCCGGCTTTTCCAGATGCTTTGCCAAAGCCGTCCCGCCCATCTGTAACGTCGGTCTTCGTCTGGGCATGGTCAGACAGAACCGACAACCTTGGCCCAGAGGCCAGCACAACCGGCCAGCACAAAACCGCCACGCCGGTTCCCGGCGTGGCGGCCGTCTCTTCCCTATTTTGTTTGCCAGAGCCAGTCTCGAACAAGGAAAGCTTTTCTCGGCCCGAGTTCACCTGTAGCACGGCCAACGAGACAAAATTCTGTGCCCACCTGTAGCGCGGCTGGGGCCTGACCATTTGGAAAAAAGTCGTGCCGAGTCGGCTTAAGAATACGTCAACGACAATGACAAATTGAATCCAGCCCCTCGCCGCGAAGCGGGCGAGAGGCTTTTTCCTGCTTCACCGAGCAAGCGGCGGTCTATCTAAACGAGACGAAAGGACATGTTCATGTTGACCATAGCGAACAAACGGCTTTTCATCCCCAACGCCATCTACATTCCCACGAAAGATGGGAAAGAGGGCAAGGACTTTGACCGGGACGACTGCACGCTTCTCCTGGTCGATGGCGAATTCAGCCACGGCGAGGTTTACACGGAAGAGGCTTGGAACCACGGCGGCGAACCGGCCTACATGCAGCAGCGAGGCAGGTTCTTTCTGCCGGATGGGTCAGAACTTCCAGCCGGTCGTGTCCAACTTCTGCCGGATACTTGCATCGTCAAGCTACCCGAGCGACGACACTGGTGCGAAGACGTGCAGAAGCTCGCGGCCAGGATCTTCGGGGTATATGCACTGGATCGCCTCCAGCATTTCCATCTCTGCGAAATCTGTGCCTCCTACGAACTCTGGTCCCTGGAAACGCAGTACGAGGAAACGGACGAAGTTGCAGCCGACGAAAACAAGCGAGACGAGTTGAACCAGATGATCCTCGAAGGCGACGGCCAGACCGAGCCGGTGACCTACATGCACGTCTGCGACATTGAACCGATGTTCCGGCGAAACCGCCGTTGCCGCCCTGGGCAATTGCCACGGAACGATGCTGGCGGCTACCGGCTGCGAGGAATAACCGCCGTAACCTGGGACGGAGTGATGGAAGAAATTGCCGAATTGCGATGCAACGGCAACATCTGAAAGGAACAAAGTCATGCTAATGAGCGAAATCAATGGTGAGTTCGTTGTCGATACTGCCGATGGCGGATACCGAGTCTTGATCGAATCCGGCGATCATCTGATTTTGATGGCCGGTGCCACCTACGGCAAACCGGCCGCACGCTTCCAGCATCCGAACATCGTGGCCCACAAGTGCGAAGTCCACGAATTCAAGCACTACCGGAAGGCAGGGAGCAAGTTCTGGACCGCCCGACCCGGCATAAACTTCTACCTTGCCATTCCGAAGGACCGGATCGAAATGATCCCCGAGCGGGGATACAGCTACGTCCCGGTCAAGATCAACGGCCAAAAGCTGGTCCTCAACGTGAGCGGCGG
>Ga0181529_10001543_pt1 | contig 29300 bp, 23 predicted proteins | sample PEATcosm2014_Bin_36_FD_119763 | JGI IMG/M metagenome (GOLD analysis project Ga0181529, IMG submission 119763) | Peatland microbial communities from MTU Mesocosm Facility, Houghton, MI, USA - PEATcosm2014_Bin10_30_metaG | ecosystem: Environmental > Terrestrial > Soil > Wetlands > Peat | place... | reverse complement strand
TGCGTCTCTTCACATTGATTCTCTTAAAGATAATCATTTCGGGGCGATTGCGCGCTTCCCGATGCCCTTCCGCGGCCAACCGTTCTGGAAACTTCTCCCGGCCATCAGGGTTAGACTGGATGTAGAGACCCGATAGTCTGAATCCAGTCGAGGTGCAATGCGGCATGGTGAAGCGAATCTTGGTGCTCGGGGTGTTCGGCGCGGTGCTGTTCGCGGCTGACGCTCCCCCGGCATTTTCCCCCACCTTTGAAAGCCGCGCTCCGCTGGTTTCGGCGGGCAAAATCGACGACCTGGTGTTCGCGCGGTGGAAGCAACTCGGCATCCAGCCGGCGAATCTGGCTTCGGACGCGGCGTTTTTCCGGAGGGCGTACCTGGATGTCATCGGAACCCTGCCGACGGCCAAGGAAGCTGCCGCATTTTTGGCCGATCCGGACCCCCATAAGCGGACCGCCCTGATCGACCGGCTGCTGGCGCGCGACGAATTCCCTGAGTATTGTGCCATGAAGTGGAGCGATCTGCTGCGCGTCAAGGCGGAATTCCCCATCAATCTCTGGCCCAACGCGGCGCAGGCCTATTATCACTGGATCCGCGGTTCGCTGGCGGCGAATCGGCCGTACGACCAGTTTGCCCGCGACCTGCTGACCGAGAGCGGCAGCAATTTCCGCAATCCGCCGGTCAATTTCTATCGCGCCATGCAGAATCGGCAGCCGGCGGGGATCGCGCAGACGGTCGCGCTGACTTTTATGGGAGTCCGCGCGGACCAGTGGCCCAAGGATCGGCTGGCGCAGATGGCCGCTTTCTTCTCGCATGTGGCGTATAAGGAAACCGGCGAGTGGAAAGAAGAGATTGTCTACAGCAAGCCGGGCGACGCGGCGGCGGCGATGACGCTGCCCGACGGATCGCAGGTCCGCGTGGCAGCCGACCAGGACCCGCGGCAGGTGTTCGCCGACTGGCTGGTGGGGCCGAAGAATCCGTTCTTCGCGCGCGCCATTGTCAACCGCATCTGGTTCTGGCTGAACGGGCGCGGCATCGTCAACGAAGCGGACGATTTCCGGCCGGACAATCCGCCGGCGAATCCCGAGCTGCTGGCCTACCTGGAGAAGGAGCTGATCGCATCCAAGTACGATCTTAAGCATATTTATCGGCTGATTTTGAATTCCACTACCTGGCAGCTTTCCTCCATTGCGCGCAGCGACAAGCCGGAAGCGGCGGCCAATTTCGCGTCGTATCCGCTGCGGCGGCTGGATGCGGAGGTGCTGATCGACGCGCTGTGCCAGATTTCGGGGCAGGGCGAGAGCTATACCAGCTCCATCCCCGAGCCGATCACGTTCATGCCGGACGACCAGCGGGCCATCGCGCTGCCGGATGGCAGCATTAGCAGCTCGTTCCTGGAATTGTGGGGCCGGCCGTCGCGCGATACGGGCATGGAATCGGAGCGCAACAACCGGCTGACGGACGCGCAGCGGCTGAACCTGCTGAACTCCACGCAGATCCAGCGGAAGATCCAGCAGGGTCCCAAGCTACAGGCGATGATGCGCGACATCCGGAATCAGCAGGAATTGGTGAATCAGTTGTACCTGACGATTTTGTCGCGCAAACCGAGCGACGATGAGTGGAAGGCGATTACGGCTCACGCCCAGGCGGGCGGTCGCGGACAGCCGGCGTTTGTGGACCTGGCGTGGGCATTGGTGAATAGCGCGGAGTTTTTGTACCGGCATTGATATGGGACTTTGTGCTTGGGCAGAAACGCCAAAAATGGGGACAGACGGCTCGCGCGCGGGCAGGCGGCCTCGGACAGCCGGGCTGCGTGGCGCGGAGCTTTTGTACCGGCATTGGCATATGCGACTTTGCGATTGGCTAGAAACGCCAAAAATGGGGACAGACCGCTCTGTCCACGGCGGCGCGAAAGGCAGCGCCTTGGGACAGAGAAGTCTGTCCCCATTTTTGGCTCTATGGAGGACATGGTGATGTTGCATCCGATTTCCAGACGGGAAGCGATTCGCGACGGGCTATTTGCGGCGGCTGGACTGTTTGCCGGGGCGCGCGTCGGGCGCGGCGCGCCGGCGGTGGCCGGGAAGGCTAAGTCCGTCATCCAGATCTGGATGTGGGGCGGTCCGGCGCATATCGATACGTTCGATCCGAAGCCGGAAGCGGGCAGCGATTATTGCGGTCCGCTGGGAAGCCCGATCGAAACCAACGTGCGCGGCATCCGCATTAGCGAACTGATGCCGATGCTGGCCAAACAGGCGGATAAGTATTCGCTCATCCGCAGCATGACGCATGGCGTGAACGCGCACGAGACGGCGTCGTATACGGTGCAGACGGGGCGCATCTCGGGCGGGCGCGACGTATTCCCCAGCGTGGGCGCGGTGGTCTCGCTGTTCAAGGGCTACAACGCGGGGTACAAGGGACTGATTCCGCCGTACATCGTGCTCACGCAGCCACAGGGGCGCTTTTCGGAAGCCGGATTCCTGGGCTCGCGGTACAAGCCGTTCGCCACCGGCGGCGATCCGGGGCAGGCGCGCTTCGCGGTGGAAGGCGTGGTGGCGCAGGGCATCAACGACCAGCGGCAACACGATCGCCGCGACTACCTGCATCAACTCGATACGCTGGAGCACGCGCTGCCGGGCGACGGGCAATTGAAAGCGTCGGCGGAAGCGGAGGCTCAGGCCTACGAGCTGATCCTGGGCGACGCGGGCAAAGTGTTCGACCTGTCGCAGGAGAAGGACGACGTCCGCGACCGCTACGGCAAGAACACCTTCGGCGCCTCCTGCCTGGTGGCGCGGCGGCTGGTGGAACGCGGCGTGCCCTATGTCACCATCAACTACCAGGGCGGCTGGGACACGCACAAGCAGAATTTTCCGCTGATGCGGCGCCGCGTCCCGGAACTGGACAAAGGGCTGGCCACGCTACTGCAAGACTTGTCGGATCGCGGGCTGCTGAGCAGCACGGTGGTCTGGTGCAACGGGGAATTCGGACGCACGCCGAAAGTGCAATGGGAAGCGCCGTGGAACGGCGGACGCAATCATTGGGGCGCGGTGTTCAGCGCGCTGGTGGCGGGCGGCGGATTCCAAGGCGGCCACGTGGTGGGCTCTTCCAGCGCGCGCGGCGAAGAAGTGAAGGACCGCCCGGTGTATCCCGCCGACCTGATCGGCAGCATTTATGAACTGGTAGGCATCGACCCGCAGGCCAAGCTGCCGCATCCGGAAGGGCTGACGGCGTATGCCACACCCTCGCCGTCAGAGGGCTTGCCGATGGCGGGCCGGCTGAAAGAGATCCTGTGAGTATGAGACTGGTCGCGGTGTTCGCATTGGCGGCTTCGGCCCTGGCGCAACAGCAGCAGCCGCAGGTGCCGCATATCGGATTTGTGTATCCGGCCGGCGGACGGCAGGGCTCGTCGCTCGAAATCAGCGTGGGCGGGCAGTTTCTGAACAACGCCAACCAAGCCTTCGTTACCGGCGCGGGCGTGCAGGTTTCGGTGAAGGACTATATCCGGCCGCTCACTCAAGTGCAGGTCAATACGCTTCGCGAGGAACTGGAAAAGCTCAACGAAAAACGGGCGGCGGCCAATAAGCCCCCGGCGGAAGGCGCGAAGCCGCCGGTTTTCACGCCGGAAGACCAGAAGACCGTAATGGAGATCCAGGAAAAGCTGGCGGATTTCCAGCGGCGCAACTTCAGCCCGGCGCTGGCGGAGACGGCGGTGGTCGCGGTGACGATCGCCCCCGACGCTCCGCTGGGCGCGCGCGAATTGCGCATCGGCGGGCAGTTGGGGCTCACCAATCCCATCATCTTCTATGTTGGCGAACTTACCGAGTTCACGCGTCCGCACGCCAAGATGATTCCAGCGTTCGCCGTGGCCAATGGCGCCACGCCGCCGCAACGACCTCTCAACCGGCCGGTGGATCCGCCGATGGCAATTACGCTGCCCGCGGTCCTCAACGGCCAGATGATGCCGGCGACCGCCGACGTGTACCGCTTCCACGCCGCCAAAGGACTGCGGCTGGTGGCGAGCGTGCAGGCGCGGGCGCTGATTCCGTACATCTCCGACGCGGTTCCCGGCTGGTTCCAGGCGGCCATCTGCCTGCGCGATGCGAACGGCAAGGAACTGGCGTCGGCGGACCATTTCCGCTTCCAGCAGGACCCTGTGCTGTACTCGGTGATTCCCGCCGACGGCGACTATTCGCTGGAGATCCACGACTCGATTTATCGCGGCCGCACGGATTTCGTCTACCGCATTACGCTGGGCGAGCTGCCGTATGTCACAGGAATTTTTCCGCTGGGCGGGCGGGCCGGATCGCGGACGCCGATTCGCGTGTCGGGCTGGAACCTGCCGGATGCCGGGGTGGTGCAGGATCCCAAGGTGAAGGCCGGAGAGGTGGTTCCGGTTGCGATGCGGCACTCCAATAGCGCGCCCTTCGCGGTGGACTCGCTGCCGGAGGTGATGGCGCAGCCGGCGGCGACGCGGCGCGAGAAAGCGCAGCGGATCAAGCTGCCGGTGATCGTCAACGGGCGGATCGAGCATCCCGGCGACTCGCAGTATTTTCGCTTCGACGGCCACGCGGGGGACGAGATTGTCGCCGAGGTGATGGCGCGGCGTCTCAATTCGCCGCTCGACTCGGTGCTGCGGCTCAGCGACGCCGCGGGCAAGGAAATCGCCTTCAACGACGATTTCGTGGACAAAGGAGCGGGGCTGATCACGCACCAGGCGGATTCGCGGATCGCGGTCAAGCTGCCGGCCAACGGGACCTATACGCTGCAACTGGGCGATACCGAGCGCCAGGGCGGCGCGGAGTACGCGTACCGGCTGCGCGTCGGCCCGCCGCGGCCGGATTTCGAGCTGCGCGTAGTGCCGTCGAGCCTCAACCTGCGGGCGGGCGCGACGGTTCCGGTGACGGTGTACGCCATCCGGCGCGACGGCTTCTCGGGCGATATCGGGCTGCAGTTGAAGGACGCTCCAGCGGGATTTGTGTTGAGCGGCGCGGTGGTCCCCGGCGGCCAGGATAGCGTGCGGCTGACGCTGACGGCGCCGCGCAGTCAGGTGAACCCGCGGCCGATGGAGCTGGAGGGACGGGCGATGGTGGCCGGCAAGGAAATCCGGCGGACAGCGGCGGCGGCGGAGGACATGGAGCAGGCGTTCGCGTATCATCACCTGGTGGCGGAGAAGGAGTGGATGGTGCGGGTGATGGGCACCGGGGCGGGGGTCGCGGTGCGGCCGGTGGCGGAGAAAGGCGTCAAGCTGGCGGCGGGCGGAACGGCGCCGCTGCAGATTTTCGTGCCGTTGCGGCTGATGGACGGCCTGGTGCTGCTGCTGAACGAGCCGCCCGAAGGAATCACGATTCAGGCGGTGCAGGAGGCGCCGAACGGGATGTCGGTGCTGCTACGGGCGGATCCGAAAGTGGCGGCGGGATTGAAGGGAAATCTGATTCTGGACGCGTATGTGGACCGCATCGTGACGCCGCAGAATGGGCCGCCGACCAAGCGGAGGAATCTGCTGGCGACGCTGCCGGCGGTGCCGTTTGAGGTGACGAAGTAACGGGGCGGCGAAGAAGCGGGCTAACAGCCCGCCGCGGACTGACAGTCTGCCCCACATAAGGCACTTACTTCTTGGCGGGGGCTAGCGAGGCGACGATTTTTTTCGCGGTGTCCTGCATGGCGGCGCCGTCGAAGGTGATTTCGGCGTTGCAGACTTGCGAGCCGCCAACTGCGAAATACCAGGTGGTGGTGGTTTTCGCCGCCGGGGGAGCTTTCTCGAACCAGATCTTAGTGGCGGTCTCTTCAAAGACTTTCACGGGCGGGAACAACTGCTTGGCAGTCGCCACCATATCCTTGTAGTCGGTGCCGGCTTTGAGTCCGTGGACTACCACGTTGGACTTCTTGTCGCCGGAGACAACGAAGCTCTTAATCAGGCTGTCGGGCGTCCAGTCGGACGGAACGGCAATCTGGCAGAGCTTCTGCATGTCGGTGACGGTTTTCCATCCAGCCGGGACGGTTTGCGCCATCGCTACGCCGGCGGACAGAATTACGCACAAAGCTGTGAGTCTCATGTCCGGTCATTATACCGGACCGGAGCAGTCTATTGAACCTTCTTGCCGGTCCACTCGAAGGACCCCTGGCTGCCGTCGCCACCCATAATACTCGACGTGACCTTGATCTCGTTGCCGGTCACCTTGCCCTTGTAGCTGAGTTTCAAATCGGTGCCTTGCATACTCGCGGTGATGGTAAAAGAGAAGGTGTCGCCGTCGATTTTTCCGTCGGAGATGGTGGACTTGCCCAGCATGCTGCTGGTGGTCTCGCCGGTGAGCTTGGTGCCATCCACCTTGAAGACAAATGTCCGTTCCATGCTGCCCTGGGGGCCTTCGGCGGTGGCTTTCCAGGTGCCGGCGAGATCGGCGGCGTAGGCCGCAATGGAGAGAAGAAACATCGAGAGGAGAAGACGCTTCATTTTCGGAGACTCCAGCATCCAGTTTGTTCGAATCCCCAACGAGCGTCAAGGAGTTTTGTAAACGCTAACACCACTTTGCGGGTGTGCTTTGGCTTCGTCTGCGCTACACTCTGGGTGGAGCGATCTATGGACGAAGCGGAAAATTCTCATGCGCTGGTGCGGCCCCGCACCGCGGTTCTGACGCGGGGTTTCGATCCCAGCTTGTCGTTCGGCTCAGCGCGGCCGGCCATTTTTCGAGCGTCGACGTACGTTTTCGGCAACCCGGAAGCGGCGGAGCACGCATTTGCGGTCCTGCAGGGCAAGATCAAGCCGGAGAACGGCGAACGGGCGGACCTGATCTACTCGCGCTTTTCCACTCCCAACTCGGAGATTCTGGAAGACCAGATTGTGCCGCTGGAAGGCGGGGCGACGGATGCGGCGGTCTTCAATTCGGGGATGGCCGCTATTATGACGGCGCTGTTCGCGGTGGTGCGGCCGGGCAGCTCGATTGTTTACACCACGCCGCTCTACGGTGGTACTACGGGACTGCTGCATTTTCTGGAGCCATTCGGGGTGAAGACCATCGCGGTGCGCTCGGGCGATTCGGCGGCGCTCGATCAGGCGATTCAATCGGCGCGCGATCTGTCGGTGGTGCTGTTGGAGACGCCCGCGAATCCGACGCTGATCATGACCGATATCGAGCGTGCCGCGGAGGCCGCGGGGCGGCATTCCGACAAGCCGGTGGTGATGGTGGACAATACCTTCCTGGGGCCGACCTTCCAGCAGCCGCTGCTGTTGGGCGCGCACGTGTCGCTGTACTCGGGCACCAAGTACCTCTCGGGCAACAGCGACATGGTGGCGGGAGTGGCGCTGACGCGCAGCAACGAGCTGATCCAGAAGATCCGCGGTCGGCGCAATATGTTCGGCAACATTCTGCAGCCCGACGAATGCTGGCAACTCGACAGCCGGTTGCCCACGGTGCAATTGCGCATGAACCGGCAGAGCAAGAACGCGCAGCGGATTGCCGAAGCACTGCAGGGGAACAAGCATCTGAGCCGGGTGATTTATCCCACGCTGTTCACCGACCCGGAGCAGAAGCGCATCTTCCAGAAGCAGTGCGCCTATCCCGGGGGATTGTTCTCGCTGGAATTCCGCGGCGGCAAGCCGGCGGCGTTCGATTTTCTGCGGCGGCTGCGCATCGCCAAGAACGCGGTGTCGCTGGGCGGCGTGGAAACGTTGACGTGCCACCCGAAGAGCACCACGCATTCCGGCATGTCGGCGCAGGAACTGGCGGAATCGGGCGTGACCGATGGGCTGGTGCGGATCTCGGCGGGAATCGAAGACTGGCGCGATCTGCTGGCGGATTTCGAGCAGGCACTGGCGGCGCTGGGGTAGGCCAAGGCGGGACACGGGAGTCAGGAGTCGCGGCTCCGAAGTTGGATTACACTTGAGCCTGTGCCGAGCATTTATTCGCTGAAGCCGAAGTTCCAGGGGATTCTGCGGCCGATCGTCCGCCGGCTGGCGCGAGGCGGGGTGAGAGCCAATCACGTCACGGCGCTGGCGTGCGCGCTGTCGGTGGGGCTGGGGCTGCTGCTGACCGTGAAGCGGGAGCCGCGCGAGCTGTTGCTGGCGCTGCCGGTGTTCCTGTTCGTGCGCATGGCGATGAACGCCATCGACGGCATGCTGGCGCGAGAATTCGGGCAGAAGACGGATCTAGGCGCATATCTGAACGAAATGACGGACGTGGTGTCGGACGGCTTCCTGTACTTGCCGTTCGCATTTCTGGCGCCCTTCGAGCCGCTATGGATTGGCGCGGTGATCTGGCTGGCGGCCATTTCGGAAATGGCGGGCACGGTCGCGGTGATGACCGGCGCCAGCCGGCGCTACGACGGGCCGATGGGGAAGAGCGACCGGGCTTTCGTCTTCGGGGCCATGGCGCTGTGGATGGGCCTGGGCGGCGGCGTGGCGGCCTGGGTGGGCTGGCTGTTTCCCCGCTTGCTGGCGCTGCTGCTGGCGGCTACGATTCTCAACCGGGTGCGCGGCGGACTCGTCGAAAAGTCGACAAAATCCTGAGCAGCGCGCCCTACAATGGGTCTGGCGCGCTAATTATGCGGACTCCGGAAGAACGGTTTTTCACGACAAGCGACGGGAGTCGCCTGTTCTATCGCTACTGGGCCCCGGTTGGGGCGGGCGCCGGCCGGGCGCTGGTGTTGTTTCATCGCGGGCACGAGCACTCCGGGCGACTGGCGCACGTGGTAGACGAACTCGATCTGCCGGGGTTCGCCATGTATGCGTGGGACGCGCGAGGCCACGGGCGGTCGGCGGATGAGGCGGCGGAAGCGGCGCGGCCGGCCAACATGGGCACGCTCATTCAGGATGTGGACGAGTTTGTCCGCCACGTCTCGAGCGAATCCGGGATTGCGATGGAGGACATCGCGGTGCTGGGACAGAGCGTGGGAAGCGTGCTGCTGGCGGCGTGGGTGCACGATTACGCGCCGCCGGTGCGGTGCATGATTCTGGCGTCGCCGGCCTTCAAGGTGAAACTGTACATCCCGCTGGCGCGGCCCATGTTGGGGCTTGTCTACAAGATTCGCGGCGACTTCCATGTGAATTCCTATGTGAAGCCGGGCGCGCTGACGCACGATGCGGAACGGATTGCGTCGTACAAGGCGGACCCGCTGATCCGGCGGCCGATCTCGGCCAACATCCTGCTGGCGCTGTACAGCACGGCGGAGCGCGTGATCGCCGACGCGCAGGCCATTCAGACGCCCACGCAACTGCTGATTTCGGGCGCGGACTACGTGGTGCATCATGGGCCGCAGCACGAGTTTTTCGACCGCCTGGGATCGCGGGTGAAAGAGAAGCACGTGTTCGAAGGCTTCTATCACGACACGCTGGGCGAAAAGGATCGCGGTCCGGCGATCGCCAAGGTGCGGGCGTTTCTGGAGACTTGCTTCGCGCAGCCGCCGCAAACGGCGTCGCTGCTGGAGGCCGACCGGAGCGGATACACCAAAGACGAGTTCGACCGGCTGAGCCGGCCGCTTCCGGCGCTCTCGCCGAAGGCCCTGAACTTCGCGTTGACGCGCTTCGGCATGCGCACCGGAGGGCAGCTTTCGGACGGCGTACGGCTGGGTCTGGAAACGGGATTCGATTCGGGCAGCACGCTCGACTATGTGTACCGGAACCGGCCGCGCGGCATCACGCCGCTGGGCAAACTCATCGACTGGTCCTATCTAAACGCCATCGGATGGCGCGGCATCCGGATTCGCAAACAGCACATCGAACGATTGCTAGGGAAGGCCATGGCGTCGCTGAAGGCGGCGGGGCGGCCGGTGCGCATCGCCGATATCGCGGCGGGTCACGGACGGTACGTGCTGGAGGCCATCGCCAGCCAGGCGGAACGGCCGGAGTCCATTCTGCTGCGCGATTTCAGCGAGCTCAACGTGCGGCAAGGGAGCGAACTGATCCGCCAGAAGGGGATGGAAGCGATGGCGCGCTTCGAGCAGGGCGACGCGTTCGACCGCGCTTCCGTGGCGGCGATCACGCCGCGGCCGACGCTGGGGGTGGTTTCGGGGTTGTACGAACTGTTCCCGGAGAACGCGCCGGTGCGGCGGTCGCTCGAAGGCTTTGCCGAAGCGATTGAGCCGGGCGGGTTCCTGATCTACACGGGACAGCCGTGGCATCCACAACTGGAAATGATTGCGCGGACGCTGGGGAGCCATCGCGGCCACAAACCGTGGATCATGCGGCGGCGGACGCAGGGGGAGATGGATCAACTGGTGGCGGCGGCGGGCTTCCGCAAGCTGGCAGAGCTGGCCGACGAGTGGGGCATCTTCACGGTGTCGCTGGCGCAAAGGGCGAGTGCTTGAACGCGGCGGCGGAGCGGCGTCCCTGGCGCCTGGCATTGCTGTGGCTGGCGGTGCTGGGACCATTTTTCTTCGTGAGCTATAACTTCGCGAACTGGCTGACAGGGCTGCGCCATGGCGTGCCGGAGCTGATGTTTGCCTGGGAACGGCGGATTCCGTTTCTCGCTTGGACCATCGTGCCGTACTGGTCCACGGACCCGTTCTACGGGGTCTCGCTGTTCCTGTGCCGCACGCGCGTGGAACTGAACACGCTGGGGCGGCGACTGCTGACGGTGCAGGTGCTGTGCGTGGCGGGCTTCCTGCTGGCGCCGCTGCAGTTCAGCGTGGCGCGGCCGCATGCGGACGGGTTGTTCGGCAGGCTGTTCGACGCGCTGATGGTCTTCGACAAGCCGTTCAACCAGGCGCCCTCGCTGCACATCGCCATCGTCACGGTGCTGTGGGTGGCGTATGGGCGCCATGTTCACGGGGTGGCGCTGCGGCTGATCCAGGGCTGGTTTCTGCTGATGGCGGTGTCCACGATGACTACCTACCAGCACCACTTCATCGACTTGCCGACGGGCTTGTGGGTGGGCTTGTTCGCGCTGGCGCTGTTCCCGGACATTTCGAGGTCTAGCGGACGGCCTGCCCCACAAAGCAGCCTCGCCCCAACCAAAACCGGCGTCGAGGCGCTCTGGAACCGCGAGCGCGAGCGAGCGGCCCGATCGACGGATGAGGCAACCGCTGCCTCTCGGTTTCTCCAACGAATGAGGGTGCAGTTCTTGGTCGGGCCGCTCCCCGCGGTCGCGGTTCCAGGCGGCACTGCCGGCGCCGATCTTCGGAGATGGGAATGGATCGGCGCAGGTGTAAGACAGAGCGACCCAGTGCGCCTTTGGATCGGCGCCGGGTACCTGGCTTGCGCGGCGATCTGCGGACTGCTGGCATGGCGGCTGGGCGGCGCGGCCTGGATCTTGCTGTGGCCGGCGGGCGCCACGGCAATCGTCGCCATCGTGTATTGGAGCGGGCGGCCGGAACTGTTCCGCAAGTCGCAGGGTAGGATGCCGCGGGCGGCGATCGCCATTCTGGCGCCGTACCTGGCAGGGACGTGGCTCAATATGCGGCTGCGGACGATGGGACAACCGGCGGCGCAGGCGATTGCGGACGGCGTCTGGCTGGGGCGGATGCCGCGTCCGGAAGAATTGCGGACGGCGGGCATGGCGTCGCTGGTGGATCTCACGGCGGAGTGGCCCTGCGCGGACCCGGGCGTGGAGTATCGAGGAATCCCGATGATCGATCTGCTGGCGCCGGGGGCCGAGCAACTGGACGCGGCGGTAGATGCGATCGAGAGCTTGCGCGGGGCGCGACCCACGTGGGTCTGCTGCGCGCTGGGATATTCGCGGAGCGCGGCGGCCATGGCGGCGTGGCTGATCGCGTCGGGGAAAGCGGATTCGGCGGACCAGGCGATTGCCTTCGTACGCGCGCGGCGGCCGTATATCATCCTGCGGCCGGGTTTTCGCGCGGCCATCGAACAGTGGGCCGCGGCGAGGGCGACCCGATGAAGCCGGAATTCGAATGCCGGGTGACGGCGGCGTTTCTGGACTCCGGGAAAGTCTTGTGCGGGGCCAGCCACTGCGCCGCGCTGATGGCGGCGGGGGGGCTGCTGCTGTCGCATCTGTTGCGTGAGCGAGTGCTCTTCGCGGCGTCGATGGCGTGCTGGCCGGTGGCCTGTTTTCTGGCGCTGCGCGTGGCCATCGATGCCGCCCTGTTTCGCGAACTGGCGGGCGAGGCGTCGAGCGGATGGCGTTCCTTCGATGAGCTGTTGCGGAAGTGGGGACTGCTGCGCGGGAGTGCCGAACGAACGGTGGCGGAGCGGAGCCGCGGCGCCATGAAATTGTGGAAGCGTTTGATCGTCATCGTAGTGCTGCAAGTGGCGATTTTGGGCGCGGGGTTGGCCGTATGATCGCGGAGCGGCTAGCGGCGGCGGTGATGATCGGCGCAGTCCGGCTATTGACCGGCGCGCAGGCCCGGTGGCGGGGATGCGGGCCGAGCGACGTGCAACGGGTGTATTATGCCAACCACAGCAGCCATGCGGATTTCGTGCTGATCTGGTCGGTTCTGCCGGGCAAGCTGCGGCGCAAGACGCGGCCGGTGGCGGCGGGCGATTATTGGAGCCACGGCGCGCTGCGGCGATTCCTGATTGAGCGCGTATTTCACGGCGTGCTGATCTCCCGCGGGAAGATTGAGCGCGAGCACAATCCCATTACGGCGATGTGCGCGGCGCTGGCCGACGGATCGTCGCTGATTCTGTTTCCGGAGGGCACGCGCGGGTCGGGCGAGGAAGTGCAGCCGTTCAAGCCGGGCGTGTTCCACCTGGCGCTGGCGCGCGGCGATGTGGAGCTGGTGCCGGTGTGGATCGACAATTCGTACCGCGTGATGCCGAAGGGCGTGGCGCTTCCCATTCCGCTGCTGTGCTCGGTGGCGTTTGGGAAACCGCAGCGGCTGGAGGCCGGCGAGGGGAAGCCGGAGTTTCTGGACCGGCTGCGGCGGGCGTTGATGGAAACGGGGAGCGCGTGAGATGCGGGAAGAGCTGCTGATTCTGGCTGGGCTGGTGGGCGTGCTGGTGGTGGCGACGCTGGTGACGGTGATTCTGCGATGGCGCGCGGGAGCGCAGCCGAGTACGGTGCTCGACAATTTGAGCGCGCGCATCAAGGCCTGGTGGGTGATGATCCTGCTGCTGGCCGCGGTATTTCTGGCGGGCCATCACGCCGTGATCCTGCTGTTTGCGTTCGTGTCGTTCGCCGCGCTGCGCGAGTTCATCACGCTGACGCCCACGCGCCGGGCGGACCATTTCGCGGTGTTTCTGAGCTTCTTCGTGGTTCTGCCGCTGCAATATTGGCTGGTGTGGGCGGACTGGTACGGCTTCTTCGCGATCCTGATTCCGGTCTACGCCTTTCTGTTGCTGCCGGTGGTCGCGGTGGTGTTCGGCGATCCCCGGAACTTCCTGGCGAGGATGGCGGAAACACAATGGGCCTTGATGATCTGCGTGTATTGCATCTCGCACGTGCCGGCGCTGCTGACGCTGGACATCCCCGGGTATCGGGGCCGTAACGGGCTGCTGGTGATTTTCCTGCTGGTGGTGGTGCAGTCGAGCGACGTGCTGCAGTACGTTTGGGGGAAGCTGCTGGGACGCCATAAAATTGCGCCGGAGCTGTCGCCATCGAAGACGGTGGAAGGATTTATTGGCGGCGTGGCCAGTGCGACGGTGCTGGGCGCGTGTCTGCGATCCATCACTCCGTTCAACGCCTGGCAGGCGGCGGGGATGGCGCTCCTGGTCACCATGATGGGATTCCTGGGCGGGCTGGTGATGTCGGCCATCAAGCGGGATCGCGGAGTGAAGGATTGGGGACACCTGATTGAAGGCCATGGAGGGATGCTGGACCGGCTGGATTCGGTGGTGTTCTCGGCGCCCATTTTCTTTCATCTGACACGGTATTTTTTTACCAAGTAGGGGCAGGCGAGTCTGCCCCACGTAGGGTCATGCTTCCAGCAGGGACGCGATTTCGCCGTGGCCCATCTTCCGCGCCCAGGCTTCGGGCGACGCCCAGGGTTCCGCGTCCGGCTCCAACGGGTCGGCCCCGCGCTCCAGCAGGGGCTTGACCAACTCGATTCGCCCCCAACGGCAGGCCCAACCGAGCGAGGTACTGTGCAGCAAGCTGTCACGGACATCCCATCGAGCGCCGGCGTCCAGCAGCGCGGTAGCAAACTGCACCCGTTCGTCGGCGGTCACATGGCCGCGCGCCCCGGCCACGCTGTGCAGAATGGTAATCCCGAACCTTCCGCGGACATTGGGGTCGCCCCGTTCCAGGATGGAGCGGAAGCATGTGAGATACGTCCCGCGATCCCACTCCGGATTGGCCCAGTGGCCGCTTCCGTGATTCCAGATGCGCAGCGGCTGCTCCAGAATGCGGAACCAGCGCGCATCGCCCGGCGGCCAATCCACCATGGCGAGCGCGAGGCGCACAATTTCCGGATCGCCGCCGCAGGCCGCGGCCCAGAGCAATTCCTCGCCCAGCGGCCGGCCGCCCTCGGCAGCCAGGCGTTTCGCCAGTTCCGTCTGACGATACAATCCCGCCAGCGTGGCATCGGGGACGCCGCCGTGCTGCTCCAGCAAGCGGACCATTTTCCAGTCACGCTGCCCATACGCCTGATACAAGGGAGTGCCGCTGGCATACACCGGCGCGTTGGCGTCGGCGCCGCGACTGAGCAGCAGTTCCGCCATCTCGTATTGGCCGGTGGCGGCGCAGTGCCACAGCGGCATGCCGCGCGTAAGGACGGTATCGCTGCCGCCCGGTTCGACGATGCGGGCGCGCTCCTCGGGATCGAATCCCAGATCGAGAAGGAGCGTCAGGACCTCGGGCCGATGGTGGCGCACGGCAAAGCTCAGCAGGCCGCCCGAATCCTCAATGGGATTGGTCAGCGCGCCTTCGGCATGGCGGGCGCGCAGCCATGCGGTGTCGCCGCGCGCTACCGCGGCTTCGAGAGGTGTCCAGCCCTGCGAGTCGGCGGCCAGGATCGGTTCGGGATGCGCAACCGGGGCCTCGCGCCGCGCTTCCCCCTCACGAATCGCGGCGACAATGTCGTCGTACCCGCGTTCGGTGGCAAGGGTCAGCGCGCTGGTGGCATCGCGGTGCGGATAGACGCCGACGCGCGGATCGGCGCCGTGCTCCATCAGCACCCGCACCATCTCGGGCGATCGGTTGAGGACGGCATGGTGCAGCGCCTGCAGATTGTCGCTGGACATGCGCGCCAGTTCCGGACGGACCTGCAGCAGGGCGCGCACCTGCTGTATTCCGCCGGCGCGGACTTCGTCGATGAGGCGCTGGACAGTGACGCCATCGACGTGCGCCTTGAGTTTCGGCCAGCTTTCGAATCCATAGGCGCGCGCCAGCACCAGTTGCGCTTCGTGCAGCGCGAAGGCAGCAGGGTCGGCGCCGCGGTAGTGGGCGGTGACCTCCGCGACGGCTTCGGCCTGGCCGGTGCGAAACGCCTGCAACAATTCCTTGGCCTGTCGCTTGAGCTGGTCGAGATCGGGGTGCTCGCGCAGCGAGCGGGTGGGCGAACTTTCGTTCACAATGAGCTCCTTTCCTGGCTGCGCTTGCGCGCCGGCCGCCGCGCCCGGTGTCCGCTCGCTCGGGCAGAAAAGAGTTCACTAAAACGAAATTCCTCGACTGTTCAGGGGGACGCGGTCCTTTCCGCGGACACGGTGGCGTCCTGACGCGCCACTGACAGCGTATCACGGAAGAAGAGTGCGTTCCAGCAATCGCCAGGCCCAGCACGGCGAGAATCCCGGTGACGCGGCAGCAACGGCAGGCGCCGTGCACCCCCTACTGGTGCACCGTAACCAAAACCCCCGTCTGCGTCGACACCCCGCCGATGGTCGCCACCACCGCCGCATCCCCGTTGGGCAGATTCGGCACCACTACGTCGAACTGGTACAGTCCCGATTCCACCAGTCCCGCGAACGACACCGCCGCCGTCTGGCCGCCAATGGTAATCTGCACGGGGTTCGCCAGCGGCGCCGCCGTACTCACCAGTTGCCCCGTCGGCTGCGCCGGCGTAGCCGGTCCGAAGCCGATGCCGTACAGCAGAATCGTCGACCCTGGTTGCGCCGGCGTGGTCGTCGCTCCAGGAATCAGGTTGGCCGCGCCCACCAGGCTGTAATCCGTATGCTCCGCGGCCACGTACGATCCGGCAAACGTCAGGAAGGCCGGCGATGTCTGGTTCTTCTGCACCGTCGCCGTGTTGCTGATCTGCCCCGCCGTGGTCACCTGCACCGGCACCGGCCCCACCGTCGCATCGTCGGGAGCCAGCACATTGATTTGCGTCGGGCTGATGTACTGCACATACGCCGGCAGCCCGTTGATGGTCACCGATACGCCTTCGAGCGTGGTGGGCAGCGCCCCGTTCACAAAATCGCTGCCCTGCCAGGTGTAGGTTAGCTGCGACAGGTTGGTGCCGAAGATGGAAACCCACGTGGCCGACGCCATGTTGGTCTGGTAGCTGGCGGCGTTCGCCACCCCCGTGATCGTGCCCGCGGCCGGCGCGCCCTGTACCGTCAGCGTCACCGCTACGGCCACCGCCGACACGCTGCCGTCCGCCGCCGCGATGGTCACCACCGTGGTATAGCCGCCCGGCGCCAGGTTGGCAGGATTCGCGGTGATCGAGATCGTCCCCGGCGTGGTGCCCGACGTGGCCGACAAACTCACCCAGAAGGCATCGGAGGATGCTGTCCAGTTCACCGATCCCGACCCCGGATCGGTGATCGCGACCGTCTGCGCCGCCGGCGCCGCCCCGCCCGCCGTGTACTGGAATGTGAGCGTAGTAGGCGACGCGGCCAGCGACGGCGGCGGCGCCACAATCGTCAACGACACGGCCACCGTCTGCGGCGTGTTGGAAGCTCCCGACGCCGCAATCTGCACCGTGCCCGTGTACGTGCCCACGGCCATACCGGCCGGATTCACCGACACCGTGGGATTGGATGTAGCCGTCCCCGATGTTGCCGAAATGGCGATCCAGGAAGCGCTCGTCGTGGCCGTCCAGGCGAGCGTGCCCGTGCCGCTATTACTGATCTGGATGGATTGCGCCGCGGGAACCGTTCCGCCGGTGGTGTAGGTGAATTGCAGGCTCGACGGCGACACCGCGATGGTCGACGGAGCTTCCACAAACACCCCGATGGCGTCGTCGCCGGCCACGGCCAGCACCTTGATCGTCACCAGGCCCGTCAGCGTGGACGGCAGCTTGACGGAGATCGCGGTGTTCTGCCACGAAGTCACCGTCAGCGTCTGCGAGGTGGTGGACCCTTGCGGATAAGCCAGCACCTGGCAGTTGCCGCACTGCGTTCCCAGATTCCCCCCGGTCAGCGTGATGGTGGTGCCGGCGCTCACCACGCGGCCGCTGACGCTGGCCAGCGGAGTGGCCTCATACACCCAGGCGCCCAGCTTGCATCGCACCGCCGACGAGAATCCCAGCGGCAGCGCCAGCGTCCCGCAATTCTCCGTGCCCAGCGACTGGCTGGTGACGACGTAGTCCCCCGTGCCAGACAGCAGATCCGAGTAATAGATGATGTCGGTGGCGCCGCCGGCTTGCAGAACCACCGTTCCCCACTCCACCGACGTCACATCCGCCTGGTATTTTCCTACCTGATTCACCAGCGCGAAGAACATGCCGCCGTTGCTGTCCAGGTAAGGATCCGCGGTCGGCGCCGTACCGATCGACTCCCAGTCCGTCGTCCCCGCCAGGTACGAGCGGACAATCTCGCCGGTGGGGTGTGACGTACTCGTCACGTTGGCAATCCCCGCCGCATTGCAGGCGTAGGTCCCGAAGAGCGGGTTTGTGAACGCGCCCGGATCCACGTGGCAATACGGCACCACGCGCGTGTTGCCCGACGCTTCGGCAAACCCGATAGACGCGCTAGTGAGCGAAACCAGCCCGTCGCTGGCGCCGTTCAGCAGGATACTCGACCCCAAGATGGGCGTGTAGGTACCGGCATTGCCGACTACCGCGATGGCGCTGACACCGCGCAGATCGTCGCCGCCCTGGTTCCACGTCGCCAGGTTCCATAAGAAGGAACTGCCCGGCACCAGTTCGGCGGCCTGTGTTCCCGCCGGCAACGAATTGATATATTGGCCGGCCACAAACGACCCGAAGTTGGGCGTGGCAATCAGCACCATCTTCCCCACCAGCGTGGGCGATGGCGGCAGAAACGTTTCGTTGGGCTGCAACCCCGCCAGGTACGCCCGCGCGATCAATCCCCCCATGCTATGGGCTACCAGGTCGATGTGCGGCACCTGCGCCCCGGAATCGTAGGTGATGGAGTTCAGGTAAGCGCCTAAATCGTTGCCCAGTTGCTCGATGGTATTGCCGGGATCCTCCGCGCAGTTATCGAACAGATACACCACCGGAACCCCATCCGACACCAGGTACGAGGCCAGATTACCGAACGTGGTCGACGAACTGGTGGCAATGGGACACGAATTGTTGTAGCCGATCTCCCATCCGTTCAGCAGCACCACCGGGTCGCGCGTGGCGTTGTTGGGCACCGTGACGCGCGGTTTCACCACCACATCCATGGTGGCCGCCCGCACTTCCCCGGTCTGGCCGGTAGCCGACAGCGTTACCCGATACTCGCCCGGTTTCGCCCGCACCGACGGCGCCAGCAGGATTTGATCGCCGGCCTCATTGGGCCCCGCCACCAACCCGCTCGACGCCATACCGTCAATCGACACGCTCCGCGTTTTGGCGTGCAGCAGAAAATCCAGCGTTTCCGCCGAAGCCGCCAGCGGCGCCGGTTCGCCCGAGCGGATTTCGTAACGGGATTGTTGCAAGACCATGGGCCGCGTAGTTTGCGCGAAGGCGGGGACACCACTCCCCAGGAGCGCGGCGGCCACCAGGGAAAGCTGTCCGAACGCCGAACGGGAGAACTCCTTCTGGCGAGACATCTGAATAAAAAAGACGCAGTTCTCTCAAAAATCGCGCAGGGGACTTTCCCCCTATTCTGTATTCAGGTCTTAGGTGGGGCAGGCAATCGGGCCTGCAGCCGTCCCTCAGGCGGCCCTCGGTCCTCTCACCCGCCCCCTCGGACTCATTCCCCCTCTACAGCCTTCCAGGTCTTATCCGGATCGAACCTCGGCATCTGACGCGCCAGCGTCCCCGTGGCGCTCCCCAAATCCTTCTCGTAGACCACCCCGTGATGGCTCACGATGAACGTCTTGATGCCCGAAACCCCATATTCCGCCGGGTACGCGATTAGCGCAAAGCCGCCGATCATCTTATCTTTCACCACATAATCGAGGGCGCCGCCCGGGGCGTTCGGTCCCTGCGCTTTCAGGATGTGGAAATAGTACCCGTGATACGGAACCGGCTTCTTGCCTTCCGCAAACATGGCCGCCGCCGCATCCGCGAACCCTTTGGGAACCAGGCTGTCGGACTCGCCTTCCCAATACAGCCCGTCCTTCTTACCCGCCGTGCTCACGATCTTCTGCGCGTACTTCAGGACGCCGTCGCCCTCCCGATCGTGCGCCGCGTACTCCATCTGCGCCTCCACATATCCGCGGCACACGTCGATGGCCGTCATTTCATTGCGTCCCACGCGCCGCGCCAGAACCTCCACGCGTCCCGCCGCCGAATCGAAATACCACACGCCGTTCTTGTGCACCAGCGGCACCGGAAATGGCCAATCCTCCGGCCCCACAATCAGCGTCGCCCGATCGGGATTGCGCGGTTCCGGCGCGATCTTCATTTTGGTGTGCGCCAGTTCCGCGAAATGCGCCCGTCCCGCCTTGTCTTCGGCCGCATCGCCCGATTCCACGATGTCTTTGCCCGCCGGTCCGAACAGTTTCAACAGGGCCGCGGTATCGTTTTGCCCCGCCGCTGTCACCAGCGCCTCCGCTGCGCCCTCCGCCGTGGGAAATGTCTGCTCCGTGGGTTGCTGGGCCCTCGCGGGGCCCAGCGCCAGTCCGGCCGCCAGTACCGCGGCCATACACCCTGCCATGCGTGTCATTTTCCCCTCCTGCCGCCCCCGCCGCCCGCTGGCGGCGCCGACCGGGCCGGCATGCTTCTGGCCGCGCCCATGCTGGAATACCCATGGTCCGCGTGCGTCTGTGCGGCTGCGCCGCTGTTATGGCTGCCGCCAAATGCGCTCCGGTTCTGCGTCTGCGGAGTGCTCTTGGGAACCTGGCGACTGCCGATTCGGTCCGCTGGTTGCGCGGATTGCCGATTCGCCGGACCTTCCGGCCGCGGTGCTACCGCCTGCCTGACATTGCCGCGGTACTGCTGCTGCAGCGCCGGCGTGGCATACGGAACTCCGCCGCGATGCGCCGCGTCATGCGCCCACACGGTCGTGCCGTGGACATCGCGAATGTTCGCGGTGTTCAAATTGTACCGGTGGATGAACGCGTTGTCGACGATGATGTTGCGGCCGCCCCACCCGGGCCGCCAGCCCCATCCGCCCCATCCGTGCCAACTGGCGCCGAAAAACAGGCCCACGTTGATTCCACCGCCGTAGAAGCCAAAGCCCAGCCCCCCGATGATCACGCTGCGCGGCGGCCACCACCAGTGCGGATACGGATACCACATGGGAGCGCCCCACACCCACACCGGGTCGTAACAAGGAACGTACATAATGTCGGGATTCACCGGCATGATCTCGATATACGGCGCCCCGTTCTCGCTCTCGGTCACCACGTTTTCCTGCGGCGTGGGAGCCAGCTTGCCGGCTTGCTGCGCGCGTTGGCGCATTTGCTGGATGGCGGCCATCACGTCCGCCTGCTGGGCCAGAAACGCGTTTCCCAGATTGGTGGTCCAGGTGACATCGTCGTTCAGACGTTTCAAAACGTCGGGAAAGATCACCAGCGCCTGGATGCTGGGATCCCAGTTCTGTTGTTGCGCGGCCTGAGTGAGCGCGGGACCCGTCAATCCGGGGTTCCTTTGCGTGAATTGAAACGCCTGCACCACCTCCAGCGGGTACGTGGCGGCCACCAGAATCTGGCTCACCAGAGGATCGGGATAGAGCGCGATGGGCGCTACCAGATCGTCCAGTTGATCGGCTGTCAGAGTCTGGCCGGGAGGCGGCATTTGCGGCGGAGTTCCCTGCGCGAACAAACCGGTGGTGCCCGGTGTCAGCAACAGGAGAAACGCCAGAAGTGCCGCCGGTTTCTTGTGACTTGCGGCAAGCGTTGTGCGTGGCATGTTGAACCTCCTCAACGTGAGGCATCGGCGCTTTTCAAAACGCCCCGATGTCCAACTACCTCAACCACTTCAGTATACGTTGCGAGGGTACCGGTATGTTACGCGAAGCCCCGTGAATGGCTCTAAAGAGCCTGCATTAGTGCGCCGTCTCACTGTCCGTAGACCAATACGTGGGCCGTCCCCGGAACCGGGCGCGGCTGCGCCCCCTTCTTCTGTGCCGCTCCGGCCGCCGCCGGCGCCACGGCGAACTCCGCAGTATCCACCAGAAGATGGTGCGTCCGCGGATCGAGCGCCATGGTCTTCGCTCCGAATTCCGTCTTGACCACTTCCACCGCGCGCAGCTTCTCCGGCGAATCTTCGTGAAAAATGTGGATGGTGCCTTCGCCCGTCGACACCGCTACCATCCCCGTTCCCGCATCGTACACCGTGGCGTCCACGCGCGACCCGATGGGGAAGCTCTCGCCGATCGCTTTCCCGCTATCGGCATCCATCATCACCAGCAGTTGCGGGTTGCGCCCCGCCACGAACAGCCGCCGGTGTTCCCTGTCCATGGCGATCGAAACCGGCTGCCCCGCCGGCGCTACCGGCCACCGCGACACAATCTTCAGGCTTCGGGCGTCGATGGCGATTACTTCGTTCTTGTCTTCCAGATTGTCGTAGATCATCCCCTTGCCATCGGCCACCGCCTGCTCCGGCGCGCCGCCCAAGGCCAGCGTCTCGATCACCGTTCCCTTCCCCGGATCGATCACCGTGCACTTGTTGGGATCGCCGTCGAAGGCAAAAATCCGCTTCGACACCGGCTCGTACAAGATCGAATCCGCATCCGCTTCGGCCTTCACCGTCCCCAGCGTCTTCAGCGTCTTCAGATCGAAAATCACCACCTGGCCGGCGTCTCCGTCGGTGATGAAGCCGCGCCCTAAATCCGCCACCAGGGCGACGCCGTGGTCTCGCTGTAATCCGCCGACCTTTCCGATCAGCGATCCGCTATCGGCATCCAGCACGGCCACTTCGGTACCGTGCGACACGTACACGCGGCGCGCCGTAGCATCGAATGTGAGGTAGTCGAAATATTCGCCGCCGCCCGCGGCCGCGCCCAGCGGAATCGTCTTCAGCAGATGATATCCGCCCGCCGATTGAAACGCCCAGACGGCCGCGCTGAGAAGCACCACGCCCGCCGCCGCCAAGGTCCCTGCTGGAATCCTCATGTTACTGAGGGTAGCGCATCAGCGGATCGCCAGCCACGCCAGAAATAGCCCGTCCGGCGGCACGTCTTCCCAGTACGAAATGAAGCGGCTGCTCACCGTCCCGCAATGGCGTTGCAGCAGGCGTTCCAGTTCGCGGCGCGTGAACCATCGCTCCCATTCGGGAGTCTTCAGCCGTCCCCATTTCTGCGCATTCTTGTCGATGACGGCGATCCGTCCTCCGGGTTTCACCACGCGGCAGATCTCGGCGACCGCCTTGTCGATCTCCACGGCGTGCTCCAGCGATTCGGTGGCATAGGCGGCATCGAAGAAGCCATCCTCGAACGGCAGCTCCGTCATCGACCCGGCGCGCGTATGGATTCCCGCCGGCACGAAGCGCAGCATTTCCTCGGAAATGTCCAGGCCCCAGATTTCCGCCGCCGGCTCCCGCTCTTGAAACAGGCGCGCGAAGCGGCCTTTGCCGCAGCCCACATCCAGCACCCGCTTGCCCGCCAGCGGACCCAGGTGCTCGCGGATCAGCTTCACATGGTAAATGCGCGGATCGATGGTCGAAGGAAAATGTTCTTCATCGCGCGACGCTTCGTCGAACGACGCCTGAATGCGCGCGCGCAACTCGGGTGTGAGCTGCGCGCGCGGAGAGCCGCCGAAGAACCGCCGCCAGTTCACGATGCTCGCGTCAGGAAAATCGGCAGGCCGAGCTTCTGGTCGTAGGTGGGACGATACCGCTCGGTGTTGTACATGGTGTCCACTTCCACGCGGCGCGGCCCCAGTTTGGGATCGGGGATCCCCACCAGCGCATAGCAGCCGTTGTTGATGGCCGTCATGACTCCGTGCTTGCCCGCTTCAATGGCGTCCATGGCCATTCCGGCGAAAGTCGATGCCACCATGCGGTCCACGAAATCGGCGCTGCCGGAACGAAGATCGTACGTCAGATCGCTGACGATGGTCTCTTCGCCGGTGGCCGTCTTAATCTCGTTGCTGAGGTCCTCGGCCACGCTCATCTTCTTGCGATGGCCGAACGCGTCCGGTTCGCCGTATTCCTTGACGGTGTAGCCTTCCCACTCGGCGCCTTCCGAAAGAATCGCCAGCGAGTAATTGCTGGGATTGTGCCGCTTGTCGGTGATCAGCAACTCGATCAGCTTCGGCAGATCCACCTTGTATTCCGGAATGCAGCAGCGCACCGAAGTGACGTACGCCGTATACAGCGCTGTGTATCCGGCATCGCGCCCGAACACGCGGAACAGCCCGATGCGTTCGTGCGACCCGACCGTGGTGCGCTGCCGCTCGATAGCGTCCATGGCGCGCGTAATGGCCGTGGAGAAGCCGATGCAGTATTCGGTATTCCGCACGTCGTTATCCATGGTTTTCGGCACCGCGATGACGTGCATGCCCTGCCGATCCAGTTCCGCCGCATAACTCAGCGTGTCGTCGCCGCCGATGGCGATCAGGTAGTCCAGGGCCAGGGTTTCGATATTCTTGAGCACCGCCGGAGTGACATCGTACACCGTCGACGTCACACCTTTCTTGGTGGATTCCTTGGCCGCGAACGTCTGTCCTTCGAGCGATGGCGGCACTTTTTTCATCTTGGACGGATTCGTCCGCGAGCTATGGAGATAGGTGCCGCCCGTGCGATCGATGGTCCGGGTATTCTCGCGATTGAGCGGGAGAATGTAGCGGGACCGGCTGGCCGGGTCCTGCAAATTGACATGCGTCAACCCTTCCCAGCCCCGGCGGATGCCGATCACTTCGCATCCGATTTCGCTTCCACGGTAAACCACCGTCTTGATCACGGAATTCAGTCCCGGAACGTCGCCGCCGCCCGTGAGGATACCAATACGCTTCGCAGCCATGAAGACTCCTAAATGGATCTTGTTTCAGATTAGAAAATCTCATTATAGCGGCCTCCATCCGTCCGCTGCCACGCCCCCCCCTGGAAAGCAACGCAAAGAGCCCCCGTACTCTTCTTTCTTCCATCGGCGTCGGCGGCCATACCATTCCTAACGCGCCACGTACCCGCTCTTCGCCCGCACCGTCAGCCCCGCCCGTTTCGCGCGAATCGCGATCTTGCGAAAGGACCCGTCGCTCACCGGATTCGTGGTGTGGTACGCCAGTTCGTACGACGACCGCAACTGGTCGCCGATCTGCCGGAAATGCTCCGCCAGACCTTTGTCGCGCGCGTTGAAGTGGGCGCCCCCGCTGTCGTGCGCCATCCGCTCCAATACGGTGGTTCCGTTCTTGTTCCGCGCCGTCACGGCGCCATCTTTTCCGGTCTCCGTATACCGCACGCAGAACAGCACCACGTCGTTGCGCTGCGCAATCTCAATGGCTTCCACTTCATCGCGCGCGCTCGAATTGTCGTCGCCATCGCTGAAAATCACCAGCGCCCGGCGTCCCGTCTGGGCATCGCTCAGTTTGAGGCGCACCGATTCGTAGACCGCGTCGAAAAAGGCCGTATCCGTGCTCGGCGGCCGGATTTCGTGCGGACCCAGCTCCGGAAACCGATTGGGATGGAAGTTGCCTTTCCCCTTGCGATACTGCTCGAAGTCGTCGAGACCCTGGGTGATCAGTCGCGGATCGGCCGTCACGTCCTGCGCCAGGCGCAGACGGCTGGCGAAGCACAGTAGGAAAACATCGTCGCGCGGGCTCACCACCGTCTTGAGGAAGGTTTCCAGGTCCTTATGGTGGGGTTTGATGGAGTTCACCTGGCTGCCGCTGAAATCCGCGGCCAGACCCAGGTGCAGCGGAATCTCCGACGCGTGCGCGAAGAAGGCGATCCTCTGCGGCACATTGTCCTCCCAGACGTCGAAATCGTCCTGACCAAGGTTGTGGACGAATCCGCCCTGCGCGTCCAGGACGGAGAAGGTCACATTGATCAAATGGACGTCCACCCGGATGGTTTCCTGGCCGAAACCGGCGGTGGCCAGCAGCAGGAGCGGCAGCAACCCCGAAGGGCGAGAACAAGGGCGTCTCATATCAACAGGTTACGCGCAAACCGCCGTCCAGGATGCGGAACATCTGAAACCCGATCCGGCGCGTATTCATCTATTCAGTTGAGGTACGATATCCAACATACGGACAAATCGGCTGTGAGACTCGGGGCGCTGATCTTCGTATGGGCATGCGCCGCATGGGCTGCCGGGCCGCCGGTCGAGGAAGCACGCAAGCTTTACGATCGAACGGACTTCCAAAAGTCGCTGCAAGTGTTGAACGCCATCCCCGTCAAAGACGCCGATGTCCATGAGCTGATGGGCTTGAACCACTACATGCTCGGCGACTTCAAGAAGGCGTCGGAAGCGCTCGAAAAGGCCCACAACGCACAGCCGTCCAATTCCGAGTACGCTCTGTGGCTGGGCCGAGCCTACGGACGCCGCGCCGAAACGTCGAGCCCGTTTACCGCTCCCGGACTCGCCTCCAAAGCGCGCCAGTATCTGGAAATCGCCGTGCGCCTGAATCCGCGCAACGCCGAAGCCCTCAACGACCTGTTCGAGTACTACCTGGAGGCGCCCGGCTTCTTGGGCGGTGGTCTGGACAAAGCCCAGCAACTGGCCGGCCAGATGGCGCAGGTGGACCCCAGCGAAGGCTATTGGGCCATGTACAAGCTGGCCGCCGAACATAAGGATTATTCGCGCGCCGAGCAGCAGTTGCGCCGCGCCATCGAGGTCGCCCCGAGGCAAATCGGCAAGTTCATCGAACTGGCGCGCTTCCTGGCCAAACAGGGACGCTACCAGGAAGCCGACCAGAGTTTCGACCAGGCCGAGCAGATCGCGTCCAACGCTCCCCGCTTGCTCTTTGCCCGCGCCGACCTCTACATCAAGACCGGCCGCAACCTGGACGCCGCCCAGGCGCTGCTGGAACGCTACCTCAACGCCACGCTGACGCCCGACGATCCGCCTCGCGCCGACGCCCTCAAACTGCTGCGCAAAGTCAGGGGCGGGTAAGCCGCTCATGTTCCTTGGCGAAGCCGTCCGATTCAGCGCCCAGGCGCTGCGCGCCAATCCGGTACGCAGCCTGCTCACCGGCCTGGGCATGGTCATCGGCACCGCGTCCGTCATCCTGGTGGTGACCATCTCCCTCACCAGCCGCGATTACATCCTGCAGCAGATCGAGGGTATCGGCTCCAACATTATCTTTGCCTACTACGTCTCGGCCGGTCCCAGTTCCCCCGCCGCCGACGCCGACTACATCAAGATGCAGGATGTAGAAGCGCTACGGCAGAGCCTGCAAGCCGACATCGTGGCCGCCACCGGAGTGATGAGCAACTTCGATCACGTCCTGATCGGCGGCAAACAGCAGGACGTCAAGGTCAACGGCACCGATCAGGATTACCAGCAGGTGCGCAACATGGTGATCAGTTCCGGCCGCTTCCTGGACGCCAGCGACGTCACCGGCCGCGAGAAGGTGGCGCTGCTCACCGACCACCTGGCCGAGCGCATGTACGGTACGCGCTCGGGCGGACTCAACCAGACCATCAAGCTGTTCGGCCTGCAATTCACCGTCATCGGAACCTTTCACGAGCGCGTGGAAACCTTCGGCCAGTCCGAGGTGGAGCGCGACACCATCGTGATCCCGGTGACCGTGCTGCGCTACTTCACGCCGGTGGAGCGCATCGACCCGCTATACGTGCAGGTGCGGTCGCCCGACACCGTGGAGCGCACCGCCGTGCGCGTGCAGGAATTCCTGGAGAGCCGCCACCGTCCCGGCGCGCGCTACCACGTGGACACGCTGACCGCCATCCTGGAAGCCGCCAAGAACATTTCGCTGATTCTCTCGCTGGTGCTGATCCTGGTTTCCGCCATCACGCTGCTGATCTCCGGCATCGGCATCATGAACATCATGCTGGTGACGGTGACCGAGCGGACGCGGGAAATCGGCGTCCGTCTGGCCGTAGGGGCGTCCGCCAGGAAGATCCTGCTGCAGTTTCTGGCCGAGGCGATGATGATGAGCCTCTCCGGCGGCGCGCTGGGGATCCTGGTGGGCATAGCCATTCCGCTGAGCGTCGGCCTGTTTGCCGACATCCGCATTCCGATTTCGCCGGTCGCCATCGTAGTGGCCTTCGGCGTGTCGTGCCTGGTCGGTCTGGTCTTCGGCATCCTGCCCGCCAATCGGGCCGCGCACATGAATCCCACCGAAGCGCTGCGCTACGAGTAGTCCGCGGGCCGCGAGGAAGGGTGCTTCTCTGAATGTCGCTTGCTGACGCTCGCGGCTCGGAGCGGAGCCGCGACGGCCACGGAGCGCTTGGCGCGAAACGGCAAGAAATCACGAGGTCGCACGAATAGCTCGCGCCGGACTTACCGCGGCGCCAGCACCAGGCCGGCCGCGCTCACGATGCCGCTGCGATCCGCCACCTGCTGCTCCACAATCGGCACGTCCCGCCCCAGCAGGCCTCGCGACCGGCGCCAGACTTCCTCTTGCAGCGGGACCAGCAGATCGGCCCCGGCATCGGCCACCTGGCCTCCGACGATCAGCAGCTCCGGATCGAAAATGTGCAGCAGACCGGCCAGCGCCGCCGCCAGGCGTCCGATGGCCTTCCCCACGATCGCCGAACACAGCTCGTCGCCTTCCCGCGCCGCCTGAAAGATGGTGCGGCAGGTGGCCAGTTGCGGCTGCTCGCGGAACAGTTGCGTCAGCGTCGACGCGCATCCGCGGTGCACCGCCGCCCAGGCCTCGCCCTCGATCGCCCGCGCCGAAAACGCCGTCTCCAGGCACCCCTGATTCCCGCAGGCACACATGGGACCGTCCGGATCGATGGTGATGTGTCCCAGGTACCCGGCCACGCCCGTGTGCCCGCGCAGCAACTGTCCGTTGACAATGGCCGCGCCGCCCACGCCCGCGCCCAAAGTCAGCATCAGAACGTTCTGCAGTCCCGCCGCCGAGCCCCAGACCATCTCGCCAGCCAGCGCGGCGCGCGCATCGTTGTCGGCGAACACCGGGACCTCCGTCGGCAGGCCCACCACCTGGCTCAACAACTGCCCCTCCAGGAAATGCAGCACGCCCGGCAGGATCTGCACCCGCGTGCTGTCCGGGTCGATGATGCCCTTGCATCCCACGCCCACTCCCGAAGGCATGGCCGTCGCCTCCAGCAGCCAGCGGATCGCATCCTGCAGGCCGGGGACAAACCCTTCCAGCTCCGGCGGCGTCAGGATGGTGCGCGACGCCAGGATCGCGCCCTTTTCGTCCACCATCCCCGCCTTGGTGTGCGAGCTTCCGATATCGATGCCGAGGACTACCATAGTCAGTGCGCCCTCTTTATCCTACCTTTTCGCGCGGGCGTTACTGAGATAATGAATCCGGAGGCTTGTACAGTGGCCACGCCGACACTGCCGATACCTATTTCCCACGAGAACGAGAAGAATCCCTGGCTCGCCGCCGCGGCGCGCTTTGACGAGGCCGCCGCCCGGCTCAAGCTGGACGACGGCATGCGCAAGGTGCTGGGCACGCCGGCGCGCGAGATCACCGTGCACATCCCCGTGCAGCTTGACGACGGACGCCTGGAAGTCTTCACCGGCTACCGCGTGCAGCATTCGGTGGCGCGCGGACCCGGCAAAGGCGGCATCCGCTTCGCCCCCGACGTCACGCTCGACGAAGTCCGCGCCCTGGCGTCGTGGATGACCTGGAAGTGCGCCGTGGTGAACATCCCCTTCGGCGGCGCCAAAGGCGGCGTGATCTGCGACCCCAACCTGCTTTCCATGGCCGAACTGGAGAAGCTCACCCGCCGCTACACCGCCGAGATCATCGACTTCATCGGCCCCGAACGCGACGTCCCCGCGCCCGACGTCAACACCAATGAGAAGACCATGGCGTGGATCATGGACACCTACTCCATGCACGCGCGGCACACCGTGACCGCGGTAGTGACCGGTAAGCCCATGGCGCTGGGCGGTTCGCGCGGCCGTCCGGAGGCCACCGGCCGCGGCTGCATGATGGTCACGCTGAAGGCCCTCAAGCAATTGCGCATGACGCCCGATGCCTGCCGCGTGGTCATCCAGGGTTTCGGCAACGTCGGCGGCATGGCCGCCCGGCTGATGAGCGCCGTGGGATTCAAGATTGTCGGCATCATCGAATACAACGGCGCCGTCTACAATCCGCACG
>Ga0181529_10001539_pt1 | contig 29347 bp, 25 predicted proteins | sample PEATcosm2014_Bin_36_FD_119763 | JGI IMG/M metagenome (GOLD analysis project Ga0181529, IMG submission 119763) | Peatland microbial communities from MTU Mesocosm Facility, Houghton, MI, USA - PEATcosm2014_Bin10_30_metaG | ecosystem: Environmental > Terrestrial > Soil > Wetlands > Peat | place... | reverse complement strand
TTTTTGAACCGCCTCCGGGAGTTTTATCAGCCGCAGCGAATTTGCCACGGCCGCGCGGCTCTTGCCGACCTTCGCGGCGATTTCTTCCTGCGTAAGCTGAAATTGTTCCGCAAGCTGCGCGTAGCCGTGCGCCTCTTCAATGGCGTTGAGATTTTCGCGCTGGAGATTTTCGATGAGCGCGAGTTCCAAAACGGAACGGTCGTCGGCTTCGCGCGTGATGACGGGAACTTCCGGCAAATTCAAAAGCTGCGCCGCGCGCCAGCGGCGTTCGCCGGCGATCAGTTCAAAAAAATCCCCCCGCGCGCGGACGATGAGCGGCTGGACGATTCCCTGTTCGCGGATGGAGTTGGCCAGTTCGCGTAACGATTCGTCGGAAAATTGTTTGCGCGGCTGGAGGGCGGACGGGCGGATTTTATTCAGCGGCACGCGCAGCACGCGCTCGCGGTCGTCGGGCGCGGAAACGGGAATTGCGGATTGTTGGACCGGCGGCGCAGGCGCGGGCTGCGTGAGCGGACTTCCGCCCAACAACGCGCCGAGGCCGCGGCCCAAAGCTGGTTTTGCCATGCGCGGAGGGTGTCGCAGGACGGGGAAGTTGTCAATTTGAAGCGCGCTTGAAGCGTGAAGAATGTGAACGCTCCAAGCTGAAGCTTTTCATCATTCCAAGCTGGTGAAATCGCCGACGGGCCGGGTGAAGGTCGCCTGCGCGGGCTGCACGACGAGCGTGTTGGCGGTTTGCTTCACGCTTCCGGAGGCGGCGGCGAATGGCAGGGCGATGACGAAAAATACCGAGCCGACCACCGTGGCGAGGAAGCAGCCCGGCCGGACGAGGGTCACGTCGGCTATCGCATCAATCGCATGGTCGTCGGAAGCCGCGCGGCTGGTGCTTACGCTGCCCACGCTGACCAGGCCCACGCACAAAGCGGTCAATAATTTTTTCTTCATAGAATTTGCTTTTGCGAAACACTGCACCCGGCCTGACAGGTTTTCAAGTTATTTGTTTTTCCCAAAGTGAATTCAACTCGAATCTGCGGGAAATGAAGGTCATGGTGCATTAGTTTGATGCTGTGAGTAATTCTGCGATTGTCCACGTCTTTTCTGTTAATCCAGCCGCTTGCGCGGGCGTTTTGCTATGCGCCGAATGGACGCGACAGAAATTGAAATGCGCGATGAAAAGCGCAACTGCATGACGCAAGTTTTCAACTTTCTTGCTATATCCAATCGTGCAGCGGGTAAAACGTCGCGTGAACGTGCGGACGCTTAAATTTGTGCGTTCGGCGTGACAGGTTGTAGCAACGTCCATGTCGGGATTTCCAATTCGAGCCTTACGCTTTATTCCGATTACCGTGAGCGGATTTCTCCATTTTGAAGGATTAAAATTGTGACGACCAAATACTTTTGTTTCCGTTGCATAGTCCACGTCATTGCCGAAGATGTTTTTAACTGCGCCGCCATTTTGACAATAGCCAGAGAATCCGTCAGATGTAAGTTGAACACGATCCGCCAAACGGCGTTTCAAATCACGCATGAAGCTGTAAGTGCTTCCCATGTGCCGCTTATCTGTGAGCCAGTTGATGATCAGCTTGCTGTCGCGGTCAACGCTCAAATAGGTGTAAAAATCCCCACGCTCCTCGTCGTCCCTTGTCGTGTTTTGCGGTTTGCAGTTCACAAACGAAAAAAGCTCGTCAATCTGGACTTGCTTCACCTTCAAATCTTGAATTTTGGTTTCCAGCAGATACGCACATTTGCGCCCGGCTGTTTCCAAGATGCCCAACACCGTTCGCCGGTTAAGCCGCGTGAAGCGTTCAATGGCGCGGATTCCCATGGCCTCATCAACATCAAGGTTTTCCGAAGGATGCGCGAGCGGGTTTCGCCGCAAAAGCCGTAGCTGTTGTCCAATTTGGATAACTTTTTTATCGGCACCATCTTTTTCCAACATATCGAAACACAAATATAAATCTTTTTTTGGGATTGTTAAATTGCGCGTCGCTAGGTAGTCAAAGGCGGTTGCCTCAAGCGCACGGTAAGAATGGATGCCCGCTGCCGTTCCACACTCAAAAGCAATGCAGCGACCGGCATCCCGAATATCGCGGACAACCTGTTTTGAAAGGTGCGAAAGTATCGCCGTCGGAAATTCATTTTCGGCATTTGAAATTAACGATTGGATGGAATAATTACGTTTTGGAGCAATCAGATAAGTCGGCAAAAGCCTGGTCTCCTCGGAAAAAATATCCTCAAACATCGCAATTAGGCCACCCACAGTTCCCCAAGCATCTGCCGAAACCTTTCCCGTCGTTTTTGCCAGTTCATCTAACGCCTCGATTTCCTTTTTTAATTCTTCCGTTCTCCGAATGCTGGCATTTAATTTAACCGCCTGATCTCCAGATTTGCACAACAAATCAAGGCAATATGCAGCTTGCGATATGTTGGATAATTCCACAGCGGTCAATTTCTTATCGGGGCGAATGGACTCCAACTGACCCATTGCCTTGCCAATGTCGTAAAAGTGTGCAACGTCAATGTGTAACATATTCAGGTTTTGTGTTGGAACAAATAACCGCCGCATAAACCGCAACCGGCCTAGGCGGGGGTGATGTTTGAACACTAGTTTCCTGCCTGTTTTGAGGATGACAAGGTTATTGTTTTGCAGCGGTTTCATCGTTCCTCCTTTCTGGCAACAAAGCAACGCACCATGACCGAAATGAAAGCGCGCAAAAAGTGCGCGGCGTTCAGTTCGTCGGGTAACAATTGCGCGGGCGGTTTGTTTATTTGCCAAGAAAGAAGCTTTTTTGGGTTGGTATGAATATTGCGTAGATTATGGCTCAACCGTCAGGCAGCGCGTGCAGGAAAAGTTGTCTGGCAGCATAAAATAACGACAAACAAACTACAAAAGGACACACAATGAAACTAAATCGAATCATAACAATGTGCGCGGTGGCGGCCACGCTCTGTTTGAGCGCGGGCACCGTTATGGCGCAAAATGGCGGCGGCGGTGGTGGCGGCAACGGTGGCGGTGGATTTGGCGGCGGAGGCGGAGGCGGAGGGCGCGGAAATTTTGACCCGGCCCAATTCCAGCAACGGATGATGGACCGCATTCGCACGCAGCTTAACTTCACCAACGACACTGATTGGGCTGCGGTTCAACCGCTCGTGCAGAAAGTGTTTGATGCCCGGATGGCTCTTGGCACTCCTGGCGGTCGTGGCATGTTCGGCGGCGGTCGCCGTGGCGGTGGCGGCGGCGGTGGCGGACAAAACGCCAGCGTGGAACAGCAGGCATTACAACAAGCCATTGACGACGACGCGCCGGCGGCGCAAATCAAGGATGCCTTGGACAAATATGAAGCGTCCCAAAAAGTCAAGCAGGCTGCATTGACGGCGGCGCAGGAGGCTTTGCGCGGGGTTCTCACACCCAAGCAGGAAGCACAGGCAACTTTGGCGGGCTTGCTGCCTTGACCGTGTCACCGACAGAAGCTGACGTGTCCAATTATGAATGAAACAGTTGCACCGGATACATCATTGAAGCAGTTGCTGGAGCGCATGGTCGCGTCCCGGCAACTGTCTTCAATTGATGCGGACCTGTTGGTTCATTCCAAAAGCAAAGTCGCGACCGAGGAAGATGTCTTGCGCTGGCTGGCGCAGGAATACGGCCTCGCGTTCACGACTCTGGACGACGTTGATCCGGACCGTCAGCTTCTGTCACTTTTTCCCGCGCGCATTTTGTTGAAGGAAGAACTGCTTCCGCTCACGCGCAGCAACGGCACGGTCGAAGTCGCCACCAGCCGCCTTTTTGCGACGCAGGGCCTCGACGCGCTCAAAACCATGACCGGCTTGAACCTCAAGCCCGTTCTCGCCTCCAGCGAAGCCATCCAGCGCGAAATCAAAAAACGCCTCGGCGTCGGCGCGGACACCATCGGCACGCTCGACGAGGAAAAAAGTTTCCAGGTCGTTGACGAAAATGCCGAGAACACAAATTTGGACGAAGCCGCCGAGGACGAAGCCTCCATCATCCATTTCGTCAACCAGGTTTTGAAGGACGCCATCGAACTGCGCGCGTCCGACATCCACCTCGAACCGTTCGAGGACGAATTTCGCATCCGCTACCGCATTGACGGCGTGTTGCAGGACGTTCCGGTGCCGGCGCAACTCAAGCGCTTCCAGCCGGCCATCGTTTCGCGCGTCAAAATTTTGAGCCACCTCAACATCGCGGAAAAAAGACTGCCGCAGGACGGCCGCATCAAAATCCGCGTGGACGATGCCGAAGTGGACATCCGCGTTTCCGTGATTCCGATGTTGCACGGCGAGGCGGTCGTGATGCGTTTGTTGCGGCAAAATTCCAAACTGCGCGGCCTGTCCGACTTGGGCATGGACAAACGGGAGGTGGAATGTTTTGAGCGCGTGCTCGAACTGCCGCACGGAATCATTCTCGTCACCGGCCCGACAGGTTCAGGAAAAACCTCCACGCTCTACACCGCGCTGAACGAGATCAACGACTCTGTCCGCAAAATAATCACGATTGAAGACCCGGTCGAATACCAGCTCAAGGGTGTCAACCAGATCCAGGTCAACGAAAAATCCGGCCTCACGTTTGCGCGCGGCTTGCGCTCAATTTTGCGCCACGACCCGGACGTGATTCTCATCGGTGAAATCCGCGATGCCGAGACCGCGCAGATCGCCGTGCAATCGTCGCTCACCGGCCATTTGGTTTTTTCCACGCTTCACACGAACGACGCGCCCGGCGCGCTCACTCGCCTCGTGGACATGGGCGTCGAACCATATCTCGTCGCGTCGTCGCTTGAAGCTGTGCTTGCGCAACGCCTTGTCCGCGTGCTGTGCGTCCATTGCAAGCAGCCGGACGATTCGGCGACCGCCCACGCGTTCAAGGCCAAGCTCGGCATTCCCGAAAACACCATGCTCTACAGCTCAACCGGCTGCCGCGAATGCCGCAACACCGGCTTTCACGGACGCCATGCGATTTTTGAGTGGATGGACACAAACCCTGAAATCCGCCAGATGATTTTGCAGAACTCATCGAGCGACCAGTTGCGCGAAGCCGCGCGGCGTTCGGGAATGCGCTCGCTCGCCGAGGACGGCTGGCGCCTGGTGCAAATGGGAATCACCACGGTCGAGGAAGTTTTAAGTGTGACAACCGCCAAAGAGGTGGCTCAATCCACGAAAGCTTCCAGCGACAAGGTGACCGCCGCGAGCATCGCGGTCGCGAAATAAAATTTTCAAATGCCCACGTTTCAATATAAAGCATTGCAGGCAAACGGCACGATGACGGAAGGCCGTCTCGACGCGCCGGGCCGTCCCGATGCGCTCCGGCAAATGGAGACGCTCGGCTTGCGGCCCATCAATCTTGCCGAGACGGCGGCGGTGAAATCCAAAAACGGCGCGCCCGCAAAAAACGGCGCGGCGACGGATGCGCCGGCCAATTTCTCGTTCAAGTTCGAGTCCAAAAAAGTTTCCGCAAAGGAATTGGAAAATTTTACACGCCTGCTTTCGAGCCTTCTTGCCGCCGGAGTGCCGTTGAGCCGCGCACTGGTGATCCTTTCCAGGGAGACCGCCGCGCCCGCCGCGCGCGCGCAATGGAAAAAAGTCCACGATCTCGTCGTGGACGGCATGTCGCTCGCCAGCGCGATGGGGCAGTCTCCGGAAACATTTCCACGAGTCTATGTTGCGATGGTGGAGGCGGGCGAAGCCGGCGGATTTCTGGACGTGGTGCTGGCGCAGATCGCCGAGTTCCAGTCGCGCGACAAGGAATTGAGGGCGAAAGTTCTGACAGCGATGCTGTATCCGGCAATCCTGTTTGTGCTGGCGATGATTGTGCTGACGGTGATGCTCGTTTTTTTCATCCCGAAATTTCAAACCGTCTTCAACAGCTTCCACGGCCACCTGCCGTTGATCACGCAGATGATCATCGGCGCAAGCCATGCGGTCATTCATTACGGATTTTTCGTCGCGGCGGGAATCATCGCGATTGTTTTTCTCGTCCGCACATGGTTCGCATCTGAAAAAGGCAGGCGCGTCTGGGAGGCGCTGGTTTTGCGCTCGCCGATTGTCGGGCCGTTGAACGCCCAGTTTGCGATGGCGCGATTTTGCCGGATGCTGGGCACGATGCTGGGCGCGGGCGTGCCGCTGGTGCAAAGCCTGAATGTCGCGCGGCGCTCCATCGGCAACCAGATTCTCGTGGACGCGGTTTCGCAATCCATCGAGCGCGTGCAGCAGGGTGGGCGGCTGGGCGAAAGCCTGGCGGACTGCAAAAATCTTTTTCCCGGTTCCGTTCTGGAAATGGTCGCGGTGGCCGAAGAAAGCGGGAAGCTGGACGGCGAACTCATCCGCATCGCCAATGTGACTGAAATTGACCTGGACCGGAATTTGAAAACGGCGGTGGCCTTCGCCGAGCCGGCGATGCTTTTTTTGATCGCCGGTTTCATCGGCATCATTTTCATCGGCATGTTGCTGCCGGTGCTGACCATGGGCGCAAACATAAAATAATTCACCAAATAAAAATTATGAAACTCAATCATACAAAACGAAATCAAAACCAGTCGCAACGGCGTCATGGCTTCACGCTCGTCGAAATGCTGCTGGTCGTCGCCATCATCGGCACGCTGGCGGCGCTGGTCATTCCGAAAATCGCCGGGACCAGCGAACATTCAAAGGAAGTTGCTGCGGTGGCCGACATCAAAGGCGGAATTAAAACCGCGCTGGACCGCTATGAGATAGACAACAACACTTATCCCAGAAGCTTGAACGATCTGGTCCAGGCTCCCAGCGATGCCAAGCATTGGAACGGACCGTATCTCGACCAGCTTCCGATTGATCCGTGGGGCAATCCATACATTTATTATTTCCCCGGCAAGCACAACCAAAACGGCTACGACCTGCTTTCCGCCGGCTTGGACGGCAAGGAAGGAACGGACGATGACATTGGCAATTGGTAATCCAGAAAAACGGCGAAAACTATGCGCATTCACGCTGGTCGAAATGATTCTCGTGATGGTGCTGCTGGTGGTCGCCGTCTCGCTCGTGGCGCCCAAGCTGGCGGGCTTTACGCGCGGACGCGCGCTGGATTCCGAGGCGCGGCGGCTGATGGCGATTGCGCACGCGGGACAGGCGCGCGCCGTCTCGGAAGGAATGCCGGTGGTGCTTTGGATTGACGAAAAAAACAACGGCTACGGGCTGGAAGAGGAAACGCCTGGAAAAAACGGCGACGCGAACGCCGAGAATTATACGGCGGACGGAAATGTGCAGATCTCGGTGCTGAATCTGAACGGAAGCGCGACGACGTTCAAAAATCTGCCGGCCATCCGATTTTTGGCGGACGGCACGGTGGATGAAAACAGCCCGCAGGCGGTGAAATTGACAGGGTCAACCGGCGGCGAACTTTGGCTGCTCGAATCGGCGGATCGCAGAGGTTATGAAATTAGCGACAGCGACAAATCGTAACCGCGCGGCGGGTTTCACGCTGGTGGAAGTGCTGGCGGCGCTGCTGTTCCTGGCGATTGTGATCCCGACGGCCGTCGAGGCGCTGCACATGGCGACGCTTTCCGGCGAGGTGGCAGTCCGCAAAAGCGCGGCGGCGCGCGTCGCCGACCGGGTTTTGAACGAGAGCATCGTGATGACGAACTGGAACAACGGCACGCAGAGCGGGACGATCACCGAAGGCGCGACGGATTTCCGCTGGACGCTGACGAGCCAGACGTGGCCGCAGGATTCGATGCAGTTGCTGACGGCGGAAGTGAAATATTCCGCGCAGGGAAAAGATTATTCGGTGAAGTTGAGCACGCTGGCCAACCAGCAATTGTTGGGCGGGACGATGAATTTGAACCAGTGAAAATTGAATCAAAAGTCAAATGGTCGAATTGTTGCAATGTTAAATTGCGGCGGCGAAAACCGTCCCGCGATTTAACAATTCAACCATTTAACAGTTCAGCAAATTCCGCCTTCACGCTGATCGAAATGATCCTGGCAATCGGCGTCGCCGCGATTGTGCTCATCGCGGCCAACGCCGTTTTTTTCACGGCGTTGCATTTGCGCGACGCCACGTCGGACGCGGTGGACGCGGCCTCGCCGGTGGACCAGGCGCTCATCATCCTGCGCCATGATCTGCAATGCGCCGTGCCGCCGAAGGCCGGCGGCGTTTTGTCCGGCGATTTCAAGATCGGCAATGTGACGAGCCTGGGTATCAGCGACCCGGTGGCCGCCGAAATTTACACCGCAACCGGCGCGTTGAGCGACAAAACGCCGTGGGGCGAAATCCAGCGCGTGACCTATGAATTGAAAAATTCCACAACCGGCGCGGCTGGCAAAGATTTTTATCGCAGCGTGACGCGGAATCTTTTGACGACGGCGACGCCGGACGTGGAAGACCAGTTGATGATCCGCGGCGTGGACAGCGTGCAATTTTCCGCCTACGACGGCTCGCAGTGGAACGACTCGTGGGACACGACCGACACGACTTCGGCGAACACGAACCTGCCGGTCGCCGTGCGCGTGGACATCCAGCTCACCAGCAGCGGCAAAAATGCGTCGCCGGTTGAAATGTTGGTGCCGATTGATTCACAGACGCGCACGAACTCGACGAGCACCGTTGGAGCTGGAAGTTGAAATGAAATTGAAAGATACAAATTCACGAAATGATTTCCGCCGCGCCGAACGTGCGTCGGTCCTCATCATCGTGCTTTGGATCACCATCGGGCTGGTCGGCATCACGCTGTATTTCGCGAATTCGATGACGCTGGAGCTTCGCGCGTCGGACAACCGCGTGAACGGCCTCGCAGCGGATCAGGCCATCGAAGGCGCGGTGCGCTACGTCGGCTACGCGCTCGCCAATTACGCCACCAACGGCACTATCCCGACCAACGCGCAGTTCACCTGCGAAAACGTGCCGATCGGCGACGCGCATTTCTGGATCATCGGTCGCGATAATTCGGGTGCGGCACCTTCGACCGAGCCGACCTTCGGCTTGATTGACGAAGGCTCGAAGCTGAACCTGAACCGCGCCAACACAAACATGCTCACTTATCTGCCGAACATGACTACCGACCTGGCCGGCGCTATCTTGGACTGGCGCAGCACCAACGGCAGCGGCGACTACGCGTTGAATTATGCGACGCTGGGTTACGACGACAAAAATGCGCCGTTCGAATCGGTGGACGAACTGCGGCTGGTTTATGGCATGACCATTGATGTTCTGGCCGGCGACGACATCAACCGCAACGGCGTGCTCGACGCGAACGAAAAAAGTTCCACCGGCGGCACGACGCCGAATTTTGGATTACTGGAATACACGACCGTTTACAGCCGTGAGCCGAATTTTCATTCCGACGGCACTTCGCTGACGAACGTGAACACCGCGACGGAGGACAATTTCAACACGCTTTTCCAAGCCGCCGGAATCAACAACGCCGGCGCAACCGCGACGGCCATCTACCGCAGCATTCATCCTCCGGCTCCGAGTCCGGCAGTGCCTTGTGCGGGCGCATTGGATTTTTGCAACCGCTGTCTGGCTGCGGGCATGAGCGCCAGTGACTTTGCGAAAATTTACAACAGCGTCACCACCAGCACCAACACTTACATTTATGGCCGGGTCAACGTCAACACCGCCAGCGAGACGGTGCTGACGGCGCTGCTCATGGGTGTTTTCATTGACCAAGATACCGCAACTGGTGCGGCGCAATCGCTTATTGCTTATCGGCAGCAAAATCCGACCGCCTTGACTTCGCCCGCGTGGCTTGTCACGGCGCTAGGAAATAACTCAGGCGTGGTGGCAGCGCTGGCGAGCCGCGATTATGTCACTACGAAAAGTTTTCAATTCACGGCGGACATCGCGGCGGTCGGGCCGCTGGGCCGCGGCTACCGGCGCGTGAAATTCATTTTCGACATCACCGATGGAACGCCCAAGATTCTTTACCGCCAGGATTTGAGCCGGCTCGGCTGGGCGCTCGGAGAAAAAGCCCGCGAAACTTTGGTCGCCAACAACACGCAATGAGCAACATCTTGAAAATCAATTTTCGGAAAAGCAAACGTCTGACCACCTTGCTCGGCCTTACTTTGGACGGCAGCCGGCTTGAAGGCGCGGTGCTGCGCCGCACGAACGGCTCGCTGCAATTGCTGCAGTCGTTTTCCGCCACGCTCACGCTCGATCCGCTGACCGCCGCGCCGGAACTGGTCGCCCGCGAAATTCGCAACCAGCTTGACGCCGCCGGAGTGCGCGTGCGCGATTGCATAGTCGGCGTGCCGTTGAAATGGGCGCTGACAGGCCAGACGGAACTGCCGCAACTGGCGGCGGCGGACGCCGCGAGCCTGCTGCAAATCGAGGCGGAAAAAAGTTTTCCCTGCGACGTGGCGACTTTGCGGATGGCCGATTCGCGATGCGCGCTGCCCGGCGGAAGGCAATATGTGACGATTGCGGGAATTTCCAACAGCCAGCTTGCGACGTTGGAACAGGTTTTGACGGCGGCGAAATTGAAGCTTGCCGGAATTACGCTCGGACTTTCCGCGCTGCAACCGCCGGGCGTGGAAAATTCCAACGGCGTGCTCGCGCTGGTCGTCGGCGAAAGCCACGTCGGATTGCAGATCACCGCCGGCGGCGGCATCGCGGCTTTGCGTGCGCTCGAAGGCGCGATTGAAAACGAAGGCTCGCGGCGTTCGCTAAACGCGGGGTTGGTGTCGCGCGAGGCGCGCGTGACGCTCGGCCAACTGCCCGCCGAATTGCGTGCGACGGTGAAGCGCATCCGCATTTTCGGCCCGCGCGAACTGGCGCAGCCGCTGGCGGACGAAATGGAATTGCGTTTTGAGCCGGGCGGTTTGCGAGTGGAAGTGGTTTCGGCCTACGCGCCGGGCGAATTTGGCGTGCAGCTTCCGCTGGACGCTTCGCTTTCGGCGGCGTTCAGCCTGGCGGCGCGGCGTCTGGCGGGACAGGCGGCGCCGTTTGAATTTTTGCTGCCGAAGCCGACGCTGTTGCAGCAGTTTTCGGCAAAGTATGCTTCCGGGAAATTAAAAACGGTCGGCGCGATTGCCGCCGGGGTGCTGGTGATTCTCGGCGGGTTGTTCATGTATCAGCAGGTTCAATTGATGCTGCTGAATTCGCAATGGAAGAAAATGGAGGCGAAGGTCACGGAGCTTGACCGCCTGGAGCAGAACATCCAGCAGTTTCATCCTTGGTTTGACGATTCGTTCATCAGCTTGAGCATTCTGCGGCAGCTCACGCTGGCGTTTCCCGAAGATGGTGTGGTCACGGCCAAGACGATTGAAATCCACGACGGCGATGTGGTGACCTGCACCGGCATTGCGCAGTCGCAGGCGGCATTGCTGAGGACGCTGGGCCAGTTGCGCGGGATGGACGGCGTGACCCAAATCAAGGTGGAATCCATCCGCGGCAAGGCGCCGATGCAGTTCACGTTTGATTTCCATTTTGGAAACGGGAGGCAGCCATGAAAATTGAAAACCGCCAGAAATTTTTGCTCATAACAACAATCGCGGTCATCGCGCTTTATGTCGGCGACCTGTTGGTTTTTGAACCGGCTGGAAGATGGTGGTCGTCGCGCTCGCACGCCATCACCACGCTGCGCAGCGAGGTCAGGGACGGGAAGATCATGCTCCAGCGCGAGGCGGGCATCCGCCGCCAGTGGGGCGAAATGAGCGCGAAAATGCTGCCGGACAACACGTCGCTGGCGGAGCAGCAGGTGTTGCGCGCGTTTGACAACTGGTCGCAGGAAAGCGGCGCCATCGTCACGGGCATCACGCCGCAATGGAAGGACGACTCGACGAATTACATGACGCTCAACTGCCGCGTCGAGGCGTCCGGCGACCTGGGGACGTTGAGCCGTTTTGTTTATGACATCGAACAAAACACGGTTGCGCTGAAGCTGGATTCCGTCGAGTTCAGCACGCACGACAACGCGGGACAGCAGCTGACGCTTGGCCTGCAGCTCAACGGGCTGGCCCTGACCACGCTTAAAAAATAATGAAACTCAACCGACCCTGTAAAATCGTCCTGGCGGCCCTGCTCGCGGCGCAAACGTTTGCGGCCGACGCGCAGACCACCAACGCCGTTGCGCCGGCGGATTATCCCAAATTCATCGCGCAGCGGAATATTTTCGACCCGAACCGCGTGCCGAACGTGCCGTGGACGCCAAGGCCGCGGCAGGCATACACACCGCCGGTGGTGAGGCAGGTTGATTCATTTACGCTGGTGGGGATCATCGGTTATGGCGAAGGCCGGATGGCGGGCGTGTATGCTTTTTTTGACGGCACCAGCCCGGACTATCGCAAGACGGCGCAGATGAACGACACCATCGCCAATTTCAAGATCACCGACATCGAGGCGGATTCCGTCACGCTGATGTCCGATACGAACGAGACGACGGTTTTGAGGATCGGCGATCAATTGCACAACGACGGCGTCGGCCACTGGCTTTCCGCCAACGGAACGGCGGCGCGTTACAACAACAACGGACGCTATGGCAGCGGGCGAAACGGCCGATACGGAAACCGCCGGCGCAATTACGGCAATGGCAGCAATGGAAACTACGGCTCCGGGAATTATAACAATGGAAACTACAACAGGCGTGGAAACTATAACAACGCCGCATCCCCGGCATCCGGCGGTTCGCAGATGGACGGCCAAAATTTGCAGAACGACGGAACCGCGCCGGACAACACGGCTTCACCGGACAATTCACCTCCCGACAACATGCCGCCGCCGCCGGATGACAATGCCCCGCCGTCAGCGAACCAGCAAAACAATTGATAACATGCGCACAAAAATTACAACGGACAGGAAACTGAAAATGAAAACCCTCATCAAACTAACTTTGGCGGCGGCCCTGGCTGCCGGAACATTTCAGGCATTTGCGCAAGAAGACGACCCCCTGGCCAGGTTGAGGGCGCAGCGCGCGCAGGCCTTGCAGCAGGCCGGCGGCCCGCCCGCCGACACGGCCGGGACAGCGCCCGCCGCAGCGGAGCCGGCACCGGCCGCGCCCGATGCCACCGCGCCCGCGCCGGCCGCCGCCGATGTCGCGCCGCAAATGGAACAGACAAATTCCGTGCCGGTGCAAATTGTGGAGTCCACCATCAATTATGTTCCCGAGCCGCTGTCCACGAACGGCATCGTCTTCAATTTCCGTAATGCGCCGTTGAACGATGTTTTGACCTACATGAGCGACGCGGCGGGATTCATCATCGTGATGAACACACAGGTGCGCGGCAACGTCAGCGTCATCAACAGCCATCCCATGACGAAGGACGAGGCGTATGATTTGTTGAACACCATCTTGAACCAGAACGGCTACGCCGCGCTCCGCAACGACCGCACTCTGACAATCATGAACAAGAGCGACGCAATCCATCTCGACATTCCCGTCAAGGTCAGCAACGACCCGAAAAACATCCCGAACAACGACGAGATCGTCACGCAGATCATCCCGATCCGGTTCGTGGACGCGCAGCAATTGGTCGTGGACTTGTCGGCGTTCGTCTCGCCGCAGGCCATCATCGTCGCAAACCAGGCTGGCAATTCCATCGTCATCACCGACACGCAGTCGAACATCCGGCATTTGACCGAAATCATCCAGTCCATTGATTCCAGCGCGCAAATGGAAACGGAAATCCATGTGTTCACCATGAAGTATGCCAACCCGAACGACGTCGTGGCCATGCTGACCTCGGTGTTTCCGAGCAGCAACGGCGGTGCTCAAACCACCATCAACATCGGCGGCCGCGGCGGCCGGGGCGGGTTTGGCGGGGGCGGAGGTTTTGGCGGGGGCGGCGGTGGAAACAACGGAGCCACCAGCGCGCAACGGATTCAAAAAGCGCAGCAGGTTCTCGCCGTGGCCGACGGGCGCACCCAATCCGTCGTCGTGACCGCCGCCAAAGACATGATGCAGCAGATTGGCGACATGATTGCTGAAGTGGACGTGCCATCCACGCGCGACACGGAAGTCTATACGATGCCCCTGCACAACGGCGACCCATATCAGGTGGCTGCGGTTTTGCAGGGTATGTTCCAAGGGGCCAATTCCTCTCGCAGCAGCACCACCACGACGGGCACCGACCCGCTGACGACCCGCCAGACGCAAATGAATACATCCAGTTCTTCCTCCAGCGGTTTTGGAACTTCCAGCGGCGGTGGCGGCGGCACGCGCGGCGGCGGCACATTGTTCTGATCAGGCATGAAAATAACCTTTAAGACAAATAAAATTATGAAACTGCAAACATTGACCTGGAACAAAATCCTCGGCTGCGCCCTGATTTTCATCTTCTGCGCCACGATTCAAACTTACGCGCAACGTGGCGGCGGAGGCGGCGGCTTCGGCGGAGGCGGCGGTGGACGTGGCGGTGGTGGCGGCGGCTTTGGGGGCTTTGGCGGATTCGGTGGCTTTGGCGGCGGCGGCTTTGGCGGCGGCATCGGCGGCGCCAACGCGGCAAGGCCCGGCGCCACCACCAGCAGCCAATACAACAACAACGGCACCGTCGGCACCGCGCAGATTTCCGTGGACCCGGACACGCACAACCTCATCATCATCGCCGACAAGGAGACGATGGAGCAGATCCGCCAGGTCCTCGAAAATCTCGACGCGCCAAAACCGCAGGTGCTCATCAAGGTGGTTTTCCTTGAAGTGGACGACAACAAGGCGTCGGCCATCGGTCTCCAAGGCAATTACACCGGTGCAAATCCCGGCTTTGGTTTGGTCACCGGATTTTTGACCAATAATTACACAGTTCAAAACGTTACTACTGTGGCAAGTAGCGGAACAACAACAACTACTCCAACTCTGATTCCATCAATTACCCCAGTCGTTCAGTCTTATAACGTGGGGAATAATTTTGGTCTGCCTGTATCATTGCCGGGGACAGCAGGTGCCGGTGGTATGTATACCGTGCTTGGAAAAGATTTCACCGCCACGCTTCAAGCCATCGCCGCCGCCGGCAAGGCGCAGGTGTTGTCGCGCCCGTCCATCCTCGCGCGCGACGGCCAGCCCGCGCAGATTGTCGTCGGCCAGGAAGTTTATCTGCCCAGCGGCGTTTCCTACACCACCGTCGGCACCGGCGGCGCCACCGTTCCAAACATCAACGGCTCCTATCAAAACGTCGGCATCATCCTCAACGTCACGCCTTTCATCGGCGAGAACGGATTGGTGCAGATGATTCTCCAGCCGCAGACGTCGCAGCTCGACACCTCGACGCCGGGGCAGGTCATCGCCTACGGCAGCAGCTTTTTGAACTCTTCGCCCGTCTATGCGCCGAACATTGACATCCGCTCCGCCAACACCGTCGTCGTCACGCCCGACGGCCAGACCGTCGTCATCGGCGGACTCATCGGCAACACCAAATCGTCCAACGAAAGCAAGATTCCCTTCCTGGGCGACATTCCCTTGTTTGGAAATCTTTTCAAGGAAACGACCAAGAGCGCCGAGAAGCAGGAGCTGCTCATCTTCGTCACGCCGCACATCGTCGAGGCGCCGTCGCAGCTCGCATCGTTGTCCACCACAGAAACGCAGCGGTCCGAACTCATGACCAATTCCATTTCCGAACAGGAACTCGACCAGTATCTGGAGCGGATCCCGGTGAAAAAAAATTGACCGTCGCAATTGTCTTTTCAGCCCGGAACTGGTAACTGAACATCCGTCATGGAACTCAAGCGTCGCAGCACATTGATTTACGGCCTGCTGTTCGGGGTCTGGGCGCTCGTCGTCGCGTGGCAGATCGAGGAGCACAGCCGCGTGCAGGAAGCCGCCCGGCGCGACCTCCGCAGCCGCTCCGCCGAGATTGGCAACACCTTGAGCGCCGTCATGCGCGCCCTGCGCTTCCGCGGCACCGTCCTCCAGCAGCGCCTCGAACCCGTGCTCAACGAGCTGGTCAACGGCCGCACCAACGAACTCGTCAATTCCGGCGGCCTCCTTTCCATCGCCCTCCTCAACACCGCCGGCGAACCCATCGCCGCCGCCGGCGACACCAACCATGTGCCCATGCCCAATGAAGTTCCGGCTGACGGCTATTGGACGCACGACACCGTGACATTTGTAAATCCAATTGAGGGCGCTGTGAATCCCGAAGGCGCGACCAACCCCATGGTCGTCCTGCCTCCGCCGCCCGCCGATTTCACCAACAACTCGCGCGGATTCCGCCGCGAACCGCCGCCGGACGGAACCAATTCCACAAACATCCCCGACTTCGCGGCGCCCCCGGGCACCAATGCCGCCAGCGAGCAGGTTTCCAGCAACGAACCTCCCCCGCCGCCGCCGGATCGCCCGCGCGGAGGAGGCGGCCGGGGCCGTCCGCCGTGGATGCGCGGAATGTCCGACGCCGACTACAACGCGCTCATCGCCCGGCGCGAACTGCACGGACTGGTGCTGACCATGTCCGCGGGAAATTTCCAGGCCATCTGCACGCGCGACCTGTGGATGCGTTTCATCATCGTCTTTTTTGCCGGCATATCCGCGCTGGCAGCCGGGCTGTCCTGGCGCAACACCAGCAAGACCTCCGAGTTGCAAATCCGCCTCATCCGCGCAAGTGAATTGAATTCGCACCTCAAGGAGATGAACCTCGCCGCCGCCGGCCTCGCCCACGAGACCCGCAACCCGCTCAACATCATCCGCGGCATGGCCCAGATGCTTTCCAAGGAATCAAGCGCGCCGCCGGAGATCCGCGACAAGGCCCGCGCCATCGTGGACGAGACCGACAAGGTGACCGTGCAGTTGAACGAATTCATCAACTACTCGCGCCCGCGCGAAGTCCGCCGCACCCGGCTCGTGTTGAATTCCGCCGTGGGCGAAGTGATGCGCGCCCTGGGCCACGACATTGATGAAAAGAAAATCAAGCTGGAGACCAGGGGCGATTTGATTTCCATCGAGGCGGACGAACAACTGCTCCGGCAGATACTGTTCAACCTGCTGCTCAACGCTGTGCAAGCCGTGGGCGGCGAGGGCGAAATCCAAGTCGTCACCGGGCGGCAAAATTCCGCCGAGGCGTTTTTTGAGATTCGCGACAACGGCCCCGGCGTTCCGCCAGACCGCCGCAAGGAGATTTTCAAGCCTTACTTCACCACGCACCAGAAGGGCACCGGCCTGGGCCTCGCGGTCGTGCAGCAGATTGTTCTCGCGCACGGCTGGGAGATTGAATGCCTGCCCAACGAGCCGAAGGGCGCCATTTTCCGCATCACCCATTTGAAGCTGCTCTCCTGATTTCCGCAAGAGAAGGCCCAGCGGAAACGATGAAGGGCAGGGCGGCAGATAAATTTTCCCAACTTGTTGTTTATTGCAAACTATGGTCTTTCATTTCGGGACTGTTTCGCTTTCCGCTCTTTCAACAATTTATCCGGCGGCTACCTTTTTTCCGGCGGTGAGAAAATCCAGATATGAGATGAGTTGCGGCTTCATTTCCTTGCGCGAAACGATTGAGTCAATCAATCCGTGATCCAGAAGAAATTCGGCTGTCTGGAATCCCGGCGGCAGTTCCGCCTGCGTCGTATCCTTGATGACGCGCGGCCCGGCAAATCCAATCATCGCACCCGGCTCGGCCAGGATCAAATCGCCCAGGCTCGCATAGCTTGCCATCACGCCGGCCGTCGTTGGATGCGTGAGCACGCTGATGTAGGGCAGTTTTTTCCGCGCGTGATACGCGAGCGCGGCGGAGGTTTTTGCCATTTGCATGAGGCTGAACATTCCTTCATACATCCGCGCGCCGCCGCTGGTGGAGATGATGATGACGGGCAGGCCTTTTTCCGTGCCGCGCTCGATGAGCCGCGTCAGCTTCTCGCCGACGACGGAACCCATGGAGCCGCCGAGAAAATTAAAATCCATCACTCCCAGCGCGGCGCGATGGCAGCCGATCTTGCAAAGGCCGGTGACGACGGCATCCTTGAGCGTCGTGTTTTTTTTGTAGGCTTCGAGCTTGGATTTGTAGGTGGAGGCGCCCTTGAAATTGAGGATGTCCACGCTGGTCATGGCCGCATCCATTTCCTCGAACGTGCAGGTCTCGACGAGCGAATGAATCCGTTCGCGCGAGCCGATGGGGAAATGGTGGTTGCACTTTGAGCAGACCTTGAGGTTTTCGTCCAGCTCCTTGTCGAAGATCATCGTCTCGCACGTCGGGCATTTTGTCCAAAGCCCTTCGGGGATGTCGCGCTTTTTGCTCTTGGATTTCGCCGCGCCGAGCTTCGGTTTTTTGGTAAAGGCGGTCTGCGTGTGCGCGATGGGGGGCGGCGTCAACGCCGGTTCCATCGTGGTTATGCCGCCAACTGACTTCTTGAGGAACGAAGTGGTGTCCATTTGATTGAATGAATGATACTAAAGCCCGCGCGCAATTGTCCAGACGCAAACATCCCCGGCACCGGCGCCCTTCAACGCCTTCGCGCACGCGCTGGTTGTCGCACCGGTCGTAAAAACGTCGTCCACCAAAATGATTTTTTCGCCGTTCAATTTCATGCCGCCGCGCACTGCAAATGCCCCGCGCATGTTTTCCGCCCGCTGGTCGCGCGTGAGCAAAGTCTGGGTCGCAGTAGGTGAGACACGCCGGAGCAGTTTGCTGTTCAATGGAATCTTTGCCGCGCCGCTCAGATGTTTTGCCAGCAGTTCAGCCTGGTTGAATTCCCGCTCACGCTCCTTCACCGGATGAAGCGGGACGGGTGCTATGAAATCCCAGCTTTGTCCGCGCAACACAGGCAGCGCCTCGCGCAATAACAGGTCCGCCAGAAACGGCTCGAACCAGAGCGCGCGCCGGTATTTGAAGCGGTGGATGATTTCGAGCACGATGGTTTTGGCGACGACCGCCGAGCGCGCGGATGAAAAGTGCAGTTCCATTTCGCGGCAGTTCGTGCATTCAAAAGCCGTCGTGATGTTTCCGTCGAACGGCAGGCCGCAGCGCTCGCAGAACGGCGGGCGGATGAAGCGGACCTGCTGCCAGCATTTCGGGCAGACGAAGCCGCTCTTGGCCGTGGCGCGGTCACTTTCGCAAATCCGGCAGATTTCCGGGTAAAAAAATCCGAGGCCGGTGTTGAGCCAGCTATGGATTGGTGCGGCAATCGCACTCATTTGGAAATCGTGAACCTTGCGCCGCCAAAAGCAAACTGTAAAACGACTCGTTTTTTCAAAAATACAGCCGGAACAATTACCCGTTCCGGCTTGATTTATTGATAGGGTCCCTGACTGGTCAGGGTTTCGGAGGCGGCAGGAGGGTTTTCTCCGGTGGGGAGGCTGGTTTCGGGCGTCGTGACCAGGACATGTCCGTGATTTTGTGTGTGAGGCATAACCAAGAAAGGCAAAGTGAGTTATGTCTGCAACGAAAATGAATGAAGTGGCGGAGTCGCAGCGCTAGTCCGCGTGGACATGCCCGCATTTTGAAAATGCGCCAGCCCGCTTATTTTGGACAAAGAGACCGGCAGACAATTTTTATTCGCGCCATCATGCGCCGCGTGTTATTTTCCGTTAGGATGGCGAGCAAATTACCAGATGAACCGGCGCTGGAGGTGAATCAAGAGAAGTTCGCCGGGAAGTTTTATCATCAGGAACTCATCAACAGCGGAGGCATGGCGGAAATCTGGCTGGTCACCGATTCCCGAGGCAGGCCGTTCGCGCTGCGGAAATTAAAAAGGGAGCTGCGGTTTAATCTGCTTGCCCGCCGCCGCTTTTTGCAAGGATGCGAGGTGCTTTCAAAATTGAACGACAGCGAGTTCATCGTCGGCTACGTCGAGCATGGCAAGGCGGACGGCGTGTTTTATTTGGTCATGGATTACGTCGAGGCGGCGAATTTGAAGGAGCTTTTCGCGCGGCAGGACCCGGTGCTGGTGGAAAATGTCGCGCAAATCCTGATTGACATGGCAAGCGGGCTGGAACACGTCCATGAAAGCGGTTACATGCACCTGGATTTCAAGCCTGAAAATGTTTTAGTCACCCGCAACGGCAGCGTTCGGCTGATTGATTTTGACCTCGCGCAGTCGATTCCAGAAAAGCCGGTGAAGCTGGCGAAAAATCCCGGCACACCCGGCTACATGGCGCCGGAACAATTGAAACGCGAACCGATTGACCCGCGCGCCGACATTTTCGCCTTCGGCATTTCGGCTTACGAAATGGTGACGAACCACAAGCCATTCCCAGGCGAGACGCCTGCGGAAATCCTGGCGGCGCAGATGGACGAATCCACGCCGATTCCGGTGCGCGAACACAACGCCGACATTCCACCCGCGCTCGAAAAAGTCATCCACAAATGTTTGCAGCGCGAACCTGACCACCGATATCCGTTCATGAGCGTGCTGTCGCGCGATTTGAAAAGCGCGCTTTATTTGTAGAAAGACCGGTGCGGACTTTTGCCCGGTTATTAGAGAAAATTCTTTCGGCAGGCAATCCGTGTTGCATTGGACAGGCTGAATGCGTAAATTCGTGGCAATCTTTTACACGCGCTGTATTCAATATGATTACTCTGGGCATTGTTTTTCAGAGGGTTTCCGGACAATCCGTTTATTGGTCAATTTCTGATTTCTGACAAATGAAGACCGCTTTTCCTGAAATCGACAAAATTGTTTTTGAGGGTCAACGCTCAAAAAATCCACTCGCGTTCAAACACTACCAGGCCGACGAAATCGTCGAGGGCAAAACCATGCGCGATCATCTGCGTTTTGCCGTGGTTTATTGGCATACCTTCCGTGGCACCGGCAGCGACTCGTTTGGCATGGGCACGATGCAGCGGCCGTGGGACGACGGCAGCGCTTCCGTCAGCAACGCACAAAACCGCGCGCGCGTGGCGTTTGAATTTATTTCCAAGCTCGGCGCGCCGTATTACTGCTGGCACGACCGCGACGTGGCACCGGAAGGAAAAAACTTGCGCGAGACGAACAAGAATTTTGACGCCGTCGCGAAAGTCTTGAAGGAAGAACAGAAGCGCACCGGTGTGAAATTGCTGTGGGGCACGACGAATGCGTTTTCGCATCCGCGTTTTGTCCACGGTGCCAGCACGAGCTGCAACGCCGATGTGTTTGCGTTCGCCGCCTGCCAGGTGAAGAAGGCGATGGAAGTCACGCACGAACTCGGCGGCGAAGGCTACACGTTCTGGGGCGGCCGCGAAGGCTACATGACGCTGCTCAACACCGACATGAAACGCGAGCAAGAGCATCTGGCGAAATTTCTTCATCTCGCCGTCGCGCACAAAAAAGCCATCGGTTTCAAAGGTCAGTTTTACATCGAGCCGAAACCGAAAGAACCGACCAAGCATCAATATGATTCCGACGCGGCGGCGTGCCTGAACTTTCTGCGCGAATTCGATTTGCTGAAAGATTTCAAGCTTAACATCGAGACCAACCATGCGACGCTCGCCGGTCACACGATGCAGCACGATCTGGAAGTGGCGGGCGGCGCCGGCGCGCTCGGCTCGATTGACGCCAACACCGGCGACGAACTGCTCGGCTGGGACACGGATCAATTTCCCACGAGCATTTATCTCACGACCTACACGATGCTCACGATTTTAAAATACGGCGGCTTCAAAACCGGCGGCGTGAATTTCGATGCGAAGGTGCGCCGCGAAAGTTTTGAGCCGATTGATTTGTTTTACGCGCACATCGGCGGCATGGACGCGTTTGCGCGCGGATTGAAAATTGCCGCCGCGATTCGCAAAGACGGACGGCTGGCGGAGTTCGTCAAACACCGCTACGCCTCGTGGGACACCGGCATCGGCGCGAAAATTGAGGCGGGCAAGACCAGCTTCAAGGACTTGGAAGCCTACATGCTCAAGAAGGGCGAAGCCGACGCGAGCACTAGCGGCCGCCAGGAATATCTCGAAAACCTCATCAACGAATTTATCTAAAACACCACGGTGCGGACGGTTTTCCGTCCGCACCATTTTTAAAACATCATTCCTAAAGAATCCTAACATTATATGAACATCAACCTCAAACAATACGAAGTCTGGTTCGTCACCGGCAGCCAGCATCTTTACGGTCCGGAAACTTTAAAAAAAGTCGCCGAGCACTCGCAGGAAATTGCAAAAGCGCTCAACATCGCGCCGGCCATTCCGGTGAAAGTCGTTTTCAAACCCGTGCTGGTCACGCCGGACTTGGTGACGGAGCTTTGCCAAGCGGCGAACAACGCGCCGAAATGCATCGGCCTCATCACCTGGTGCCACACGTTCTCGCCGTCGAAGATGTGGATCAACGGCCTCAAGCAGCTCCGCAAGCCGGTCGCGCATTTGCACACGCAATACAACCGCGACATTCCGTGGGCGACGATTGACATGGATTTCATGAATATGAACCAGGCCGCGCACGGCGACCGCGAGCACGGTTTCATCTGGAGCCGGTTGCGCCTGAGCCGAAAGGTGGTCGTCGGTTTCTGGCAGGAAAAATCCACGCAGGAAAAGCTCGGTGCCTGGGCGCGCGCCGCCGCCGCGTGGGCCGACTGGCAGACGGCGAAGTTCTGCCGTTTCGGCGACAACATGCGCGAGGTGGCCGTGACCGAAGGCGACAAGGTTTCGGCGCAGATCAAATTTGGTTTTGCCGTCAACGGCTACGGCGTCGGCGATTTGGTGAAAGTCGTCAACGAAGTTTCCGAAAAGGAAATTGACGCGATCGTGAAGGAATACGAAGCCGTTTACGAAGTCGCGGCCGACTTGAAAAAAGGCGGCAAGCGCGCCAAATCTGTTCGTGAAGCCGCGCGCATCGAACTTGGCTTGCGCGCGTTTTTAGAAGGTGGAAATTTCAAAGGTTTCACCACCACGTTTGAAGATTTGCACGGCCTGGTGCAATTGCCCGGCCTCGCGCCGCAGCGACTGATGGCCGACGGCTACGGCTTCGCCGGCGAAGGCGATTGGAAAACCGCCGCGCTCGTCCGCGCGATGAAAGTCATGGCGAGCGGACTGAAAGGCGGCACGTCCTTCATGGAAGATTACACCTACCATCTCGCGCCCGGCAACAAGGTCGTGCTCGGCGCGCACATGCTGGAGATTTGTCCGAGCATCGCGGACGGCAAGGCGTCGTTGCAGGTGCATCCACTCGGCATCGGCGGCAAGGCCGATCCGGCGCGCTTGGTTTTCAACACGCCTGCCGGCCCGGCGCTGAACGCGGCGCTGATGGATTTCGGCAACCGCTTCCGTCTGCTCATCAACGAAGTGGATGTCGTTAAACCGGAACAACCGATGCCGAAATTGCCCGTGGCGCAGGCGGTTTGGAAGTGCAGGCCGAATTTCGAGGACGCGTGCGGCGCGTGGATTTACGCGGGCGGCGCGCATCATACCGGCTTCAGCCAGGCCGTCACCACGGAGATGCTCGAAGACTTCGCGGCGATTGCTGGACTGGAAGTGGTTGTGATTGACGCCGACACGAAGCTGCGCCAGTTCAAACAGGAACTTGTTTGGAACGACTGCGCTTACGGCCTCAAGAACGGCTGGGTTTCCTAAACCAAATAGATTTACTCGATGAAAGCTCAATATACCATCGGCTTGGATTACGGAACGAACTCGGTTCGCGCCCTGATTGTTAACGTCGCTAACGGCGCGGAAATCGCGTCGGCGGTATGGAATTATGCACATGGCACTGCGGGCGTGATTTTGGCGCGCGATCCGAATCTGGCGCGTCAGCATCCGGCGGATTATGTCAATGGCGCGGAAATCACCATCAGGCAAGCGCTCGTCACGGCCAAAAAATCCGTGAAAGGATTCAGTGCCGCGCAAGTGATCGGTATCGGCGTGGATACGACTGGCAGCACGCCGTTGCCCGTGGATGCAAAAGGCCAGCCGCTCGCGTTCAGCAACAAATTTGCGAACAATCCGTCGGCGCTGGCGTGGTTGTGGAAAGATCACACCGGCGTGAACGAAGCCGCCGAAATCACCGCGCTCGCCAAAAAAATGCGCCCGCAATATCTCGCCAAGTGCGGCGGCGTTTATTCGAGCGAATGGTTTTGGAGCAAAATTCTGAAATGCCTGCGAATTGCACCGGAAGTTTTTGATGCGGCGCACTCTTGGGTTGAACTCGCGGATTTTGTCCCCGCCGAACTGACCGGCACGCTTGCGCCGGAAACATTTGTCGCTGGCGTTTGCGCCGCCGGTCACAAGGCGATGTGGAATGCGAAGTGGGGCGGCTATCCCGACGCGCCATTTCTTTCCAAATTAAATCCGAAGCTCGCGCAATTGCGGGCGCGTCTGACGCCGCGCGTTTTTTCGATTGATAAATCCGTCGGAGGACTCACCGAAGTGTGGGCGAAGAAAACTGGATTGACGGCAGGAATTCCTGTCGCGGTCGGTGCATTTGATGCGCATCTCGGCGCGGTTGGTTCGGGTGTGGCACCGGGAACGCTGGTGAAAATCATCGGCACGAGCACTTGCGACATCGCCATCTCGCCGAACACCAAAATGCTTGCTGACGTGCCGGGGCTTTGCGGCATCGTGGACGGCAGCGTATTGCCGGGAAATTTCGGACTCGAAGCCGGGCAATCCGCCGTCGGTGATTTGTTCAACTGGCTTGTCAATTACATCGAGCCGGGTGGTAAAAAGGTTTTGTCGCATCGCGAACTGGACGAGGCGGCGCTGAAATTGCAGCCGGGCGAATCCGGCCTGGTCGCGCTGGATTGGAACAATGGCAACCGCACGATTCTCGTTGATCAAAAACTCACCGGCCTGCTTGTCGGACAGACGCTTTACACGACGCCGGCGGAAATTTACCGCGCGCTGGTAGAGGCGACGGCGTTTGGAGCGCTGACCATAATCAATCGGTTTGAAGAATACGGCGTGAAGATTTCGTCGGTTGTGAATTGCGGCGGCATCGCGGACAAGAGCGCATTGACGATGCAGATTTACGCGGACGTGACAGGCCGGCCGATGAAGATTTCTCGCTCGGCACAAACCTGCGCGCTCGGCTCGGCCATCGCGGCAGCAGTTGTCGCCGGTGCGCACAAGGATTACGCCACAGCGCAAAGGAAGATGACCGGCCTCAAGCCGAAAATTTTCAAGCCCGATCCGAAGGCTTACGCGGTTTATCGGGAGTTGTATGCGATTTACAAAAAGTTGCACGATGCGTTTGGCACGCGCGAGTGGAGCGGAAATCTGCACGGCGTGATGAAGCAACTGATTGACATCCGCAGTCGCGCAAGGGAATAATCCCGACGATTCCCGATGCTTGACAATCTTAAAAAACAAGTTTGCAAGGCGAACCTGCAGTTGGTCGCCGAAGGCTTGGTCATTCAGACGTGGGGCAACGCCAGCGGCATTGACCGCGCACGGGGTCTTGTCGTCATCAAACCGAGCGGTGTGTCTTACGATGGCATGAAGCCGCAGCACATGGTTGTTGTTTCGCTGGCGGACGGAAAAATGGTCGAGGGAAATTTGAAGCCGAGTTCGGACACGGCGACGCACCTGGTTTTGTATCGCGCGTTCAAGGAAATTGGCGGCATCGTCCACACTCACAGCCTTTATGCGACGGCTTGGGCGCAGGCGTGTTCGCGGATTTGCTCATTCGGCACGACGCAGTCGGATTACTGGCATGGCGACGTGCCGTGCACGCGCAAGCTCAAGCCGAAGGAAATCGAAAATGATTATGAGGCGAACACCGGCCGGGTCATTGTGGAGACGTTCAATAAAAAAAATCCGCTCGAACATCCCGCCGTGCTCGTCGCGAGCCATGGACCGTTCACCTGGGGAAAAGACGTGGACGACGCGGTTCATAATGCAAGCGTCCTGGAATTTGTGGCACGGCTGGCGAGCGAAACCTTGCGCGTGAATCCCATGACGCGGCAGGTGCAGCCGGTTTTGCTCGACAAGCATTTTCTTCGCAAACACGGTGCGAACGCGTATTACGGGCAACTTAAACCAGCCAAAAATCAAACATGAAACACATCACGAAGTTTGCATTGCTCACGTTGGCTGGACTTGGCGCGGCATTTTTTGTAGGCTGTGCCTCCATGCCAAATACAGGAATTGTCCAGAAGTCCCCGTTTGGAAACACGGCGGACGGCACACCGGTTGAAATTTACACGCTGCGCAACAGCAGCGGGATGGAGGCGCACATCATGACTTATGGCGGCACGGTCGTGTCGCTCAAGGTGCCGGACAAGAACGGAAAATTGGGCGACGTGGTGCTGGGTTTTGACGATCTGGACGGTTATCTGACGAACAGCCCCTATTTCGGCGCGCTTATCGGCCGCTATGGAAACCGGATTGCCAAAGGGCAGTTTACGCTGGACGGCCAGACTTACATGCTGGCGACCAACAACGCGCCGAATCATCTGCACGGCGGGCTGAAGGGATTTGACAAGGTTGTCTGGACGGCAGTCCCGGTTGACACCTATTACGGCCCCGGTCTTCAGTTGACCTATTTGAGCAAGGACGGCGAGGAGGGTTATCCCGGCAATCTTTCCGTGACGGCAATTTATACGGTCACGGAAAAAAACGAGTTGCAGGTGGAATTCACCGCCAAGACCGACAAGGACACGGTCTGCAACCTGACTCATCACTCCTATTTCAATCTGCGCGGAAGCGGTGATGTCCTCGGCCATGTCGTGCAGATTGACGCGGACACCATGACCCCGGTGGACAGCACGTTGATTCCGACCGGGGAATTGAAGCCGGTGGACGGCACGCCGTTTGATTTTCGGAAGGCAACCGCCATTGGCGCGCACATCAACGACACCAACGACGATCAAATAAGATTCGGACACGGCTACGATCACAATTTTGTTTTGAACAAGCAACCCGGCGAGTTCGGCCTGGCCGCAACCGTTGTTGAACCCGAATCCGGCCGCGTGATGGCAGTCTGGACGACCGCGCCCGGAGTGCAGTTTTACACGGGCAATTTTCTGGACGGCACCATCCATGGCAAGGGCGGACAGGTCTATCAATTTCGCAACGCCTTCTGTTTCGAGCCGCAGGGTTTTCCCGACTCGCCCAACCATCCGAATTTTCCAACGACCGAGCTGAAGCCGGGCCAGATTTACAAGAGCATGATCGTCTATAAATTTTCCGTCCTCAACCAATAACCAAGCACAACACGCCATGAAAACTCATCACATCACCGTCTCTACGTTTGCGCTCGCCCTTGCGCTCGCATTTTCCGGTTGCGGCAAGAACGAAAATGAAAAAACAGACACCGGCGGCACTCCGGCGGCGCCGGCTGCCAAGAAATTGAAGCTCGCCTTCGTCTCCAACAACGCGGCCAATTTCTGGTCTTTCGCCCGTGCCGGCTGCAATGCCGCCGCCAAGGATCTCGGCGATGTGGATGTTGATTTCCGCATCACACAGGACGGCAGTTCCGCCACGCAACGGCAGATACTTGACGACCTTGCCGCCAAAGGCACCGACGGCATCGCTGTCAGCGTTGACGACCCGGATAACCAGACGGATTTCCTGAACAAGATTGCCGGCGAAGCGCTGCTGGTCTGCTGCGACAGCGACGCGGCGGCCAGCAAACGCGTCGCCTACATCGGCACCGACAACGAGGCGGCGGGCGAAGAAGCCGGGAAAATGATCAAGGAATGCCTCCCCAACGGCGGCAAAATAATGCTGTTCGTGGGGCACAGCGATTCGCAAAACGCGGTGGAACGCTCCGGCGGAATCAAAAAGGCGCTGGAAGGTTCCAACATTGAAATCATTGACACCCGCACCGACGATACCGACGCCGTCCGCGCGCAGAAGAACGCCGAGGACACGCTGGTGAAATATCCCGACATCGCATGCCTGGTCGGCTTGTGGAATTACAACGGGCCCGCGATTCTCAACGCCGTGCGCGGTGCAGGCAAAAACGGCCAGGTGAAAATAGTCTGCTTCGACGACGAAGCCGACACGCTTGCGGGCATCGCCGCCGGCGACATTTACGGCACCGTCGTCCAGAATCCCTTTGAGTTCGGCAGGCAGTCCGTCACTCGCATGGACAAATATCTGCACGGCGACAAGACGCAGTTGACCGGCAAAATGTTCATTCCCACGCGCGACATCAAGAAAGACAGCGTCGCCGCCTATCAGGCCGAGGTGAAAAACATCCTGGGCCAGTAACATGCCCGCCGCGCCGCTGCTCGAAATGCGCGGGATTTCCAAAAGATTTCCCGGCGTCATGGCGCTCGACGACGTCAGCCTGCACATCGGACGCGGCGAGGTCGTGGCGCTGTGCGGCGAGAACGGCGCGGGCAAATCAACCTTGATGAAAATTCTCGGCGGCGTGCACCAGCCCGACGCCGGGGAGATTCTCATTGACGGATTGCCCGTGAAAATTTCCGGAGTCAACGATTCCATGAAGCACGGAATCGCCTTCATCCACCAGGAATTGAACGTGCTCGGCAATTTGGACGTGGCGGCGAATGTTTTTCTCGGACGCGAGCCGCGCCATGCGCCCGGACTAATTGCCTCCAAAAAAATCCATGCGGAAACGGAGCCGTTCATCCGGCGCCTGGGACTGGATGTTTCCACGCGCACGCGGCTGGACGATTTGTCCATCGCGCAGCAGCAGCTCGTCGAGATCGCCAAGGCTCTTTCACTCGACTCGCGGCTCATCATCATGGACGAGCCGACGTCCAGCCTCACGCTCACCGAGACGAAACGCCTGCTCGAACTGGTCTGCGAATTGAGCGGCCAGGGCGTGAGCATCGTTTATATTTCGCACCGGCTCGGTGAGATTGACGAATGCGCCGACCGCGTGGTGGTTTTGCGCGACGGCAAAAACGCCGGCGAACTTCCGCATGGCGAGGCTACGCACGACAAGCTCGTCAGCCTGATGGTCGGCCGCGAAATCAAAAATTTCTACGTCCATTCCGCCGCGGCCCGGACGCCGGGCTTTTTCAAGGTCCGCAACGCCGCTTCCTCGCTGCATCCGGGCAAAAAAGTTTCCTTCGACGCCGCGCGCGGGGAAATACTCGGCTTTGCCGGGCTTGTCGGCGCAGGGCGTTCGGAAATCGCCAAGGCCATTTCGGGCCTCGACCGTTCGCCGGAAAAGGAAATTTTCCTGGCCGGCGAAAAAATTTCCGTAAACACGCCGCGCGACGCGATTGACCACGGCATTTATCTCGCGCCGGAAAATCGCCGTGCCGAAGGACTGGTGGTGGACATGTCCGTGCGCGAAAACATCAGCCTGCCGTCGCTGGGAAATTTTTCGCGCCTCGGCCTCATCAACCGCGGCCATGAACGCAAGATCGCGGCGGAGCAGGTGAAGTCGTTGAACATCAAGACGCCGACGGTTGAGACGCGCGTTTTGAACCTGAGCGGCGGCAACCAGCAGAAGGTCGTGCTCGGCAAATGGCTGGCGATGACGCCCAGGGTGATGATCCTGGACGAGCCGACGCGCGGCATTGATGTCGGCGCGAAGGCGGAGATTTACCGGCTCATGCGCGAACTGGCGGGAAATGGCGCGGTGATCTTGATGATCAGCAGCGACATGGAAGAG
>Ga0181529_10001537_pt1 | contig 29356 bp, 31 predicted proteins | sample PEATcosm2014_Bin_36_FD_119763 | JGI IMG/M metagenome (GOLD analysis project Ga0181529, IMG submission 119763) | Peatland microbial communities from MTU Mesocosm Facility, Houghton, MI, USA - PEATcosm2014_Bin10_30_metaG | ecosystem: Environmental > Terrestrial > Soil > Wetlands > Peat | place... | reverse complement strand
TGGACGAACCTCTTGTGATCCAGTTGTCCCGCCAGGGGCATCGCTGGGTAGCGAAGTTCGGTCAGGATAAACGCTGAATGCATATAAGCGTGAAACCTTCCCCAAGATGAGATCTCCCAAGCGAAAGCTTTGTAGGGCACAGGAAGACTACCTGTTTGATAGGATGGATGTGTAAGTCGAGCAATCGGCTGAGCTTACCATTACTAATTGCCCGTTCGGCTTGACCATAAAATTTACTACGCATACAACATGCGCTATGTTTTTCCGCTAGCCCGTCAATATTCAACGTGATGCCCCGCCCTCCAGCGGTCTCACGTCTCTTGTCATCGCTTTCTGGGTGACCTTAGCGAGGGGGACCCACCCGTTCCCATCCCGAACACGGAAGTTAAGCCCCTCAGCCCCGATGGTACTGCACAGGCAACTGTGTGGGAGAGTAGGAAGTCGCCCGGTTCTTCTAAAAAGCCCGATCTCACCAGATCGGGCTTTTTGATTTTCCGGTTTCGATGTGCAAGCATTCACCATGCGCCTGTTTCCGGTTGCCGCCATTATTGCCTTCTTGTCCAGCCTTGCCGCGAGCGACTGGAAAAGGGTCGTTGACGTCGTTAACTACGGTGGGATTGATGTCTCGACGCCGCAGAATTTGAGCTACTTTGTGGAGTTCCCGGAACTGAGGGATCTGGACGAGTACATTTGCCATATGTGTACCCCAGCTGAGAGGGCTAAGAAAATCCGCGAACTCAGGGGGCCCACTCGAGGGATGAGTGCGGAGGTCCGCCGACTCGGGATGGTTAAGGGCTTCGACATTTTCGATGTCTTCTACTGGAAGTCCGATGACCAAGACACCCCGCACGCGGATGGACCTATTTGGAAGTCCATCCTCGTAAAAGTCGGGCCCGATCAGTATCGGGAAATCTATCTCTATCAGTGCGCGGGCGTTCAGGCGACCCACCCTTCGGTGTTGATTGGCCCGGTCCTGTATACCCAACGTCGAGAAGGCAATATGGGGATGCAGCCCGAGGAGTATTTCTGGTTCGACGAAAGCGGCCCTACACACGTCGATCAAAGACCAATCGTGGAAGCTGCTAGCCGGGTCTTGCCGGCGGGCCTAACCCCGGCCCCCTGGTCGGGGTTGAACGGCTCCTACGCCTCTCCGTCGCTCGTCTTCCAGATATCGACAATCCCCCCAGGTACCGCGCTCTGCTGCGCTCCCGGCTTCGCTGAGGTCAAGGTCGCCCTCGACAAAGGAAAGATCGTTATCGTCAGCGTCCGCTACGACCCGGGCAAGCAATGACCCCCACCCTCGTCTCTTCCCTCGTCCGCGCCTTCGATGACCCCACCGATGGCGTCGCCCTCAAAAGCCAGGAGCTCATCCTCATGCTCCTGGAGTGCTCTCCCACTCCGTTTTCGCGCGCCGAGTTTCACCCCGGCCACATCACCTGCACCGGCCTTGTCCTCGCGCCCGATGGCGAGCGCGTCCTGCTGGTCCACCACCGCCGCCTCGGACGCTGGCTGCTCCCCGGCGGCCACGTCGAACCCGACGATGCCACAATCGCCGACGCCGCCCGCCGTGAAGTCGTCGAAGAGACCGGAGCCGCGCTCGCCGCCGACCCCGCCCCGCGCCTCGTTAGCCTGGACGTCCACGGCATCCCCGCCGCCAAAGGCGAGCCCTACCATCTCCACCACGATCTGCTCTTCCACTTCCGCGCCACTGCCGGCGAGCTTCAGGTCTCCGAAGAATCTCACGCCGTCACCTGGTGCTCCCCCGTCGAATTCGACCGCTATGCCATCCCCGGCAACGTCCGCCGCGCCTACCGCCGCGTCGTGCGATAGACTGCGTCGCCAAATCGCCGCATGAGTTGCATGTGTTCCTCGCACAGCGGCCCCTGCCGTATCTCCGCCAGATTCGCTTCAAACTGCCGCAAATTGGACGGCGCCATCAGGCACACATCGACGGCCGGATGGCTCAGCACGAACCGGTAGCACATCCCCGCCGTGGGCGCCGGCTCGCTGCCCGCGTATCCTGCCGGCCGCCGCAACAGACTTCGATGCCGCGTCGCCGTAAACGCCACCACCGCCGGATTCGACTCCGGCAGTCGCGGGAACATGTCCACCTCGGCGCCGCGGTTGCCTGCGTTGTAGTGGATCATGGCGGCGTCCAGCGTCCCGTCGTTCAGCAGTTCCGCCGCGAATTGCCGATCGTGCGTCGACACCGCCACCGCGCGCACCAGTCCGCTCTCCCGCACCGCCTGCAATTCTTCGCGGACCCGCGGCGTGAAGTACTTCCGCCGCGTCACGCCGAAGAAATGGAAGATGTCGATATACTCGGTGCGCACTTGCCGCAGCCGCCGCTCCAGCGCGCGCCGCAGGTTCTGGTGTCCCCAAAGAAAGTTGTACGCCCCCGTCGCCAGCACGTACTGCTCGCGCCGCCCGCCCAGCGCATCGCGGAGCACGCCGGTCATCTGCGTGTCGAATCCGAAAAACTGGAAATAATTCAGCCCTTCGTCGAGAGCCTTGCGAATGGTCGCGCGCCCAGGACGGTACGTGGCTGAAAGTCCAATCCGGCACACCGGCGTCTCCAGCTTGCCGAGCGGGGCGCGCAGGAATTCCTGCTGCATCTCGTCCCAGTATAGGCGCGTCGGGGCGCTAAAATTGTCTTCAGCTCATGAAGACATTGACCATCGCGGTAATCGCCGGGGACGGCGTGGGTGTCGAAGTGGTTCCGCAGGCGCGGCGCGTCCTGGAACACGTCGCCCGCAAGCACGACGTCGCCTTCGCCTTTCAGGACTTCGAATGGGGCGCCGAGCACTTCTTCCGCTGGGGCCGCATGATGCCGGCCGGCGCGCTCGATCTGCTGCAGCCCTGCGACGCCATCCTGCTCGGCGCCGTCGGCCATCCCGAAATCCCCGACCATACCACCCTCAACGGCTTGCTGCTGCCCATCCGCCGCGCCTTCGACCAGTACGCCAACGTGCGCCCGGCGTACCTCTACCCGGGCGTTCAGTCACCGCTCGCCAAACCGCGCGGCGGCGACATCGATTTCGTGGTGGTCCGCGAAAACACCGAAGGCGAATACGCCCAGGTCGGCGGTTTCGTCTACCAGCACCAGCCCGACGAGATCGCCATTCAGACCTCCGTTTTCACCCGCCGCGGCATCGAGCGCATCGTGCGCTTCGCCTTCGATCTGGCCGTCAAACGCGGCAAGAAACAGCGCGTCGCCTCCATCACCAAGTCCAACGCCCAAGGCTACAGCATGGTGCTGTGGGACCGCGTCTTCGAAGAGGTGTCTGCGCAGTATCCCATGGTGACTACCGAATCGCTCCTGGTGGACGCCGCCGCCATGAACTTCATCCGCCGGCCGGAGAGCTTCGACGTGGTGGTTGGCTCCAACCTCTTTTGCGACATTCTCAGCGATATCTCGGCCATCATTGTCGGCAGCATGGGTCTGGCCGCCAGCGCCAATCTGGATCCGCAGCGCCGCTTTCCCTCTATGTTCGAGCCGGTGCACGGCTCCGCGCCCGATATCGCCGGCAAAGGTGTGGTGAATCCCCTGGCCACCATCCTCAGCGCATCCATGATGCTCGACCATCTCGGCATGGCCGAAGCCGCCGTCGAAGTGGAGCGCGCCGTGGCAGCCGTGCTCGCCGAGGGCAAGGTGCGCACGCCCGATCTGGGCGGCAAGAGCAGCACCGAGGAAGTCGCCACGGCCGTGGTGGGGAAACTGAATTAGTGGCGCCTCAGCCGGGTCGTCCTCAACGCAAAAACCACGCGCTGCTGGTCGGCGCGGGAATTTTTCTCACCCGTATTTTCGGACTGGTGCGGCAACACGTCTTCTCCCATTACTTCGGCGTGAAAACCGATGCCGCCGATGCCTTCAGCGCCGGCTTCCGCATCCCCAACCTGCTGCAAAACCTGTTCGGCGAAGGCGTTCTCTCCGCGTCGTTCATTCCCGTCTACGCGCGTCTGCTGGCCGAAAAGAACGACGAAGAGGCCGGCCGCGTCGCCGGCGCTGTGTTCGCGCTGCTGGCCATGACGGTTTCCGTCATCGTGCTGGTGGGCGTTTTGGGCGCGCCGTACTTGATCGACGTCATCGAAGCCGGATTCCACGGCGCCAAGCGCGAGTTGACCATTCAACTGGTGCGCATCCTGTTCGCCGGCGCCGGCCTGCTGGTGCTCTCCGCCTGGTGCCTGGGGATTCTCAACAGCCACCGCAAATTCTTCCTCTCCTACACCGCACCGGTCGTTTGGAACGTCGCCATGATCGCCACCCTCATGGCGTTCGGCCATCGCATGAACCTGTCTTCGCTGGCCGTGGCGCTGGCCTGGGGATCGCTGGCCGGCAGCGCGCTGCAATTCCTGGTGCAATTGCCCATGGTGCTGCGCCTGGCGCGCGGTATGACCATCGGGATGTCGGCGCATGTTCGCGACGTGGTGCGCAACTTCATCCCCGTTTTCGTGAGCCGCGGCGTGGTGCAGATCAGCGCCTACGTGGACGTCTGGCTGGCCGGATTTCTGCCCACCGGCGCGGTCGCCGGTCTCACCAGCGCGCAGACACTCTACACCCTGCCGGTCAGCCTCTTCGGCATGTCCGTCTCCGCCGCCGAACTGCCCGAGATGTCGAGCGTGCTGGGCGATCACGGCTATCTCAACCGCCGCCTCAACGCCGGTCTGCGCCAGATCGCCTTCTTCATTGTGCCGTCGGCTATGGGCTTCCTCGTTTTGGGCGACGTCATCACCGCGGCGCTGTTCCAGGGCGGTCTCTTCACTCACACCGATTCGCAATACATCTGGGGAATCCTGGCCGGCTCCGCGGTCGGTTTGCTCGCGCAGACGCTCGGGCGCCTGTATTCCTCCACCTACTACGCCCTGCGCGACACCCGCACGCCGCTGCGCTTCGCGCTGATCCGCGTGGCGCTGACCACCGGCCTCGGCTACCTGTTCGCCATCCCGCTGCCCAAGTGGATCGGCATCGATCCGCAATGGGGTGTCGCGGGGTTGACGGCGTCCGCCGGCATCGCCGGCTGGGTGGAGTTCCTGCTGCTGCGCCGCACGCTCAACCGCCGCATCGGGCAAACCGGATTGCCGGCATCGCTGGTGGTGCGCCTGTGGGCATCGGCCGCCATCGCCGCCGCCGCCGCCTGGGCGACCAAAGTGGCCATCGGCCATCACGACCCGCGGCTCTCGGCCGCCGCCATCCTGGGCGTCTACGGGGTTCTGTACTTCGGCTTGACGTCGCTGTTCGGTGTCGAGGAATCGCGCGGCACGCTGCGCCGCTTCATCCCTTCAGGTCGGTAAACGCCGCTTCGATCTCCCGCTTGGCGGCTTCCGTGGGGACGCACAATGGCAGCCGCGGCGGACCGCCGTAGTAGCCGTTCAGATCCATGGCGTACTTCAGTCCGGGAATTCCGTACTTGGTGGTCACCAGCGCTGATGCGCGACCAATGCGATTCTGCCAGTCCAGTCCGGCCGCTTCCTCGCGCGTGCGGTAGGCTTCCCAAATGGCGATCACCGAATACGGCGCGGCGTTGGCGTACGCCAGAATGGCGCCGCACGCTCCCATCAACAGCGACGGCCACAACGTCGGCGCCGAGCCCACCATCACCTGGAAGCCTTCGCGCACCTCGCGAATCATCTGCATCACCTTCTCGAGATTGCCGGAGCTTTCCTTGATGGCGATCACGTTGGGATGCTCGGAGATCGCGACCACCGCCTCCACCGGAATGTCGACGCCGGTGGCTTGCGGCCAGTTGTAGATGATCAGCGGGATGCGCGACTGGTCGGCCACTGTGCGGAAGTAGAGCATCTGCGCGTCGGCGCGGTTCACCAGGTTCTTGTAGTAATGCGGCGTGCGCACCATGGCCGCCTTGTAGCCCATTTCGGCGGCGCGGTTGGTCAGGCTGACGGTCTCGCGCACGCTCTCCATGCCGGTGCCGGCGATCAGCAGTTTGTCGGGAGCGGCGTATTGCGCCACCAGCTCCCACATGGTGAATTTCTCTGCTTCGGTGAGCATCACGCTTTCGCCCGTCGAGCCCATCACCACGTAGCCGGAGAGGGTCGTCTTGTTCCACTTCTCCACGTTGTGCCGCACTTTGGCGGGGTAAATGTCGCCCTTGTGGTCGAATGGAGTCGCAATTGGTGGGAAAATACCTGGTAGCTTCATCTCAGTTTCGAAACCTTACGATAACAATGTTCTCACTCGAAATCGAATGCGATGCCGACGACCGCGACCTGCTGATTGCGGAATTGTGGGAGCAGGGCTCGGCCGGAATCGTGGAGTTGGACCCGCAGCGCGTGCGCGCCTTTTTTGAGGACGCCGCCTCCGACCGCGACGCGCTGCGGCAACTGTACCCCGGCTCGCGCTTGCGTGAGGAGGAAGATCGCGACTGGGTGCAGGCGGCGCGCGATCTGCTGCAGCCCATGGAAGTGGGAAAGCGATTCTACCTGGTTCCCGAGTGGCGAGACGACCCGACGCCCGCCGGCCGCTTCCGCATCGTGATCAACCCGGGGATGGCCTTCGGCACCGGGCTGCACGGCACCACGCAGCTCTGTATCGAAGCGCTCGAGGATTATCTCACGCCAGGCATGGCGGTGCTCGACGTGGGCACCGGCTCGGGGATTCTGGCGCGGGCCGCGCGCTTGCTCGGGGCAGGGAAGGTAGTGGCCTGCGACATCGACCCCATCGCTATACAGATTGCCGGCATCGGTTTCATCGGATCGGTTGACGCCGTCGCGGCCGGATCCGCAGACCTGGTGGTGGCGAACATCAGTCCGCAGGCGATTATCGCGCTGGCGCCGGAATTCTGCCGCGTGCTGCGTCCCGGCGGCACACTTCTGGCCAGTGGTTTCGAGGGCCGCGAAGTGGCGGAGATGTCCGCCGTCCTTCCGCCAGTTCTGGAAGCCCGCCACAAAGGCGAGTGGTCGCTGATCGTAGCGAAGACCGCCTGAGACGTCTCCGTGTCTGCCGGCGCGACTTGCGGTGGGTGCTCGGGCCGCTGGCTAACGCTCGCGGTTCCAAACGCCGTGACGGCGACACCGGGCAACGGCCGCCGTGGCGGCGACAGAGGCGAGGGGCACCGTGCCGGCGCGAAGACCGACGTGGCAGCGATCCGTCCTACTTCATGCCCCCGGCGACGGCGGCGCCGATGAGCGCCAGGTCGTGGCTGGTCGGGACGATCTCGAAGAAGGTGCCTTGCAGGGGGCTCATCTTCACCATGTCCTGCAGGTCCATGCCGAGGCGTCCGGCGTCCACGAAATCGGCGTTGGGACCGGCCAGGTAGAAACGGCCGGGACCGTCCAACTGCACGATGGTGGCGGTGGCGGCGGCCAGCGCGCGATGCCAGAGCTTCACGAAATCGGCGGCGCGCGGTTCGCCGTGGCGCGCGGCGGCAAAAACCTCTTCGGGCTCCAGGTCGAGAAAGCGCAGGCGCATGGCGCGGTTGCCGACGATGCCCTCCAGATGGCCTTGTCCGCCGCAGCCGCAGTAGCGCTCCTTGGGGTCGAGCGTGACCACCGAATGGCCGGCCTCCCACACGCCTTCGCCGCGCGGATAGCGGCCGAATCCGACGCCGTCGCCCAGGTACCAGACGCGCACCAGTTTCTCCATGGCGCCGTGCGTGGCGGCAATGCCGCAGGCCAGCGCATCGGCATCGTTGATGACAGTGACGGGCGCCTGAATGCCTTCCTGCCGCAAGGCGGCGGCAATGCGCTCCTGAATGCGCTGTCCCTTGAACTGTCCGAGATTCGGCGATTCGTCGATCACTCCGTGACGTACGATGCCGGGGAAGCCGGCGCCGACGGAATCGATAGACGCTCCTTTGGCGAGCGCGACCACGGCATCGCGAATCCGCGCGACGATCTCTTCCACGGACAGGGATTTCAGATCGACTTGCGGCTCGCCGGGCGCGGGGAACATGCGTACGTCGGCGAGCGTGGTTCCCTCTACCGCCCCCACCCAGATGTAACGCGTCGCCAACACGCCTATGGCGCGGCCCATTTTGGAAAGCCCTCCTGCCTTCAAAGCCTCTTCAGCTTGTTGATCCCGTTGAAAGCCGCCTGCTTGTAGCATTCGGCCAGCGTGGGATAGTTGAATACCGTCTCCACAAAATAGTCAATGGTGCCTTTCAATACCAGCACAGCCTGCCCGATGTGAACCAGTTCGGCGGCTCCCTCGCCGATGATATGGACGCCCAGAATTTCCCGCGTCTCGCGATGGAAAATAATCTTCAGCCGCCCGGTGGTATCGCCGCGAATCTGGCCGCGGGCGGTCTCGCGATAGTAGGAGACGCCGACTTCGTAGGGAACGTCCTCGTCGGTCAGTTGCTCCTCGGTCTTGCCGATGAACGAAATTTCCGGAATGGTGTAAATGCCGTACGGGTAGGTCGCCGGATTGGATTGAATCTTCGATCCGAAGGCCACGCCGGCCGCGATGCGGCCCTGTTCCATGGACACCGACGCCAGGCTGGGAAAGCCGATGACATCGCCGACCGCGAAAATGTTGGGCACCTTGGTGCGGTATTCGGCATCCACGGCGATGCGCCCGCGATTGTCGGATTCCAGGCCGGCGGCGGCCAGATTCAACTCGTCCACATTTCCCTGGCGGCCCACGGCGTAGAGCAGGGCATCGCCCGAAATTCGTTTGTTGCTTTTCAGATTGGCGACCACGCCGCCATCCTGCGTGGCTTCCACGCTGGCCACTTCCTCATTCAGGCGCATGGTGACGCGCTGATCGCGCAGGTGGTAGGATAGCGCCTCCACCATTTCGTTGTCGGCGAATTCCAGCAGGCGCGGCCGTTTTTCCACCAGGATGACGCGCGTTCCCAGAATGGCGAACATGCAGGTGTATTCCACGCCGATGACGCCGCCACCCACCACGATCATGGTGCGGGGCAGTTCGGGCATCTGCAGGATCTGGTCGCTGTTGATGATGGTCTGGCCGTTGATGGGGACCTTGTCCGAAGTGGCGGGCTTGGTTCCGGTGGCGATGATGATGGTGGGCGCTTCCAGGTCGGCCTGTCCGCGGGAGTTCTCCACGCGGATATGCGTGGCGTCCAGGAAACTGGCGCGGGCGAACATCACTTCCACGCCGTTGCGGGACAACTGGGCCTGGGTGACATCCACCTCGGTCTTAATCACCTGGTTGATGCGCGAGCCCAAGTCGGCCATGGTGATTTTTTCTTTCACCTTATAGTTGACGCCGTAGATGCCCTGGTATTGATAGCCGGAGAGATGCATCACGGCTTCGCGCATGGTCTTGCTGGGGATGGTTCCGGTATTGATACAAGCGCCGCCTACGATCTCGCGCTGCTCGATGACCGCCACGCGGCGGCCGAACTTCGCCCCTTGAATAGCGGCTCTCTGGCCCGCCGGTCCGGAGCCGATGACGATGAGGTCGTATGTCTGCATGGGAGCAATCGGGCGGACCCCAGAGGCCCGCCCCGGCAAATTGCGGCCGCTATTTCGCGGCGTTAAACCGTTCTTCGATCTCGTGCCAGTTTACAACGTTCCACCATGCGCCGATGTACTCGGGCCGGCGGTTCTGATACTTCAGATAGTAGGCGTGCTCCCACACATCCAGGCCCATGACGGGCGATTTGCCTTCCATCACGGGGCTGTCCTGGTTGGCGGTGGAATAGATGTCGATCTTGCCGCCGGCCTTCACCAGCCAGGCCCATCCCGATCCAAAACGCGTGGCGGCCGCCTGGCCGAATTTCTCCTTGAAGGCGTCGAAACTGCCGAACGTCCCGTCGATGGCCTGGGCCACGTTGCCCACTGGCTTGCCGCCGGCGCCGGGCGCCATGATTTTCCAGAACATGGAGTGGTTGATGTGACCGCCTCCGTTGTTGCGAACGGCCGTGCGAATGGCCTCCGGGACGATGGCGCAATTGCCGGCCAGGAGTTCCTCGACGGTCTTGCCGGCAAGATCGGGGGCCGATTCCAGAGCCTTGTTCAGGTTGGTCACGTAGGCGTTGTGGTGCTTGCCGTGGTGAATTTCCATGGTCATCTTGTCAATGTACGGTTCCAGCGCCTCGGGCGCATACAACAGGGTCGGTAATGTGAATGACATGTGTTTTCCTCTCTCTCCTCTGATGCCGGGCCGGCTCGTAGCGGCTCCAGTATTCTAAACACGGCTCGTTTCAAACGCGTGAGCGAGCCGAAACATCGTGGTTTCGTCGAAATGGCGGGTCAGAATCTGCAGGCCCACCGGCAGCCCCTCCGAAGTAGCCCCGCATGGGACGCTCATGCACGGGACGCCCGCCAGACTGCCCGTAATCGTATAAATATCCGACAGGTACATGGCCACCGGATCGTCCACTTTCTCACCCAACCGAAATGCGGGGAACGGCGATACCGGGGCTACGATCGCGTCCACCTCCTCAAACGCCCGCGCGAAGTCGCGCGCAATCAACGCCCGCACCTTCTGCGCCTTCAAATAGTATGCGTCATAATAACCGGCGCTCAAAACATACGTGCCCAGCATGATGCGGCGCTTGCATTCGGCTCCGAATCCCTCGCCGCGGGTCTTCCGGTACATGTCGGACAGCGTCTCCACATGCTGAGGACGCGACGTGTAGCGGACGCCGTCGTACCTTGCGAGGTTTGAGCTGGCTTCCGCCGTGGCGATCACATAGTAGCAGGCAATGGCGTATTCGGTGGACGGCAATGTGATCTCCCGCACCTGGCAGCCGAGCGATTCGAGACGCTCCACGGCGCGGCTCATCAGGCCGGCGGTCTCGCCCGTCAGGTCCTGTAGATATTCGCGGGGCAAGCCGAGTTTCAGTCGCCGGACGTTTCCGTCCAGGCGCGCTGTATAATCCGGCACCGGAGCGTCGGCGGACGTGGCATCGGCGGGATCGCGGCCGGCCATGGCGGCGAGCAGCGTCGCGGCGTCCTTGACGGTGCGTGCGAACGGGCCGATGTGATCGAGCGAACTGGCGAAGGCGGTGAGCCCATAGCGGGACACGCGGCCGTAGGTGGGCGTGACACCCACCACGCCGCAGAACGAAGCCGGCTGGCGCACGCTGCCGCCGGTGTCGCTGCCGAGCGAGACGACGGCGGTGCCCTGCGCGACCGCGGCAGCCGATCCGCCGCTCGATCCGCCGGGAACGCGATCGGGCGCGACGGGGTTGCGCGTGGGTCCGAAGGCGGAATTCTCGGTGGACGAACCCATGGCGAACTCATCGCAATTGGTCTTTCCGAGGACAACGCCGCCCGCTTGTTCGATGCGCACCACGGCGGTGGCGTCGTAGGGGGGAATGTAGCCGGCCAGCAGGCGCGATCCGCAGGTGGTGCGCAGGCCCTTGGTAACGATGACGTCCTTGACGGCCAGAGGCACGCCGGCGAGCGGTCCGGGATCTTCGCCGCGCGCGAGGATGCGGTCCACGGAATCGGCCGAGGCGAGAGCGCGTTCGGGAGAAAACAGAAGATACGCGCTGGTCTTGGGATTCTCGGCTTCGGCAAAACGAAGCGCCTCCACCGCCAGTTCCCGGGCGCTGAAGCGGCGCGCGAGCAGGCCCTCGCGTACGGAATCGATGGTCAGGGAGGAGATGGTCATAGGGTTATGGGGTTACGGCGCGCCGGTTGGGGATTTGGGCGGCGGCCCGAGCGAAGTAAGGCGTTCTCCCCAGGACTCCCGATCCGCGCACGCTGGACAAATCACCCGCCGCACGGGCCGCTCGCTCACGCTCACGGTTCCAGGGCGCCGCAGGCGCTCCCAGGTTCAGATTCCAATGGACCGCGCTTCGACGCGGTGCCCCGCCTGAAAGGCGGATACAGGCAGGAATGCCTGCCCCACAAAGCAGTGTAGTCACCGCTCGATCACCTTGGGGACTTTGAAATATCCCGCGCCGGGTTGGGGCGCGTTAGCCAGCGCGGTGGCATTGTCAAGCGGCTCGCGCGGCTGGTCCTCGCGCAGAGTGGAGGTTCCGGCGGCGCTGTAGAGGACCTGCGCCATGGGCTCTACGTCGCTGGTGTCGGCCTCGTTCAGTTTGTCGAAATGTTCCAGGATGCCGTCCAGGTCGGCGTGCAGCTTGCCGACTTCGGAATCGGTGAGCTCGAGGTTGGCCAATCCGGCCACGTACCGCACTTCTGTTTCGGTCAGTTTCACGCTTGCGCCTTTTTGCGGGATGCCTTATAGATGCCGCGCAGCACGGGGTCGGCGATGGCGTCGGCCTCATCGGCGAACAGACCCGGGGCGGCCACGCGCGCGCGTTCCGGTTCGCGGCGGCGCGGGACGACGCGGAACTCCACGTCCTCGACGATGCCGGCGCCGACGCTCTTGACCAGGTTGCGGACAATCTGGTGGGAGAGGGCGAAGAGTTGCCGTTGCCAGATGATGTCTTCCACTTCGACAATCAGCCGCTTGCGCACCATGCGGGCGGCGCGGGTGTGGGCGGCGATTTTCCGTCCGACCGCCTGCGGCCAGCAGACGCAAACGAGTTCTTCGGGGCTGAGTGTGTCTCCGGGGAGTCGCAAGCTCCGGATGAGCTGGGAGGCGCGTTCCATGAGCCGGTTGTTCATTTTACCATGCCGGAAAGCGGCGGCCGGTATAAATGCCGTAGCGGGCGCGGGTGGGATGGCCTGCCCGGAATGGACGGGTTCGTTGGGATAGAGTGGGTTCGTTTGGGAACTGGGGTAAACGTCGGGTTTTGTTGGAGTTGGAGGGGCACAATGGGTTCGTTTCGTATTTTTGCCCGGACGAGCGAGGACGGGGGATTTCCCGGATGGCGGGACGCGGCGGGAATGGTCGAGCGGGTGTAGCATGGGGCCTCCGATTCCAGCTAAGCATGGGGGAGGGGTGGAGTCTGAAATGAATTCCGGTAAGTAACTGAGGGGATGGGGAAAATCTTGGAGAATGGGGTGGAACTGGGGGACGCGGATGTGCGGAGTTCCGTCCGAGACCTTCGGGCGCGCCGCCGGGCCAGCTCCCGGAATGGCCATGCGGCCGGCTGCGGGGTTGGATCGACAAACGTCTGGAAAGGCATCGAATCGCCAAATTCGGCCGTCACCTCCTCAGAGAGGGTGGTGGGTATCTTCGTGAATTCATCTCCCCCCGCGTAGGCGTGGGAAGAGATGCTGAGGGCGTCCCCTTTTACATATGCCGAGTTGGGCGGGAAGTTGGAGGCGGGCTCAGGAGGGAGGTTTCTAGGGCACGACTCCCAGGTGGTCCTAAACGGAGAGCTTAACCCTCGGCTTTGGGCCGCGCCACCGTGGATTTGTGGCGTGCGGAGCTTGCACTCGGTTCGCGCCGCGTGCTTTCATCGCGCGGAACAGGGACGGCGCTTGCACGGGGGCCGTCAAAACGCCCGGACCCTTGCGGTCCCTCGATATATTCGCATTCAACCTTCACAGATCCCATCATGTCACGGATTCTGGAAGGCTTCATGCCTGCGGCATCACGACGACACTCGGGAACGTGTGCGACCATCACTTAAGTTATGATCCCGCAGAAGCTTAGGGCCAAGTCCAACAGTGGATTTTGTCTGTTCTCGTTAGTTCCCATGGATTGCTTAGTGCATCCACTTGATGAACCTGCTAAAGGAGTGGTATGGAACCAGGAGCGAAGAGACTGGCCGCTCCGAGAGAAGAATTGCGGAAGGATCTAGAGGCTCTCGAGCGCGTTGAGCGCCTCATGGCCGCGAAGAACGGCTCCCTACGATCGTGCCGTACTTTCGCGGAATAGTTAGGTGTACTCTTGCCACTAGTCTTCCCGGAAATGGCGGGGCCATCCTTGGCGCTCGAGGCGTGTAGTCGACGAACCCGTACGGATCCCGACGCAATCCCGAACGCGCGCTCAATCGCCGCTGACCAGTCGGTTGTACACGGCGCGGGTCTCTCCCCGAAGCCACGCTATGACGTTTCCCTGTTCCACAGCAAGCGCACGGTAGTGCAGGCCGATTCGCGCGGACCGACGGCGTCCTACCGCCTGAGGTGCGGAAACGGGTGCTTCGGGTCGCGGCGCACAACCTCGTAGAATTCGTCTCCTCCGGTTGCCGACAGCCCCAAAACCTCGGATTGGCGTGATGCCTCACCGATCACTGCAACTTCCCGCCCGCAGATCTCGATGGGCTCGTCCGTCGGCGCATCCAGGCGTCCGGCTGCGACGTCATCCTCCGTCTGACAATCCCACGCCGCGGCGTCGAATTTCGGCAAACCATGTTCGGAATGCGTTCAGCCGGTGTGAGCCGCAGAACAGCCTTCTCGATCTCATTAACACCGCTCACTCCCCTCGGCTTACTGCAAACCGCAGCCGGGCACAATTGGTCGTCCGCGCCTGGCCGTCAAGCCCCAGGGTATCGGTAATCCGGAGTCTACGCCGGGGCCGCGCTCTGCTTGCCAGTCCAGTGCGTTACCATAATGACGTGCAACAGTTCAACCGCATCACGATGGATCCCGATATCATGGGCGGTAAACCGTGCATTCGCGGAATGCGTGTGACGGTAGGAACGATTGTCGAGGCGCTTTCCGCGGGCCGGACTACCGAACAGTTGCTTGCCGACTTTCCGTACCTCGAAGAGGCTGACATTCGCGACGCTCTCGCCTTCGCTGCGCGGCTGGCGCAAGGACACGAGATCCGGCTCGCGAGTTAATGCGTCTTCTGATCGACATGAACCTGACCGGCCGTTGGGTTCAGTTTCTGTGCAACGCCGGGCACGAAGTGGTCCACTGGTCATCTGTCGGGCGTGTTTCCGCCAAGGACAGCGAAATCTGTGACTTTGCGAGGGAGCACTCCTACGTGCTCTTGACCAACGATCTGGATTTCCCTCGCATCCTTGCCCACACTCGGCAGGCGGCTCCGAGCATCGTGCTCCTTCGGCGCCAACCGCTTGTGCCCGAGACACGCGGCCAAGCGCCCCTCGGCGCTCTCCAGGACTGTGCCGCCGAACTCGAATCAGGCGCTATCGTGACGCTGGACTGGTCAGACGAGCCGCGGGCCAGGGTGCTGCCGCTTCGATGAGTCTTCCTGGGCTCGTCGAACGCCACCGAAGGCGACACGTGGGACGAGTTGCGGAAGAACGTCCTGGAAGCCACCTCCGCGTTCTTCTTCGATCGGCCGCGCCCCGATCGAATTCGGCCGCGGCTCGTTCGCGCCGCGATCCTGCCGGTAGCATGAGAATTCCTGGCGATGTCCCAGGTCGCCAAGCCGTCTCGCGCGATACGATCCTCGCCGACCCATGGGAGACTCGGCGTCGAGAGCCGGCTTCACTTCCCTAATCCGCAACCACCGTGAAGAAAGAGATCTCCTTCATTGGATAATGCTTGCGGTTTCGTGTCCACAACTCGGCGTGGTTGGCTACCGCATTGGCGGCAATCAGTGCGTCCGCGACTTCGACGCCGTGGCTCCGCCGGTATCGCTGGAGATAGGCGCCGGCCTGACGACCCACGTCCTCGTCGATGGGAGCGCATGTCAGTGCCCGGAACAGATTGCGAAGGGCATCATGTTCGCTGGGTCGCGCGCCGGCCCGGAGTTCCGCCACACTAACGGGCGAGTACAGAACCGCTGCATCCGAGTTACTCAACTCGATCCAGTTTGCGACGATGTCCACGTTTCTGCCGCGAGAGACTTCAATCAGGATGTCGGAATCGACGAGAACGGTCATTTTTCGGCAAGCCGCTCCAAACGGCCGCCGCGGCGAAGAGCGCGAACGTACTCCACGGCGTCAAGGGATTCAGAGCGGTTCTTGCGAATTCCCACGAACTCCTGCATGGCCTTCGCCTGCTCGTCTCTCTTACCCAAGTATCGATCGCGCACGGCCTCCCGCACGAGCTCCGAGACACTGGTCTTCCGGCTCCTGGCCTGGGTGTGGAGGGCATTCCAGAGATGATCGTCGATGTAGAGCTGGGTCCGCCGCATAATGTATATCATACATCGCGCAAACTGGGTACCGGGCAGAGGTCCTGATGCAGGCTTGGGCGCCGGCTCAGCGAGTGGGATTAGTGGTTCGGCGCCTCCCGCTTCGACCGGGGCTCTTCGCGAGGCACAGGCCGTCCATCAGCATCTGCCACACGTCGTTGTAGGCCGCGTCGATGTGCGGGTCGGCCCACTCGGCGGCGTGGGCCGGGTGGTGGAATCGGGAGGTGGCGAAGAGCACAGCCCGGCCGGCAGCCACGGGGTCGACGGTGCGGAACGTACCTTCCTCGACGCCCGAGCGGATGACGCTCGCGGCCAGCCCGATCAACTCTTGGACGTGGGCGGCGGCGACCGGCTGGGCGTCGGCCGCCAGCGTCCGGTAGGCGGCGAACAGCTCCGGGTCGTCGGCGGCCCGGCGGTGTTTGACGGCGATCAGGGCGTCGAAGAGTTGCCGTAGCCGCCGCGGAGCCGGACCCGGCCCGGCGGCGATGGCCCGCAGCGAGGGCATGGTCGCCTCCGCCCAGCGGCCGACCACCAGGTCCCGCAGTGCGGCCTTGGTCGCCACGTGCCGGTAGACGGCCGCGTGGCTCACTCCCAGCGCCCGGGCCACGTCGACTACGTTTGCCTTGGCGGGGCCAAAGCGGCGGATGACGTCCTCGGCCGCGGCCACGATCCGATCGCGGGTGATCGGGAGATCGGCGGGGGGCATGTCGACCTAACGCTCCACCGCCGCTTCGGCTGCGATGCCGTCCAACTCCGCCAGGGTTTCGGACGACAGCGGCAACTGACCGGCGGCCAGGTTTTCGCGGAGATGGGCGAGGGACGACGTGCCGGGGATCAACAGAATGTTGGGCGACCGGTGCAGCAGCCACGCCAGAGCGACCTGCATCGGCGTGGTCCCGAGCCGGCCCGCGACGTCCGACAGAGTGGACGACTGCAGCGGTGTGAAGCCGCCGAGCGGGAAGAACGGTACGTAGGCGATTCCCTGCCGGGCCAGGTCGTCGATCAGGGCGTCGTCGTGGCGGTGGGCCAGATTGTAGTTGTTCTGCACGCATACGATCTCGGTGATCGCCTGCGCCTCGGCCAACTGGGCGGCGGTGATGTTGCTCAGGCCGATGTGGCGGATCAGCCCCTGGCGACGGAGGTCGGCCAGCACCGTCACCTGCTCGGCGATGGATCCATCGGCGGGGCCGTGGCCCGAGCCCATCACGCGGTAGTTGACGATGTCGAGCGTGTCCAGTCCCAGGTTGCGGAGGTTGTCGTGGACACCGGCGGTCAGCTCCGCGGGCGAGATGGCCGGCTGCCACGATTTATCGGGCGGCCGCCGGCCTCCGAGTTTGGTGACGATGACCAGCCCCGCCGGGTACGGATGCAGGGCTTGGCGGATGATCTGGTTGGTGACGTGCGGGCCGTAATAGTCGCTGGTGTCGATATGGTTCACGCCGGCCGCGACGGCCTCGCGGAGGACGGCGACAGCGCCGTTCGGGTCCTTGGGAGGTCCCCACACACCGGGGCCGGCGAGCTGCATGGCGCCGTAACCGATGCGGTGGACCGCCAATGACGTGCCGCGGAACGGGAAACGGCCGCCGAGTTTGGATTCACTCATGGATTTGACGTGCTCCTCTCTGGTGCGGATAAGAGCAGTCTACCCAATTGAGTTTCAGGAGTCAAATATTGAAATCTGTAACATGTGCCAGCGCAGAACGTGTTGTCCTCGACAGCGGAGCCCGACGCATTCTCTGTGCCGACGGTTCAAAGAACTCGCAGACACACGCAAACTCATAGGGGCGTTGGCCGGGTGGCAAAATGCCTGCGGTGCCGTCCCCAGGCTGCCGCGGACGAAACCAGGAGAATGCAGAGCAGAGCGGAAAAGCCGCCGTTGTCACCCAGCATCGGGGCCAGATTGAAGATGGAGACGAGAATGGCATACATCGCGCATGCAGCCAACTCGCGTCCGGGCGCCCAACGAGCCAGTATCCGCCCGATGCATAGCGAACTCACCGGTATCGGCGCCGCGAACCAGATCTTCCATCCAATCGAGTCCAGATGAAGCGGATGAGGCGGAGGTCCTATCGCCCTGGCCGCCCAGAAAAACGCTACTCCACTGAGGCCGGCGTGGAGCAAATCGATCCCAATGTAGACGGCGAGGCCGAGGAAAGCCAGCCCCGTGACGCGCACGGGATTCTCCGACACGTCACGCCAAAGAAGGGAAGCCGCCGTTCGTAAGATACCGGACCAGAACCAGACTACGCCGCGAGCCGCCGCTTCTTCCGCCAGATCTCCGACGGTGGACGCCGCGCGGTCGCGGCTGGTGACCAGAGACAGGATCCATTCCGCGATGTGAATGTTATGCATAGGTAAGTCCCGGGAGTTTGCACCCCTCCAATAACCGCCGATACGATTGTTGCGCGCGCGTAATCGCCGCCAGACCCTTCGCGTTCAGCGCGAAATAACGCTTCGCCCGTCCGCCGCGCTGGGGAGTTGGATCGCCCAATCGCGAGGTCACCAACCTCTTGTCCTCCAGGCGGTCGAGAGTGGTGTACAGCGCACCCGGCCCCGGCTCGCGACGGGTACATGCGGTGATTTCCGCGGCAATCGTCACGCCGTACGCGTTGTCGCCCAAACGCAGAATCGCCAACAGAACGACCTGCTCGAATTCTCCCAGTGAAGGCGCTGATTGCATTTCAACTGCAGAATAGAGGAAATTGGCCGGGCTGTCAAGAGGAAACCGGAATCGGCTGCGAGAACCAACCACTCACCCGAATGATTCCTCGGACGAACCAAAAGATTGGCGCTCGATCGTTGCCCCTGGATGAATACTAAGGCCATGAACACCAAAATCCACACGGCACTTTGTCTTGTTACGGGATTGATCGGCGGCGCGATGTCGCACTACCTGTTCTTCCCCATGCCGGCCCGCGCGCAGGCGTCCGTGCCGCCGCCGGCTGAGATTCGCGCGCAAAAATTCGTATTGGTGGACGGGAACGGCACGCCCAGCGGAGTGTTCGGATTTCAGAGCGACGGATCTCCGGTCATCCAAATCAGAGTTGAGCAGCAGCCGAAGGGACTGGCTAAGCTCACCAAGGCCGAAGCCGGGGTTCGCTCGGCTCGTTGGTTTGGAATCAGTGACAAGAACGTGCTGCCCGATCTGAAGCCTGCGCACCCTTGAGCGTGAGTGTGATCCTGACGTTCCCCGGCGCATTCACCGCCAGCCAGCCCGCGGACCCAAAAAATCGTCGCCGGCGGCTGCAATTTGGCGCGGCGGCCGGCGTCTCATGAAGAGGGAGTATCATCCAATCATGCCGTCTGTGTGCCGCCTCAGCCTCCTGCTCGTGCCGCTTTGCGGAGTCCTGGCCCAACCGGCAGCGCCGCCGGTGTTCGACGTGGCGTCGGTGAAGGTCAACGCCGGGAGCGGCGAGGGCCGCGGACCGGGCCGGCAGAAGATCACTTTCGACCCGGTGAGCCTGTCGATGACCAATATCACGCTCAAGGCCGCCATGGGGTGGGCGTACCACATGTTTCCGTACCAGGTGGGCGGACCGGGCTGGCTGGACACCGAACGGTACGACATCGTCGCGAAAGCCGGCAGCGCGGCGTCCGAAGCGGACATGCGTCGCATGCTGCAGGGGCTACTCACGGAGCGCTTCCAGGTGGCCATGCACCGCGAGACCAAGGAAATGGCGGCGTTCGTGGTGACCGTGGCAAAAGGCGGAGTGAAATTCCAGGAGTCGCAGGAAGCGGGCGAGAGCGACATCAAGCCCGGCGCCAACATGGTGCTGAATGTGAAACGAACCACCATGGCACAACTGGCGGACCTGATCGCGTCGTTTCCCATGCCGTATCCCGTAGTGGACGAAACGGGGCTGAAGGGCCGCTACGATTTCTCCGTGAACCTGGTCCCCTACGTGAGCGACGCCAGCAAGCCACAAGGTGTGGAAGACGTGATCCAGATTCTGATTCAGGCGCTTCACGAACAGTTGGGGCTCAAGGTGGACCAGCGCAAGACGCCGATCGAGATGATCGTCATCGACCATGCCGAGAAGGCGCCCACCCAGAACTGACCGATGGCTTGCCGCGCGCCCGTGCGACGGTGTATACCGGAAGCAGGGGTGGAGCATGAAGCTTCCGGTTCTGATGGCGACGATCGCGGTGTGGCTGCCGCTGCAGGCGCAGCCGCGGCCCACGGACAAGACGGTCACCGCGACGGCCGTCCGCGATGCCGCGGGGGGAAGCCTGGTATTCCACAATAATTCCGACCGCACCGTGGCCGCGCTGGAATATATCTATACCATGCGCCAGCCCGATATGACGGTGGTGTACGCCGCCACGGCGTATTATGACAGCGCCATTGATCCGCAGACGCAGCCGCCCATCAAGCCGGGGCAGGAAGTCCGCGTGCCGTACCGCATACCGTTCAGCGGGGCGTCGCCGGTGGTGGGCGCGGAGGCCGGTTTGTTCGATGATGGCGGCTCGTTCGGCGAACCGCACGTGATCCAGACCATCCAGGATCGGCGGGCCTATACGCTGGCGGCCATGACCAAATCCATCGCGGAACTCAAACAGGCGGCCAAGGACGGGCTGTCGCGGCAGGACCTGATCAACCTGTTCCAGACGTCCAGCGCCATCGAAACCTCAAACGCCGGCGATAGCGAACTGGCCGCCTGCATCCAGGCGGTGCGCAACAAAGTGGTGGAGGGGCTGATCACGCGCGGCAGGCAGCCCGACGGTTCGCCCACGCCCATGGCGGATCTGATTCAATCGCAGATCGACGCCATGAGCCAGCGGCGCGAACTGCTGCGCGCAGCAGTGGCGAAATGACGGCTTGCAGCGTCCCGGCGAACCGGTCATAATTTTCCCGGAAGGGGAAACCGATGCGGCTGGCGCCGATTCTGTCTGGTATCTTCTGCGCTCTCGGCGCGGGCGCGCTGGGTGCGCAGACCATCGAGGTGGCGCCCAGCCGCGCGATGGCGGATGAACCGGCGGCCATCCGCGTCCATGGCGTGGACCCCAAGGAGCGCGTCGCCATCCGCGCGGAATTGACCGACGGCGCGGGCCACAACTGGGCGGCGCAGGCGGAGTTCGCCGCCGATGCGGCGGGCGGCGTGGACGCGTCGAAGCAGGCGCCGGTGGCCGGCTCTTATAAGGAAGTGTCGGCGCTGGGCCTCATCTGGTCCATGACGCCGGTGAATCAGGACGCGGCTCTGTATCAGACTCCGCGCAGTCTGGGACCGCAGATCGTGCGCTTCCACCTGCTGCGTCAGGGACAGGAAGTGTCCAGCGCGCAGTTGGAGCAGATGATGGTGGCTGACGGCGTGGAGCGCATGCCGGTGCACGATGGCGCCCTGCGCGGCGTGTACTTCGCGCCGCCCGGCACACAGCGGCATCCCGGCGTCTTGGTGGTGGGCGGATCGAACGGCGGCGTGCCGCTGCGGGATGCGGCCTGGCTGGCGTCGCATGGCTACGCCGTGCTGGCGCTGGCGTATTTTCGTTACGAGGATTTGCCGGCGAAGCTGGAGGCCATTCCGCTGGAGTATTTTCAGAGCGGGCTGCGGTGGCTGAGCCAGCGTCCCGAAGTGCTGCCGGACCGGCTAGGGGTCACCGGGCAATCGCGGGGCGGGGAACTGGCGCTGCAATTGGGATCGATGTTTCCGGCCATCCGCGCCGTGGTGGCCTACGTGCCCGCCAATACGCGCCGCGCCGCGTGCTGCGGCGGCAACGCGGTGCCATATGCCTGGACGTGGGCCGGCAAGCCGCTTCCCTATCTGCCGCCCGGGCAGGGGTTAATGTCGCCTCTGTCGCCGCAGGCGTCAATCGAGGTGGAGCGCACCAAGGGTCCCATCCTGATGATCTCGGGCGAAGAGGACGGCGTCTGGCGGTCGGCGGCGATGACCGATCTGGTAGTGGCGCGGCTCAAATCGGCGCATTTCGCGTACCCCGTGATCAATCTGAAATACCCGCACGCCGGCCATTCCGCGGGCCGTCCGCAGATCACGCCGGCGTGGCACGAAGGCGTCCGGCAGCCGCTCTCCGGCCGCGAGATGGACCTGGGCGGAACGCCCAAGGGCGACATCGAATCGGCCATCGACTCCATGCCCAAGGTGCTGGAGTTCCTGCGCAAGAGCCTGCAGTAGCCGCGCGCGACGAGGACTGCGGCTCGGGCCGCTCGCTCACGCTCACGGTTCCAAAGCGGCTTATTCGCGCAGTTCCACGATGGTGGCGCCGGCGCCGCCTTCCTGCTGCGGCGCCGGATAGAACCGCGCCACGTGCGGATGCCGCCCCAGCAATTCGTGGATGACCTTGCGCAGCACGCCCATGCCATGGCCGTGGACGATGCGCACGCGGCTGGCCGTCGCCATCACCGCGTGGTCCAGAAATTGATCGACGGCGTCGGCCGCCTCTTCGGCGTGCTGCCCGATGACGTTGAGCTCCTGGAAGGCGGGCGCCAGTTGCGGCGCCGGCTGAAAGCTCACTCCCTTGGGCAACTTCCCGGCCGCGGCTCCCGCCTCCGGCAGCACTTCGAGGACATCGTCCATCGAGATCTGCATTTTCATAAACCCGGCTTCCACTTCCAGGCGTCCATTGCCCAGGATGCGGCGCACGCGCGCCGGATCGCGGACATCCTTCAGCCGCACCCGCACGCCTTCTTCGACGCGCAGCGGCTGAATGCGGCCCTGCCGCGAATCGTCCTCCGTCTCCAGCACCGTCGACTGGAAATCTTCGCGCAGTTCGCGCCGCGCCTTGGCCACGCGCCGCTGCGCATCCTGCTCCGCCTTGCGCCGGTCGCCTGCCTGGTGGATCTTGCCGATGGTGTCCTGTGCCTGCTCCTCAAAGCGCGCCAGCGCCGCGTCGGTGCGCCGCTCCAGCTCTTTGAGCTTGGCCGTTTCGCGCTTCTCCCACTCCTGCGCCAGTTCCTTTTCGCGCTTAGCCAACTGCGCGATCTGCGTCCGCAAGTCCTGCTCCAGCGTCTGCGTCTCTTCGATGCGCCGGTGCAGTTCGCTCAGGAAGCGCGTGACGTCGCGCTCGCGATCGCTCATGGAGCGGCGCGCGCGCAGCATGATGTCCTCCGGCATGCCCAGCCGCGTGGCGATCTCCAGGCCCGCCGATTTTCCCGGCAGTCCCAGCCGCAATTGATAATTGGGTTCGAAGGTCTCCTCGTTGAAGCCCATCGAGCCGTTTACCACGCCTTCGGTGGACGCTCCGTAAATCTTCAGCGCCATCAGGTGCGTCGAGACCAGCGTGAAGGCTCCCGCCGCGCGGAAGTGTTCCACAATCGCGACGCCCAGAGCGCCGCCTTCTTCGGGATCCGTGGCCGCTCCCAGTTCATCCAGCAGCACCAGCGAATCCGGCGTCACGTCCAGCGCCATCTCGCGAATGTTGGACACGTGCGCCGAGAACGTGCTCAGATTTTCCGCGATGGACTGGTAGTCGCCGATGTCCGCCAGCACCTGGTCAAACAGCGGAAACTCGGCTTCCGCCGCGGGCACCGGCAGTCCCGATTGCGCCATCAGGCTGAGCAGTCCCACGGTCTTCAGCGCCACCGTCTTGCCGCCCGTATTGGGACCGCTGATCAGCAGCGTGCGCCGGTCGCGCGTCAGCTCCAGGCCGATGGGCACCGCCGCGCCGCGCTTGCGCTTCAGCACGTCCTCCAGCAGCGGGTGCCGCGCTTCGCGCAGCAGCAGCCGGTCGCCGAATCGCGGCACCGTGCAATCGAATTCCGTGGCGAAGCGTCCCTTGGCGAAGATCAATTCCAGCTCCGCCATGGCGGTAAGGGTGCTGCGAATGGACTCCGCGTGGCCGCGCAGCCGCGCCGTAATTTCCAGCAGGATGCGGTGGACTTCGCGCGCTTCCTCCTCCGACAGACGCACCAGCTCGTTATTGAGGTCGATTGTCTCGAGCGGCTCCACGAACAGCGTGTGGCCGCTGGAACTGGCGCCATGAATCACCCCGTCCAGCTTGCGCCGCTGGCCGGCGATCACCGGAACCACGAAGCGCTCGTTGCGGATGGTGACGAACTCCTCCTGCAGCACGCCCTCTTCGCGGTGCGATTTCAGAAACCGTTCGAGCGATTCCTGAATCGCCTTCTTCTGCCGCTCGATGTCGCGGCGCAACCGCGCCAACGCCACGCTGGCATGGTCGGACACCGTGCCGTCGGGCAGGATTTTGCCATCGAGGTCGCGCAGCAGCGTGCGGAATTCGCCGATGGTTTGCGCGCGCCGCGCCAGCAGCGGAAACCGCTCGCCCGCCGCCGTGAGCAGGCTCTTGGCGTCGGCCGCGCGGTCGAGCAACGCGAACACGTCGGAGATTTCCTTCGGCTCCAGGCTGGCGCCTTCGATGCGCAGCTTATGCACGGCCGCGTCCACGTCCGGCAGGCCGCCGAAATCGATGCGGATAGCCGCGCCGCGTGCCGCCGTCTGCGGACGCGTCGCCAGCCGCAGGTACCCGATGGATTCTCCGGCCTCGGCCAGGTCGGCCTCCAGCCGTTGGCGATCGTGATGCGGCTGAATTTTTTCCAACTCCCGCCGTCCCAGCGGGCTGCCGCAGAAGCGTCCCAGCAACTGCCGCAAGCTCTCGAATTCCAGGACTTCAGCGCTGCTTCTCACGGCTTTCGAATGCCCTTTCAATCACGCCCAACGTGCCTTCCGTGATCGGCAGCGCCGCCATGTCGCGCCGCCGCACCCACTCCACCGCGCAGACATCGTCTCCCGCCCGCAGCGTCCCGCCGGTGGCGCGGCACAGGTAGTCGATCAACACATAATGATACTCAGCCCGCCCGCCGGCATCGCGCAGAATGCGCTCGAAGATTTCGAACACCGCGAGCGGCCGCACTACCAGTCCGGTTTCTTCCAACGTTTCGCGGCACACCGCGTCGCGTAGCGACTCCCCCGTTTCCAGCGCGCCGCCCGGCAGCGACCACCACCCTTTGAGCGGTTCCTTCCCCCGCTGCGCCATCAGAATGCGATCGCGGCGAATGAGGATCGCCCCCACGCCCACCAGCGGCCACCTCGGGTATCTTCGTCCGTCCTCAAGAAGGGGCCCGTCTTCAAAAAGGGGGACAGCCTGATCTGCGCGATTTTTCCGGGCTGTCAATATGCACCCTTCACGTCCATCCGCGCGCGATACACGTTGCCGCGCTGCGTGATCAGCAGGCTCATCAGATCCGCCTCTCCGAACGCGCAGTTCGACACTCCGCCATGGATCTCAATGGTGTGCAGCAGCCTCCCGTCCGGACTATAAATCTCGATCCCGTCCGCCGCCGCCACGAACAGCTCACCCTTCTCGTCCACGCGAATGCCCCCCGGCACACTCGCGATCTTCGCCACCACCACGCGCTCGCCCGAGGTCTCGCCGTTCCTGTCCACGTCGTACGCCCGCACGTTGCGCTCATCGGTATTCACCACGTACAGGGTGCGCCCGTTGGCCGCCAGCGCGATCCCGTTGGGCCGCCCCGCCGGCCGCGAAACCACCTGAATCGGACCTTTCGGCGGAATGTGGTACACCCCGTAGAAATCCAGCTCGCGCTGGTCCGATTGGTAGCCGAATGCCGGATCGGTGAAGTACACATGCCCGCTCTTGCTCACCACTACGTCGTTGGGCGCGTTGAATCGCTTGCCATCCCAGCGCTCCGCCAGCACTTCCACCGCGCCCGATTTCTCGGTGCGCGTCACGCGCCGCGTGCGCGTCTCGCAGGTGTACAACCGGCCCTGCGCGTCGAAGGCGTTGCCGCTCGGTCCATGCGCGTCCTTGCGAAACACTTCAATGGGATGGCTGGGACTCCATTTCAGCAGGCGGTCGCTGGGCGTGTCGCTGAAAATCAGGTAGCCGTCCTTGGACCACGCGGGACCTTCGGTGAAGGTGAAATCCTTGCCCAGCAGATCGACCTTGATGACCGAAAAATCCTGCGCGCACCCGAGCAGCGGGAGCGCTAATCCAACCAGCCAGGCTCGTCGAGCCCGGGTCATCTCCCGGTTTTCGAGAGCGTGATGTTGTTGATCACCTGTTTGACGCCCTTGACGCTCTTGGCAAGTTTAGCTGCCTTGTCCTTCTGTCGCTGTTCCGTGACCGTCCCGGACAGCGTGACCACCGCATCCTTCACATCGGCCTTGAGCGCGCCGCCCTTGACGGTGGGATCCGACGTCAGCTTGATCATCACTTCGTCGCTGATCTGGTTGTCGCTGGGCGGTTTGGCCGCGGCCAGAAGGACACTCGCCAGGAGCGCAGCCACAAGCAGGGAAGCCAGGAGTTTAGGTATCATGTTCACCCGTCATTGTACGCCAGTCGACGGCGTTGAGGAAGGCGGCCTTCTCGCGCCAGCGTGGCTGCAGGCGCACGTGCAGATCCAGGTAGATCTTCACACCGAACAGCTTTTCCATTTCCTGCCGCGCCAGCGTTCCGATGCGCTTAAGCATGCTCCCCTTGGTCCCGATCACGATGGCTTTCTGCCCTTCGCGCTCCACGCGGATGGTGGCGAAAATGCGCGTCAACCGCGGCGTTTCGGTCCATTGATCGACGGCCACCGCTACGGAATGCGGCACTTCCTGGCGCGTCGCCGCCAACACCTTCTCGCGGATCAGTTCGGCAGCGAGAAATCGCTCGGGCTGATCGGTGACATGGTCTTCCGGAAAATATGCGGGACCTTCCGGCAGCCGGGCCAGGATGGCTTTTTGCAGCACGTCCAGTCCCTTGCCGCGCGTGGCCGACACCGGCACATAGTCCGCGAAATCGTAAGCCGCCTTGTAGCGTTCGATCAGCGGCAGCAGCCGCGCCTTCTCTTTGATGAGGTCGATCTTGTTCAGCACCAGCAGCGCCGGCGTTTCGGTGCGGCGCAGCAGGTCGGTGGCGCGCCGGTCTTCCTCGGTGAAGGGCCGCGCCGCGTCCGCCACATACAGCAGCAGGTCGCGCTCTTCGATGGAGTTGCGGACGGTATCCATCATGCGTTTGTTGAGCGGTGAATCGGCCCGATGGATGCCCGGTGTATCCAGGAAAACGATCTGCGCTTCGGGCAGCGTCACCACCCCCTGGATGGCCGTCCGCGTGGTCTGCGGCTTATCCGCCACGATGGCGATTTTCTGCCCCACCAGCGCATTCAGCAGCGCCGACTTGCCCGCGTTCGGCCGTCCCACCAGCGAAACAAATCCGGAATGAAATGCGTGGCTCTTCTCAGTGGCGTCAGTATCGGTGTTCATCGGTGGCCGTATGTTCCTGCATCACTCATTCTCCCACGTATATACTGAACGGGTGCTGGATAAGCCCCGAGGCTTCGATGAAGCCACCTGGTATGCAACTCCGCAAGGGCGCCGCAAGACGCAGCGCGAACTTGCCCGCGCGCTCAAGGACGGCACGCTGGAACGCTCGCCGGGATCGAAAATCGCCAGGACCGATCCCAAGCTATTGCGCCAACTGGCGGAACAGGCCGCTCGCAAGCCCTGACTCCAGGTTGGACCTCGCAGCCTTATGTGGGGCAGGCTGCCAGCCTGCGGCAGGTTGGTAACCCGCCTGGTCGGCAGCGTGCGAATAGTTGCAGGCCGAGTGCCACTCGGCCGCAGGTTGCCAACCTGTTGGGGATGAGTGTGCTGCGCTCGCCGAAAGGACGAAAACCCGGCTGGAGGCCGCTCTTTTTTTTCAATAACTTGGTCCTGGTTTTCGACAGTGCTCCACATAAGCAGGACGCGCTCTACCCATCATTCGCTCGCCACCGCTTCCGACTTCGACGCCCACACTGAAGCGCGCGCCCAAGCTCGCCGCCAACTCGCAACCCGCGCCCCCCGCCAACCGCTCGACCCCCGTTCTGAAGCCGTTCGACCGCCCGCCGCATCCATTAACTGAGTAATCTTGACTAAGAAGTACAGATTAGCTAATGTGGTATCAGCCCAACAGGTTAGGAGTCTTAGCCGATGAGTGAGTCCACCAACACCATCGAAACTTTTGCGAATCAGGAATATAAGTGGGGATTCGTCACCGATATCGAAGCCGACGCCATCCCCCGTGGCCTGAGTGAGGACGTCGTTCGTCTCATTTCCGCCAAAAAGCAGGAGCCGGAATGGCTCCTCGAATGGCGTCTCAAGGCCTACCGGCACTGGCTGACCCTCACCGAACCTACTTGGGCGAATGTCCACTACCCTAAGATCGACTACCAGGACATTATTTATTACTCCTCCCCCAAATCCAAAAAGGACGGCCCCAAGAGCCTCGACGAAGTCGATCCGGAGCTCCTCAAGACCTACGATAAGCTCGGCATCCCATTGAAAGAACGTGAGTTGCTCGCCGGCGTCGCGGTCGACGCAGTGTTCGACAGCGTCTCCGTCGCCACCACCTTCAAAGCCAAGCTCAACGACATGGGCATCATCTTCGGCTCCTTCTCCGAAGCCGTCCGCGAGCATCCCGACCTGGTCCGCAAGTACCTCGGCTCCGTCGTCCCCACCTCCGACAATTTCTTCGCCGCCCTCAACTCCGCCGTCTTCAGCGATGGCTCGTTCTGCTACGTCCCCAAGGGCGTCCGCTGTCCCATGGAGCTGTCCACCTATTTCCGCATCAACGCCAAGGACACCGGCCAGTTTGAGCGCACCCTCATCATCGCCGAGGAAGGCGCTTACGTCAGCTACCTCGAAGGCTGCACCGCTCCCATGCGCGACACCAACCAGTTGCACGCCGCCGTGGTTGAGCTCGTTGCCCTCGACAACGCCCAGATCAAGTACTCCACCGTGCAGAACTGGTATCCCGGCGACAAAGACGGCAAAGGCGGCATTTACAATTTCGTCACCAAGCGCGGCGCCTGCCGCGGCGTCAATTCCAAGATCTCCTGGACCCAGGTGGAAACCGGCTCCGCCATCACCTGGAAGTATCCCAGCTGCCTTCTGATCGGCGACAATTCCGTGGGCGAGTTCTATTCCGTGGCGCTGGCCAACAACTGGCAGCAGGCCGATACCGGCACCAAGATGATCCACATCGGGAAGAACACCACCTCCACCATCGTCAGCAAGGGCATCTCCGCCGGACACGGCCAGAACACCTATCGCGGCGGCGTGAAGATGCTAAAGTCCGCCACCGGCGCGCGCAATTATTCGCAGTGCGATTCGCTTCTCCTGGGCGACCAGTGCGGCGCCCACACCTTCCCGTACCTGGAAGTGAAGAACACCAGCTCGCAGGTGGAGCACGAAGCCTCCACTTCAAAGATCGGTGAAGACCAGATTTTCTACTGCCGCCAGCGCGGCATCTCCACCGAGGACGCCGTCTCCATGATTGTCCACGGTTTCTGCAAAGAAGTCTTCCGCGAGCTCCCCATGGAGTTCGCCGTCGAAGCCCAAAAGCTCCTAGGCGTCAGCCTGGAAGGCAGCGTAGGATGAGCCGTAATTCGGTGACAGGGTGCGAAATTCGCCTTTTAATTTCGTTGCCTGTCACCGAATTACGCCCTGTCACCGAATTACGCCGCAGATGAGATTCGGAACCTAGAACATGTCACTCCTCGAAATCAAAGATCTCCACGCCAAAGTCGGCGACCGCGAAATACTCAAGGGC
>Ga0181529_10001536_pt1 | contig 29373 bp, 29 predicted proteins | sample PEATcosm2014_Bin_36_FD_119763 | JGI IMG/M metagenome (GOLD analysis project Ga0181529, IMG submission 119763) | Peatland microbial communities from MTU Mesocosm Facility, Houghton, MI, USA - PEATcosm2014_Bin10_30_metaG | ecosystem: Environmental > Terrestrial > Soil > Wetlands > Peat | place... | reverse complement strand
CAACCAAGAAGAAGGCCAGCACCAAGGCCTAGAGGGTTTTGAGGGAAATAGCATGGGACAGAAAGTCCATCCTTACGGATTCCGGCTGGGAGTGAACAAGCCGTGGCGTTCGCGCTGGTTCTCTGAGCGCGACTATGACAAGCTCCTGGTCGAGGACGTGAAGCTCAAAGCTGAGCTGCGCGAAAAGCTGAAGGCCGCCGGGGTTAGCTCGGTAGAGATCGAGCGCCCGGGCAACAAGCTGCGCTTTCTCATCCGCACTGCCCGGCCGGGCATCGTAATCGGCCGCAAGGGCGCGGAGATCGAGAAGCTCAAGACGGAGCTCGGCAAGCGCACCAGCCGCGATGTGTTCATCGACATCATCGAGGTGAACAAGCCGGAGCTGGACGCGCAACTGGTCTCGGAGAATATCGCGCTGCAACTGGAAAAGCGCGTCAGCTTCCGCCGCGCCATGCGCAAGAGCGTGGATTCGGCGCTGAGGTTCGGCTGCAAGGGAATCAAGGTGCGTGTCTCTGGGCGATTGAACGGCAACGAGATTGCGCGCTCGGAGTGGTACTTGCAGGGGCGGTTGCCGCTGCACACGCTCCGCGCCGACATCGACTACGGCTTCACCGAGGCGCATACGACGTATGGCGTCATCGGCGTGAAGACCTGGATCTACCGCGGCGACATTTACGAGCAGAAGCACCGTCAGACGCCGCCCGTGGGCACGTCGGTGTTCTAGGGGCAGTTATCAGCTGACAGCTAACAGCTAACAGTTGATAGACGCCTTGGGATTGAGCTGGCTGTGATGTTTGCCAGAGAGAAAACTGTTAGCTGTGGGCTGTTAGCTGTCCGCTGTTTTTACGAGGTTTTTCGCTATGTTGATGCCAAAGAAGGTGAAGTTCCGCAAGCAGCAGAAGGGCAAGAGGCGCGGCAAGGCGTGGCGCGGCTCGACGATCTCATTCGGTGAGTATGGCTTGCGGGTTTTGGAGTGCGGCTACATCACTGATCGGCAGATTGAAGCCAGCCGTATCGCCATGACGCGTTTCATCAAGCGCGGCGGCAAGATCTGGCTGCGCCTGTTCCCGGATAAGCCGATCACCAAGAAGCCGGCTGAAGTCCGCATGGGCTCGGGCAAGGGCGCGCTGGACCACTGGGTAGCGGTTGTGCGGCCGGGCAAGATCCTCTTCGAGATGGAAGGTGTGGACCAGGCGACTGCGCGCGAGGCTATGCGCCTGGCGTCGAACAAGCTGCCATTGCTGACCAAGTTCGTGATGCGGCCGGGCGCTGAAAAGGTTGAGGCCGCGGCCAAGTAAGCCGGGCTGAGTGAGTTAAGACGCTCTGGAGGCCCCAACGAGGGGCGCCGAAGAGCGCCGGAGAGAGAAACACAATGGAACTCGAGAAGATTCGCAATTTGAGCGACGAAGAACTGGCGCACCAGGAGAAGACCACCTCCGAGCAACTGTTCCGGCTGCGCTTTCAGGTCTCGCTGGGGCAGAACGACGGAGTGAAGAAGCTCCGCCAGATGCGCAAGGAGATCGCACAGATCAAGACCGTGGCCCGCGAGCGCGAGCTGGGCATTCGCGGCGAGGCCGCCGATGCTGGCGCGGCCGCGGACAGCAAGAAGGGAGCCCGTTAAATGACGGCGACTCAAGAGACAGTGCAAGCGCCGGCGGCAGTAGGCGCCCGGCGGAACGAGAAGGTCGGCGAAGTGGTTTCGACCAAGATGCAGAAGACCATTGTGGTCGAGGTCGAGATGCGCAAGGCTCATCCCAAGTACAAGCGGATTGTGCGCACGACCAAAAAGTTTTATGCCCATGATGAGCAGAGTTCGGCGCGGATGGGCGATGTAGTGCGGATTCGCGAGACCCGCCCGCTGAGCAAGCTGAAGCGGTGGGCTTTGGAAGAAATCGTCAGGCGTTCAGCCCTCGGTCAACTCGAGGACGCAGCGCCCAAGGCTGCCAACTAGCGCGAGAGCGAGTAAGGAGAAGAACCCATGGCTGTGCAAATGAGAACCATGCTCGCGGTAGCCGACAACTCCGGCGCGCGCAAGCTGCAAGTGATTCTGCCGCTGGGCGGCGGACTGGGCAAGAAGGCTGGCCTGGGCGACATCGTGACCGCAGCGGTCAAGGAAGCCTCGCCCGACGGCACCGTGAAGAAGGGCAAGGTAGTGAAGGCGGTTATCGTCCGCACCCGCAAGGAACACCGCAGGCGCGATGGAACCTATATTCGGTTCGACGAAAACGCGGCCGTGGTGATCGACGATGCTCACGAGCCGGTGGGCACGCGCGTCTTCGGGCCGGTGGCCCGCGAACTGCGCGAAAAGAAGTTTTTGAAGATCGTTTCGCTGGCTCCTGAAGTTGTTTAACAGTTGTCAGTAGTCAGTGAACAGTTGTCGGTTTTGACTGTGGCTTTTGAGGCTTTGATTGCGCGATCCGGTTCTGTTTGGTTGATATGCCAAAGCGGCATGGAAAGAACTGATCACTGATCACTGACAACTGTCCACTGTATTTGGAGAGAAGATGCCGAGTTTGAATATTCATCGCAACGATACGGTCAAGGTCCTCAGGGGCTCGGACCGCGGCAAGACGGGCCGCGTGCTGCGCGTCTTCCCTGACAAGGGCACGGTGCTGGTCGAGCATGTGCGCGTGGTCAAGAAGACGGTTTCGAGCAAGCAGGGACAGCGGACCAAGGGTGGCATCGCTGAGCAGGAATCGCCCATCGACGTTTCGAATGTCGCGCTGATCTGCCCCAACTGCGGCCCCGCGCGCGTGGGTTCGAAGACCGAAGGCGACGTCCGGGTAAGGGTCTGCAAGAAGTGCGGGCAGACGCTGCCGACCAAGAAGTAGTGGGATCCAAAGCCGGTCTGATTGAGCGCCGATGCGCCCACTGGAACGGCCAACCCCTTCCGCAACGGTAAACGGCCAACATGGGCCACTCCGGGAGCCGGAAGAAAGAGAGCAGAGCAAAATGGCTGCAAGGCTGAAAGAGAAGTATCACAAGGAAATCAAGCAGGCTCTCAAGAAAGAGCTGGGGCTTGAGAATTCCATGGCGGTTCCGGAGTTGAAGAAGATTGTCGTCAACATGGGGCTGGGCGAGGCTACGCAGAACACCAAGCTGCTGGACCCGCTGGTAGCCGACCTGACGGCAATTACCGGGCAGAAGCCGGTGACCACCAAGGCGAAGAAGTCGATCGCGGCCTTCAAGGTGAGGGCGGGAATGTCGATTGGCGCCATGGTCACGCTGCGCAACGAGAAAGCCTACGAATTTCTTGACCGGCTGATCTCGACGGCGCTGCCCAGGGTGCGCGATTTCCGCGGCGTTTCCACGAAGAGTTTTGACGGGCGCGGCAACTACACGCTCGGCCTGCGCGACCAGCTCCTCTTCCCGGAGATTGATTATTCCAAGGTGGAGAAGCTGAAGGGCATGAACATCACCATCGTGACCACGGCGAAGGACGACAACCAGGCGAGGGCGCTGTTGCGTCACTTTGGCATGCCTTTCCGCCAAGGGGCTTAAGACCGGCCCGCGTAGGACCAGAGGGTTTGAGGATTTATGGCAACTACTGCAAAAAGGGTGAAAGACGCGCGGAAGCCGAAGTTCAGCTGCCGCAAGCACAACCGGTGCCAGCTTTGCGGGCGACCGCGCGGGTTCCTGCGCAAGTTCGGCGTATGCCGCTTGTGTTTCCGCGCGCTGGCGCTCAAGGGAGAAATTCCCGGTGTCACCAAGGCGAGCTGGTAGTCGAGCCGCTGGAAGCTGTTGCGTAAGTAGCCGGGGATGGTTCCGGCAAGTGAGCGAGGGCCGGCGGCAAACCGCCGGCAGACATTCCCGCAGGTTCTCCCCTGAATCCCGCACACGCGGGGCGGGGAGCGAACGGGGAATGAAGGAGAAGGAATGAGTCTGACCGACCCAGTAGCCGATTTTCTGGCGCGGATCCGGAATGCGATCCGGGCGCGTCATCAGAAGCTGGATGTACCCGCTTCTAAGCTGAAGACCGAGATCGCCCGCATCCTCAAGGAGGAGGGCTACATCTCGAACTACAAGACCCAGGAAGAGGAAGGCAAGCTGGTGCTGCGCGTGTACCTGAAGTACGGCGGCTCAGAAGCGGCTATCCGTGACCTGGCGCGCATCTCGCGTCCCGGTTGCCGCGTCTACATTGCCCACGACGAGATCAAGCGCGTCCAGGGCGGGCTCGGCATCTCGATCATGACCACCCCCAAGGGCGTGATGACCGGCCGTCAGGCGCGCCGTGAAGGCGTCGGCGGCGAGCTGCTCTGCGAAGTTTGGTAACGGCAGGGAATAGGGATTAGGGATTAGTTTCGACGAATTTCGCTACCGCTGTTTTTCTAACCTCTAATCCCTAACCCCAGTTTTACGGGCTGCAGTGGAACGATGAGACATAGAAGCCGGCAACAGTTTGCTGAAAGCTGTTAGCTCAAAGCTGTTTCTCGGGACTCGCAAGCCAGATGAAGGATTGATTCGATGTCGCGAATTGGAAAGAAGCTCATTCCGCTGCCCGCGGGCGTCAAGTACAAGGTCGAGGGCAACACGGTTATGGTCGAGGGGCCCAAAGGCAAAGTCTCAGCGTTGATCGCCGACGGCATTACTCTGGAAACCAAGGACGGCGTTCTGCACGTCAACCGCGAGAACGACAGCCAAGCCGCGATGCACGGGCTGACGCGCTCCCTGGTCGCCAACGCTGTTCACGGCGTTACCACCGGCTGGAAGAAGGAACTGGACATTGTGGGTATCGGCTATCGCGCCGAGCTGAAGGGCAAGGGCACGGTGGTGTTCACCCTCGGCTACTCGCACCAGATTGAGTTTCCGCTGCCCACGGGCATCGAAGTTGCCATCGACCCCAAGCAGCTTCACCTGACCATCACCGGCATTGACCGGCAGAAGGTGGGCCAGGTGGCGGCCGATATGCGTTCGCTGCGCAAGCCCGATCCGTACAAGAACAAGGGTGTGCGCTACTCCGACGAGAAGCTGAAGAAGAAGGCCGGCAAGACGGGTGCCAAGTAAAGCAGTGAGCAGTTGACAGTTGACAGTGAACAGTCGAAAAACACGATAAGCAACCGGAAACTGACCACTGACTACTGATCACTGAAAACCAACCGAACGGGGCCGCAGGGCGGCTCCGCCGATAGGAACGAGAGACTATGATCACGCAGACCAAGAGAAACGCAATTCGCCAACGCATTCACCAGCGCATCCGCCGCAAGATGGCCGGCACCGGCGAGCGGCCGCGGCTGAACGTCTATCGCTCGCTCAACCACATCTACGCGCAGGTGATCGACGACCAGAAGGGCGAGACGCTGGTTTCGGCCTCGACGCTGGCCCTGAAGCTGAAGACCGGCGGCAATGTGGCGGCGGCGAAAGAGATCGGCAAGGCAGTGGCCGAGAAGGCTGTTGCGCAGGGCATCAAGAAGGTGGTCTTCGATCGCGGCGGCTACCTCTATCACGGGCGCATCAAGGCGCTGGCCGACGCTGCCCGCGAGGCGGGTTTGGAGTTTTAAGAGCAGTGAACAGTGAACAGTGAGCAGTGAACAGTAAAGGCGCTTCGCGCAATTGAGCAGGATGAACTGATCACGGTCCACTGAAAGAGACGAGAGAGCAATGACGATCTTGAAGAAGAAACTCGATGCCAACCAGTACAACCTGAAGGATCAGGTGGTTTCCATCAATCGCGTGACCAAGGTGGTCAAGGGCGGCAAGAATATGTCGTTTGCCGCGCTGGTTGTGGTGGGCGACCCCGCCGCCGGGGTGGTGGGTCACGGTTCGGGCAAGGCCAAGGAAGTTCCCCAGGCGATTCGCAAGGGGATTGAGGCGGCCAAGAAGAACCTGGTCCGGATTCACCTGACCGAAACCACGATTCCGCATCTGGTCCTGGGCCGTTACGGCGCCGGGCAGGTGCTGCTGAAGCCGGCCCCTGAAGGCACCGGCGTGATTGCCGGCGGCGCAGTGCGCGCGGTGATGACTTCGGTCGGGGTGCAGAATGTGCTCACCAAGAGCCTGGGTTCGCCCAACCCCCACAACGTCATCAAAGCCACTTTCGACGCGCTGGTGCAGTTGCGCGACCGGGCCGAAGTGGCGAATATGCGCGGCAAGTCGGTTGAGGAGCTCTAAGCCATGACGGAAACCAAAAAAATTCGCATTCAGTACTACCACTCGCAGAACTCCCAGCCCACCAAGCAGAGACTGGTGGTCAAGGGCTTGGGCTTTACGCGCATGAACCAGATCGTCGAGCGCGTGGATAACGAGTCAATCCGCGGCATGGTCAAGGCTATTCCGCATCTGGTTCGCATCCTCGAAAGCTAGCTCGGCCCAGATCCAATCAATCCCGCCCGGACGGCAAATTCCGGAGAACGCGAGTCGGCAGGGAGCACAATTCCCGGTCGGCGCTACAGCGAGGAAATCATGGCAATTAGGAATCTATCGAATCTGCGCGCGCCCAGGAAAGCCAACACCGGGCGCAAGCGCGTGGGCCGGGGCATGGGCTCTGGCATGGGCAAGACCTCTACCCGCGGCCACAAGGGCCAGGGCTCGCGCTCCGGCTTCAGCCTGATGCGCGGTTTTGAGGGCGGCCAGATGCCTCTTCATCGCCGCTTGCCCAAGCGCGGCTTTACCAATATCTTCCGCACCGAGTACACAGTGGTGAATCTGGACCGGCTGGCCGAGCAAATCGAGGGCCTGGCGATCACTGAGATCGGCCTGGACGACTATAAGAAGTTGGGCTTGGCTTCCAGCAAGAAGGCGCTGATCAAGATTCTCGGCTCCGGCGAGCTGACTTCGGCCCTCACCATCCACGCGCACAAGTTTTCCAAGTCGGCCATCGAGAAGATCGAAAAGGCTGGCGGCAAGGCTGTGGTTCTGGGCGGCGAGGCAGCGCCAGCGGCGGCATAGTTCGATGGAGTGCCCAGGTCTCGCAATCGAGGCCTGGGGCGCCCGGCGACAGGCTGAACCCCTCGCGGGTAAGATGGTCAGTGGTAAAGATCCAAGTGGCGGCAACGCCCTGAAGCGGATAAACAATCATGCTTGAGAAGTTTCTTAATATCTTCCGGATTCCTGATCTGCGCAAGCGCGTACTCTTCATGCTCGGCATTCTGGCCGTTTACCGTCTGGGTGCGTGGATTCCCACGCCGGGCGTCGACACCAAAATGCTGGAGCGGCTCTTCGACCAGCAAGGCGGTTCTGCTCTGGGCCTGATGAACCTGTTTGGCGGCGGCAACCTGCGCCGCATGACAATCTTCGCCCTGGGCATCATGCCTTACATCACTGCCTCGATCATCTTCCAGTTGCTCACCGTGGTCTATGAGCCGCTGGCGCGCGTCCAGAAGGAAGGCGAGCTGGGCCGGCGCAAGATCACGCAGTGGACCCGCTATATGACCGTGATTCTGGCTGCTTTGCAGTCGATTGGCATCGCGTTCATGCTCACCAGGGGCAACATGGTGCTCAATCCGGGCATCGGCTTTACCTTGATGACCGTGCTGACGCTGACCACCGGTACGGCCTTCATCATGTGGCTGGGCGAGCAGATTACCGACCGCGGCATCGGCAACGGCATGAGCCTGCTGATCTTCACCGGCATCGTTGCCGGCCTGCCCCGTGGTGTGATGGACCTGATCCAGAAAGTCCAGACCAACCAGTGGGGTTCGTTCACCATCGTCGCGATGATCCTGCTGGTAGCGGGCATGGCGGCCGTGGTGGCCTTCATCGTCTTTGTCGAGCGGAGCGAGCGGCGCATTCCCATCCAGAGCGCGCGGCGCATCGTCGGCCGCCGGATGATGGGCGGCCAATCCAGCCACTTGCCTCTCAAGGTCAACTCCGGCGGCGTCATGCCGGTCATCTTCGCCGCATCCATCCTCTCGGCTCCGATGATGCTCGCCCAGACCGAGTTTGTGCAGAACAGCCCCTTCCTCAAGCCCATCGTGGATGCGCTTGCGCCCGGCTACCCGTGGTATGAAACCCTCTATGTCCTGGCGATCATCTTCTTCGCTTACTTCTACATCTCCATCGTGATGAAGCCGGACGACATTGCCGACAACTTCCGCAAGTCTGGCTCGTTCATCCCCGGGATCCGTCCCGGCAAGCGCACTTCGGATTTCATCAACGACATTCTTACCCGCATCACGCTGGTCGGCGCGCTCTATCTGATTATCATTTCGCTGGTGCCCACCTTCCTGATCTCGGGCATTCGTTTTGACAAGGTGTGGCTCATCGGCAAGTTCTTCGAGACATTGCCGAACTGGACTACGCACGGTTTGGGGGTCAACTTCTACTTTGGCGGCACCTCGCTTCTGATTGTGGTGGGTGTGGCCATGGATACTGTCAACCAGATCGAATCGCAGCTGATCATGCGGCATTATGACGGCTTTTCCCCGCGCTCCGGTCGCATTCGCGGAAGGAAAACCTGGTAATGTCTTCATCTGAAGCTACAGTAGGACAGGGCCGTGAGACGGGTCGCAAGACCCTTCCCGGCCCCATTCTTTTGTTGGGCGCGCCGGGCGTGGGCAAGGGCACGCAGGCCAAGGAGCTGGTAAAGATCTGGGGGATTCCGCAGATCTCCACCGGCGACCTGCTGCGCGGCAATGTGGCGCGGGGCACTGATCTGGGCCGGACAGCCAAAGAGATCATGGGCCGCGGGGAGCTGGTTCCCGACTCGCTGGTCGACGAGATGGTCGCCGTGCGGCTCGAACAGCCCGACACGGCTAAAGGTTACATTCTGGACGGCTTTCCGCGCACACTCGGACAGGCTGGCTGGCTGGATGACCGCCTGGCCGCTCGGGCGCAGGCCAATGCGCTGCCGGTGATTGCTGTCAGTATCCAGGTGGACTATAATCAGTTATTGCGTCGTATCACCGGGCGCAGGAACTGCCCTGTCTGCCAGAGCATCTATAACGTCTACGGCAAGCCTTCCAAGCGGGATGGCTTCTGCGATACCGATGGCGCTGCTCTGGTTCAGCGAGCCGACGACACGGAGAAGGTCTTCGAGGAGCGCATGCGAGCTTACGCTGCCTCGACCGCGCCGGTGGTTGAACACTACCGGGCTTTGGGACGCTTTGCGGAAGTGGATGGAGACCGGCCGATTGAAGAAATCGCGGCCGGAATAGTTGACGCCGTCGAGCGGTTGCGCCAGTAGCGCGGCCGGATGGCGGGTTTTTGCGTGAGAAGAGAGTTGTCAGGGATCAGTGATCAGTGGTCAGTTCCCGGCCCTGCGTGGCGGAAAATGAACACTGATCACTGAAAACTGACAACGGAAAACTGAAAGCTGGTTAACCGGTTGGCAGTAGTACTGAAGTCGTCGAAGGAAATCGAGAAGATGCGGCTGGCGGGCAAAGCGACCCGCGAGGTGCTGGAACTGCTACGTGCCGCGGTGAAGCCGGGCGTCACGACGATGGATTTGGAGAAGATCGCCGCGGACCGGCTCGCCGAGTTGGGCTTGAAGCCTGCTTTTAAGGGCTATGGTGGTTATCCCTGCGTCCTGTGCGCTTCGGTCAACAGCGAGGTGGTGCACGGCATCCCGTCGCCCAAGCGAGTCCTGAAAGAAGGGGAAATTGTTTCCCTCGACTTTGGGGTATTCGTGGAGGGTTACTGCGGCGATGCGGCCATCACCGTGCCGGTGGGCAAGATCGATCCGGAGACGGCGCGGCTGTTGAAGGTGACCGAGGCATCGCTGCACGCGGCGATTGCCGTAGTTCGTCCCGGAGCAACGCTGGGCGATGTGGGCTCGGCGGTGCAAAAGTTTGTCGAGGCCGAGGGGTTCTCGGTGGTACGGGATTTTGTGGGCCACGGCATCGGTGTCCACATGCACGAAGATCCGCAGGTGCCGAACTATGGCGTAGCGGGCCGGGGCATGAAACTGCGCGCCGGCATGGTAATCGCAATCGAACCGATGGTGAACGCGGGCAAGCCGGATGTCGTGGTTCTGGACGACGGCTGGACGACGATCACTGCGGATGGAAGCATGAGCGCTCATTTTGAGCACTCGGTGGCGGTGACCGCCACCGGAGCTAGAATCTTAACCGAGTAGCACGCTCGGGATCACAGGCCGGCGGGCAAGCGCGCGCCGGAGGCGGGACACAGTTTGTCGAAGGAAGATGCGATTGAGGTAATGGCGGTGGTCACTGAGACGCTGCCGAATGCCATGTTCAAGGTCAAGCTCGAGAACAATCACGAGGCGCTGACCCATGTCTCGGGAAGGATGCGCAAGAACTTTATCCGCATTCTGCCCGGTGACCGCGTGGCCGTGGAGCTGAGTCCCTACGACCTGAATCGCGGGCGGATCGTCTACCGCTACAAGTAAGGCTTTTTTAATATCCCGCGACTGAATTTTGAGCGCGGAGAAGGGCAGCAACAGATGAAGGTCCGTGCATCAGTCAAGAAGATTTGCGTCAAGTGCAAGGTCATCACACGCCGTGGGGTTGTGCGAGTGATCTGCGAGAACGCAAAGCACAAGCAGCGCCAGGGCTAGTCGGAAGCCTGGCATACGCGGCGTCCTCCACAGCAAGTACGAGGCTAGTTAGCCTGAGTCAAGGCTTGCGATGAACCTCTGGAGGCTCGCCGTTCAACCCGTGCGAACCGGTTAAGGCTGGAGGCACACAACCTGAAGCAGCAAAGGAATCTTCCATGGCACGTATTGCTGGCGTCGATCTGCCCCGCAACAAGCAGGCAAGAATCGCGCTCACATACATCTTCGGCATCGGGGATCCCCGCGCGCTCAAGATACTGGAGAAGGCGAATGTTGATGCCTTCAAGAAGATCCAGGATTTGGGCGAGGACGAGGTCAACCGCATCCGCCAAGTGATCGAGGACGAAGGAAACGTCGAGGGCGACCTGCGCAAGGACGTCCAGATGCACATCAAGCGTCTCATCGACATTCAGAGCTATCGTGGCACGCGCCACCGCCGGGGTCTGCCGGTGAACGGTCAGCGCACCCACACCAACGCGCGCACCCGCAAGGGCCCGCGTAAGGGCACAGTTGCCAGCAAGAAGAAAGCGACGGCGAAGACCTAATGGCGAAACCAGAGCAGAAGGCCGGCGCGGGCAAGGCTGGCAAAAACAAGAAGTTCAAGAAGCGCGAGCGCAAGAATGTGCCGTTTGGCATTGCGCACGTACAGGCTACGTTCAACAACACCATCGTCACCATCACCGACCAGGTGGGCAACACGCTGAGCTGGAAGAGTTCGGGTTCGCTGGGCTTCCGTGGTTCGCGCAAGGGCACGCCCTTCGCGGCGCAGCAAGCGGCCTCGAATGCGGCCAGCATGGCTCGCGATCACGGCCTGCGTGCCGTCGATGTGCGGGTCTCCGGTCCTGGTTCGGGCCGCGAGTCGGCTATCCGCGCCTTGGCTGCAGCCGGTATCGAGGTGCGCACCATCCGCGACGTGACGCCGGTGCCGCACAACGGCTGCCGTCCGCCCAAGCGGCGGAGAGTGTAAGAGAAGCAGCTAACAGTTGACAGCTAACAGCAGACAGTTGACCGCCTTTGGCGAGAAATAACTGACAACTGTTAGCTGTTAGCTGAAAACTAAACCGGGCCGGGATGAAATGTCCTCCGGACATGTAAACCGGCCGTCATCCGAAGTCAGGAGAAGAAAATGGCTCGTTATACCGGAGCAGTCTGCCGCCTTTGCCGTCGCGAGGCAACCAAACTCTTTTTGAAGGGCGCCAAGTGCGCCTCCGACCGTTGCCCCCTGGAGAAGCGTAACTTTCCTCCCGGCCAGCACGGCAAGGATCGCAGGGCCAAGATCGTGGGCTACGGCCTGCAACTGCACGAAAAGCAGAAGGCCAAGCGCATGTACTTCACGCTTGAAAGCCAGTTCCGCGAGTACTACGAGAAGGCCAACCGCGCTTCCGGCGTTACCGGCGAGTTGCTCATCCAGCAATTGGAGCGCCGTCTGGACAACGTGGCCTTCCGGCTGGGCTTTGCCATCTCGCGCCGCCAGGCTCGCCAGGTTGTTCGCCACGGCCACGTCGAGGTCAACGGCCGCAAGGTCAACATTCCTTCGTACCAGGTGAACGCCGGCGACGAAATCAAGATTCGCGACAGCGCCAAGAAATTGCTCATCATCGAGCAGGGCGCGCAGTACGCCGCCCAGAACCCCGTGCCCGCATGGCTCGAAGCCAACTTCGAGAACCTCTCGGGCCGCGTGCTTCATTTGCCCAAGCGTCAGGACGTGAACCTGCCCATCAATGAGCAGCTCATCGTCGAACTGTACTCGAAGTAACAGTGAGCAGTGGACAGAGGACAGTGGTCAGATGACCCTCAGTCGGGGTTTTTACTGACCACTGTTCACTGACAACTGACCACTGAATTTCAATCGAAGGAGAACTTGCGCGGCCGCCGCAAAATGCATCGCGACGTACATGCCGCGCGGGAAACGAGACATAGATATGCTTTGGAGAGGATTTCAAAAACCGAAGCGCCTGGCAGTCGACGCCGAGACGCTCACCGACCACTTCGGCAAGTTCAGCGCCCAGCCCTTTGAGCGCGGCTTTGGCACCACCATCGGCAACGCTCTGCGCCGCACCCTGCTGAGTTCGATCGAAGGCGCCGCGGTCACCGCGATTCGCATCGAGGGCGTGCTCCACGAGTTCCAGTCCATCAGTGGCGTGGTTGAGGATGCCACCGACATCATCCTGAATCTCAAGCAAGTGCCCTTCAAGCTCGCGGGCGAGGGTCCCAAGGCGCTCTATCTGCGCGCCGACCAGCCCGGCGTGGTCACCTCTGGCATGATCGAGGCCGACGGCGACGTCGAAATCCTGGACAAGAACATCTATATTGCCACCGTCTCTGAAGGCGGCAAGCTGGACATGGAAATGCGCCTCAAGCGCGGACGCGGCTACATCTCCGCCGACAAGAACTTCGACGCCGACCTCGGGATTGGCTTTATTCCTGTGGACTCGGTCCACTCGCCCGTGCGCCGCGTCAACTATGTGGTGGAAGCCGCCCGTCTGGGCCAGATCACCGACTATGACAAGCTCACCCTTGAAGTGTGGACCAACGGAGCTGTGCTGCCCGCCGATGCCGTCGGCCTGTCCGCCAAGCTGCTCAAGGACCACATGAACATCTTCATCAACTTCGAGGAAGAGATCGAGACCGAGGGGCGTGGCGAGGAAGGCCGTGTTCTGCTGCGCAACGACAACCTCAATCGCTCGGTCGAAGAGCTGGAGCTGTCGGTCCGCAGCTACAACTGCCTGAAGAACGCTAACATCCAGTCCATCGGAGAACTGGTGCAGAAGACCGAAGCCGAGATGCTCAAGACCAAGAACTTCGGCCGCAAGAGCCTGAACGAGATCAAGGAAATCCTCGCCCAAATGGGCCTCTCGCTGGGCATGAAGATCGACGAGCAAGGCAACGCCGTTCCCGGACCCACCAGCATTTCGCCTGCCACCGCCCTGGCCGCCAACTACAGCCACTTCGACGACGAGGACGAGCCGCTGGATTCGGTGGATTTGCAGTTGCCCACCGAGACTGAGAATTTCTAACAGTGCTCAGTTGTCAGTGATCAGTTTTCAGTGAAGAGACCCGGATATCCGGCCAGTAACCGAGAGCTGAAGCTGACCACTGATCACTGATCACTGATCACTGATCTGAAAGAGAGTTTCACCATGCGCCATCGCAATGCAGGATTCAAGCTCGGACGCAACACCAGCCACCGTCGCGCCCTGTTGCGCAATCTGGTCACGTCCGTCATCGTGGAAGATCGCGTGGAGACCACTGTGGCCAAGGCCAAGGCGGTCCGTCCGCTGGTTGAAAAGATGATCACCCTGGGCAAGAAAGGCGATCTCCACTCGCGCCGTCAGGCCCTCAGCTTTCTCATGACAGATAAGTCTGTTACGCGGCTCTTTGAGACCGTGGCCCCGCGCTACGGCGACCGCCAGGGCGGCTATCTGCGCATCATTCGCACCGGCTTCCAGCAGGGCGACGGGGCCGCCAAGGCCTTCATCGAACTGCTCGGCGCCGAAAAGCAACTCGATGCCAAGCGCCAGAAGCGCGAGGATATCAAGGCCAAGAAGCGCGCCGAACTCGAAAAGCAGTTGGAAGAAGCCAAGGCCGAAGAAGGCAAGAAGGAAGAAGGCGGCGAAGCGGCCGCGTAAAGCGGCTGTTCTCCGGCGTCTTCACCCTTCGCTTGGAAGGCAAGCACGGGCGTATCCCCTCGCGGGATGCGCCCGTGCTCGTTTCGAGCATTTTAGCTTTTGCTATAAACTTCCGTGCCCCACCCATTCCGCGTTTTCTGCGGAATGGATGGGATATCGACAAAATTTCCGCCTACACCATTTCCGAAGAAGCCATAGAAACTGCCGCGACGGATTCCTACTCCGCCCGTACCAGCCGCTTGGGCCTCATCAGGCGTAAATAAATATAGACCGCCAATTGCAGTGTGAGTGCTCCGCAGCAGTCCAGCAGAACATCCCAGGGTGAGCCGGTGCGGTTGGGCAGATAACTCTGGTGCAACTCATCCAGACTGGCCACCAGAGAGGTTCCCAGGAACGCAAGAAAAGCGTCTTCGAGGAAGTGGGAGTGCGGCAGGGTCATCCACCAGGCCCGCAGCCACAGCACCCCGATTGCCCCATAGCCGAAAAAGTGCCCGCACTTGCGGATCAGGTGATGAATCATCTCCCAGCGCGCGCTTCCGACAGGCCCGAAGATGGCCTCCCAAAGCCAGCGCAGCGGTCCGCTGGTGTGGTTGGAGCCAAACATCTCCGTAGATTCCAGCACAATGACGCCGACGCCCAAGGCCACAGGCAGCCAGGCGCTCAACCAGAATGTGATACCTTGGCGCGCTGAAGCATTGCTTTCATTCCAGGCAGTTTGAACAGGCACTAATCGCTCTTTCCCGATCCCGAATCCATCCCGGCGGGCAAATCAAGCGCCACCAGGACAAACCGGGGTTTGCCGTCCTTTGGATTCTCAAAGCCCACAATGTGCTGGTGGCGCCTCGAGCCGGCCTTCAGTTCCAGACTATCCTTATCGGTGCCGTAATCGTGCCGGTTGATCTTCACATTGCCGCCCTTTTTCTCATCGGCGCAGCCCAGCCCCTCGGACGTAGTCGTCGGCGTTCCCACCGGAGAGTCGCCTTGGCAGGTAATCACGTCGCCGTAGCGGCCCAGCGCCTTCTTGTAGAAAGCGACCACCTTCTCCTCGGAATCAGAGGCTTCGTAAGAAACCGTTTGCACGTGCATCTGCCACTCGCCAAAGCCCAGATGCACGTCGGCGGAATCGTGGTTGCCGTCCTTCACAACCACCGCGCCCGGATAGACCGGCAATCCCAGTTCCACGGCCGTTGTCTGATCGGTATTCACGTGCACGCCGCCAAAAGGCGTGTCCACCTGAACCTTCTTGTCCTGGCCGTTGGCGTCCTTGTCCACATGGACCCTGCATCCCGCCAATCCGGCGGCCAACGCCAGGCCCACTACCAAAGTTGTCGCATTCCGCGTCCTGCTGAGATTCATGGCAATCGCCCTCTAGTTCTCTGGCCGCTTGAACTTGTACCAAGGCTGGGTGCCCCAGGTCTCGATTTTGAGACCTGGGAAACCACGAATTCAATGGGACGAAATCACGCGGTCAGTGACCATGCCTCGTAATACGCCCGCATCCATGAAAAGGTTCCTCGAATCGCACTCTGGGTGCCCCGCCCTCGGCGCGTCTTTGTTTTTGCGCCTAGGGCGGGAAACCACAAACCTCAATCCTCTTCGATTTCCTTTACTCCTTCGGCCCCCCGTTCGGGTAATCCACCCGGATAGTCAGAATCTCGTAGGGATGAATCGGCGCCTTCACCACGTCGCCGCTCACCGTCAGCGGCTTGCCCTCAGGCGTTTCCATCAGGTTGGTGACGGTAGCGCCCGTCGCCCCGGCCGGCAGATGAAACTCAGCCGTCGTCTCCTTGCCCGCCCACTCATAAACGCGGAAGATCAACCCCTTCGCATCTTCAGCTTTCTTCACCGCGGTCAGCACCACATTCTCCGGCGCGACCGAGGCAAAGGAGTGCGAAGCGGGCAGAGTGCCAGCGTGCGCCGTCGTCACCACCGCCGTCAGCGGGTAGTTGTACTCGTAGCCGTGGCGCACGGTGAGCGCGTCCTTCCATGTTCCCGCGTGCGGATAGAGCGCGTAGTGGAAGTGGTGGTGCCCCATGTCGGCCTCGGCGTCGGGCCACTTGGGCGAGCGCAACAGCGTCAGCCGCAGCGTATTGCCCACGGCGTCGTAACCGTACTTGGTCTGATTCAGCACGCTCAGCCCATGCTTGCCGTCGCCCAAATCGGCCCAGCGCATCGCCGGAACCTCAAACTGCGCCTGCTCCCACGAATTGTTGCGCGTGGTCGCCCGGTCGATGCTTCCGTAAGGAATCTCATAAGTGGCAAACGGCCCTGAAGCCGCCAGCGGAAACGCTGCCTTCAGCAGCACATGGGACTCGTGCCAGTCGATCTCGTTGTCGATGTCGATCTGGTCGGAACCCCAAGGTAGATAAACTGTTTGGACAAACTTAGAGCTTTGCCAGGACCGGGTAATTCGAACCTTCTCGCCCTCCTTCAGGACTTCGACTGAGGCGGCGCCATCCAGCAATGTTGGCGATACATCAAATGTCCCAGGATCGACGTTCCATGCGTCATAGTCTTTGGGCATATCTTTGAAAGCCTGTAACTGGTTTCCGCAAGCTCCTGTCGCCAAGGATTCAAAACCAGACTTGTGATCGAAGATGCTAGTGATACAGCCGGTTTGCTTATCAATCAGTATGCGAAGAGCCGCATTGTCTAATACAATGGCTTTCCCAATTCTATCTTCGTCTTTGATCTTTTCTACTCCGTGGTTCCAGGCGTGCTCTTTGCTCAGCCAGAATACCTTGTATCCCATAGCAGGTATTTCAGAAACCAGCAAAGTCAAATCAGTTGCGCTGGTCTTTTCATCTGATCTCAATTCTTTGACCGAGACGCCTCGTCCACTCCAGTCTTCGGCATTTCCGCTTAGCGTCTGCTGCAGATGGATCGAAACTTCACCTGATCGCTTCCATCCGAGCGGGTTAAAAACGACAATTGGTCCGACTTTTCCGCTTTCACCTTGCGTATCAATTCGCTCATCCAGGGTCTGCTGAGCCGCCGCGTCGATCTCATTGGTAGACCACCGCACCACGTCGTAGTCCTTCTGCGCGTCCTTGTAAATCACGCCGATGCCCGACCCAGCCGCCAGATCGTGGAACTGGTTAAACAGCACCTTCTTCCAATCCTCAGTCAGTTCTTTCGCCGGATACTCGCGGCCATCCAGCCATGCCAGCGACGCCCACTTCTCGGCGTTAATCACCTGCTCTTCGCTCTCGCGCATATTCCGTTTGTGATTGGCCTGTGTGGTCATCACGCCGCGGTGATACTCGAAGTAAAGCTCGCTCTTCCACGTCGGAATATTCACCTTGCCCGCAACCGCCGCTGGCGCCGTGTAGCCTTTGGCAATCGACTGGTAGTTCCACTCCTGGCTCTCCGGCGCAATCTGCTTTTCCAGCGCGCTGAAGTAGCTCTGCGCCGTGCCAAACTCAATTTTTGGTGTAACAAGCGAAGTCCCCGCGGCACTCCAATGGAACCCTTCATCCAGAATCGCCCGCGTGGGTCCGCCGCCGTGGTCGCCGATGCCGTAAAGGTCCATGATGCCCGGCAGCCCGGTGGCCTGCTTTTGCGCAATCGTAAAGTCGCGCGCCAGCCGCACCAGGTTCAGGTTGTCGTTGGCATAGTCATGCGGAAAGTAGGTCAGCACCTTCGACCCATCGGGCGACTCCCACCAGAAAAACTTGAAAGGCAACTGATTCGTGTCGCACCAGGCCATCTTCTGCGTCACAAAGTAGTCGATGCCGCTCTTCTTGTAGATCTGCGGCAACTGCCACGTGTAGCCAAACGAATCCGGATTCCAGCCGATGCGCGTCTCCACACCATACTGCTGTTTGAACCAGCGTTTGCCCACCAGCAACTGCCGCACCAGCGACTCGCCGTCGGGCATATTCAGGTCCGGCTCAACCCACATTCCGCCCACAATCTCCCAGCGGCCTTCTTTGATGCGCTGGGCAATCTCGGCGTTCATCTCGGGATACTTATCCGCCAGCCATTCGTTATACGCCGCGGCCGACTGCGTGTAGGTGTATTCGGGATATTCGTACATTAGTTGCAGAGCGGTCCCGAAGGTTCGTTTCACCACGTCCACCGTCTCGGTCCACGGCCACAGCCAGGCCGCGTCGATGTGCGAGTTGCCGGTGAGGTGAAAAGTTGCCTGCTGCAAAAGCGGCTTCAGCGTTTCAAGTTTTGCGTGCGCCGCCTTCAGACTGGCGTCGAATTTGGCTTGGTCGTGCGCATCCAGTGCCGTCAGGTCCACGGTGCGAATGGCGTCGGAAAGCGTAGCCATCTTGGCAGCATCACCCGGCGCCAGCGCGGGAACCAGCAGCGCGGCCGACAGAAACTCCAGGCGCAGGTCCTCTGGATTGGGGCGGTTCTCCGGGAAGTCGATCTTCAGTGTCGCGCCCTGAAAGTTCTTGGTGTCCACCGTGTGCAGCAGCTTGACGGCCACCGTCACCTTGTCTCCGGGCTTCACCTGATCGAAGAGAATGATCGGCTCCAGGTCGTCGCCCATCGCCGCCCGCCGGCCATTGAAGTAAAGAATCTGCGGCATCGGCCCGTTGGCATAGGCGTGAAACTGGAACCAGATGCGCGCGCCGGTCAGGTCGTAGCCGCTCAGCGTGGCTGGAATCTGGTAGGTTTGGCGAAACCACACCGCCTCCTTGGGAGCCTTCGAGCCTTTGGCGATGGGCTGCCAGTCGCTTTCGTCCAGATTCACGGCCTCGCCGTGGGCCAGGTCGCCGGCATGCAGCTTCCAGGCCACATCGGGCAACTCGTGCAGACTCGTAAGCCGGTCAATGACCGCGTGGGTGTCAGCAGGCAGAGTGGCTGCGATTTTGGCGGCATCGGCGGCGTTCTGCGCCGCGGCCCGGCCCGCAAACAGCGTGACGCCGGCAACGACGGCCAGGTAGGCAAAACGGACGAAACGCAACTTCAAAGCGGAATTCATCGCGGAAAAATCCTCGTTGTCATGGTAAGGCCTGAAAGCTGCTTCTGGGACGTGAGATTTCACCGGCGCAAAGCCCGGCTCGATGAAAATCTCCGCCCGGCATTAAATCCTGGTCGAATCGCCCCCACCCGCTGGTCCGGCGAAGGAATCGTGGGCGAAAGTTGTGCATCCAATATTTACCAGCGTCGGAAATGCAGGTTGCACATTTGCCTCTTACGACCCTGGGAGGAGCCGAAAGAATTCATTCGGAGAGGGAAGACGCCTATCTCACAAATTGGGACGCCGTCTCCCTTCGCCTGGATGCATACTGATTGCATTGGCCGCTTTCCCCAGCGGAAGATGGGAGTGTTTTGCGGCTTTTTTTGAGGTAAGCCAGCCCGGAGATCGTCCATCGAGCCGGCCATTCACCGCACGTCATAAACATTGGCCTGAAACAAAGGACTTACAGAAAGGGATTCATGACCGCTGCTGCTCGTTTTCCCGGCATTCGAGTTACCGCAAATGGAAATCAGCTTGTCTCGTACCACACCGAGACGCGCATCGCCGATGCCGGCGTCTTCTATCCCATCACGCCCTCCACGGAGGGCGGCGAGCTCTTCCAGCAGGCCTATGCTGAAGGCCATTTGAACGTCTTCGGGCAGAACACCATCGCCATTGAGACCGAGGGCGAGCACGCGGCCCAGGGCGGCGCAATCGCTCACTCTGTCTGCGGCAAGCGGGTGGTCAACTTCACCTCCGGCCAGGGCGTGGTCTACGGCGTCGAGCAGTACTATCACGCGCCGGGCAAGGCCTCCACCATGGTCCTCGAAGTCGGCGCGCGCGCCCTTACCAAGCAGGCCCTCAATGTTCATTGCGGCCACGACGACATTTACGCCGCTCTCGACACCGGCTGGATCATGCTTTTCGGCAAGGACGCGCAGCAGGCCGCCGACCAGGCGCTGATCCTGCGCCGCGTCACCGAGCTGAGCCTGACTCCGGGCATGAACATCATGGACGGCTTCCTGACCACCCACCTGGAGCGGACCTTCTATAAACATGAATCCGAGCTGATCCGCGAGTTTCTCGGCGCGCCCGACGACATCATCGACTGCCCCACCGAGGCGCAGCGCACGCTCTTCGGCCCCACCCGCCGCCGCGTTCCTAAAATGGTGGACCTGGCCAACCCCATCCTGCTCGGCCCTGTGCAGAATCAGGAACACTACATGAATGGCGTCGTGGCGCGGCGCAATAACTTTGCCGAGCCGATTCTGCAATTTCTGGAAGACGCCTACGAGCAGTTCGCCGAACTCACTGGCCGCGTCTACGGCCTCATCAGCCCATATAAGACCCACGACGCGGAGACGGTTTTCGTCTCGCTCGGCTCAGCCGCTGAAAACATCGAGGCCGCGGTCGATTACCTGCGCCAGACGCGCGGTGCAAGCGTCGGCTCCATCCACGTCAACGTGATTCGCCCCTTCCCTGAAGCCGCCATCGTTGCCGCGCTCAAAGGCAAGAAGAACGTCATCATCCTGGAGCGCACTGACGAGGCGCTCTCCGGCGACAATCCGCTCGGCCGCGACATTCGCACCGCTCTCTCCAAGGCCGTGCAGTCCGTTGCGGGGCTGCCCGCGATTTCGCTGGCCGAAGTTCCGAAGATCTACGGCGGCACCTACGGCCTCGGTTCGCGCGACTTCCGCCCCGAGCACATCATTGGCGCTTACGAGTTTGCTACTGCCGGCCGCGCCCGGAAAGACGGCAAAAAGGCCTCCGACGGCGTGAGCTTCTTTGTCCTTGGCGTTGACCACCCCTACGCGGTCATCGGCGACGAGACGCCGTCGCTCCTTCCCGGGGGCGCGGTCGCTGTGCGCTTCCACTCCATCGGCGGCTGGGGCGCCATCACCACCGGCAAGAACCTGGGCGCCATCATCGGCGACCTGAACGACCTCCTCTATGCTCGCGACGGCCTCAAAGACTCGCTGGGCAATCCCAAGGAAGTCATCCACGTCAGCGCCAATCCCAAGTACGGCTCGGAGAAGAAAGGCGCGCCGACAGCATATTTCATGGTTGCCGCCAAGGAGCGCATCCGCGTCAACTGCGACCTGCGCCACGTCACCGTGGTCCTCTGCTGCGACCCCAAGGCCTTCACTCATACCAATCCGCTGGACGGCATGGCCGAGGGAGGAAGCCTGGTCTGGGAGTCCGATCAGCAAGGCGAAGAGGCCTGGGGGCAACTGCCGCTCTGGGCGCGCAAGCAGATCATCGACAAGCACATTCGCGTCTTCACGCTGCCGGGTTTTGAGATCGCCAAAAAGGCTACCGACCGCGCTGACTTGCAACTGCGTATGCAGGGCAACGCATTTCTGGGCGCATTCTTCCGGGTCAGCAGCCTGCTCGGCGAGTTCGGCATCACGCAGGAGCAGTATCGCGACGTGGTCCACAAGCAATACGTCAAAAAGTTCGGCAAGCTGGGCGAAGCCGTCGTCGAATCCAACATGGAAGTCATGATGCAGGGCTACGATCACGTGCAGGAGATCAAGATCGGCGCGCTCACCGCGGCTGACCACTCCTCGTTGCGCGGCCAGGCGCTGTTGCCCATTTTGGAAACCGTGCCGGTGGGCGACGGAGGTTCCTGCGGCACAGGTTGCCGTTCCCACCCGCTGCCCGCCGGCCAGGCCAAGCGCACGCCGCTGGCCAGCATCAGTAACTTCGACGCCGAGTTCCGGGCTCATTTTGGCTATAATCAGCCCGCCTCGCCGCTCGCGGCCGTGGGCATGATCGCCGCCGCCACCGGCGACACGGCCTCAAAGTATGTGGCTCGCCGCGAAACCCCGCTCTACATCCCAGAAAACTGCACGCAGTGCATGGAGTGCATCTCCGTATGTCCTGACACGGCTCTGCCCAACACCGCGCAGGATCTGGCCACGCTGCTGCGCACCGCCGTGAATCATTATGTGGCCAAGGTCGAGGACCGCACGAAGCTCATGGCCGCGCTGCCGGAAATCGAGCGCATCACCCGCCAGCGCATGCTCGCCGACGCCAAGACCGGAACCCCGCTGCCCACCATTCTGCGCGAAGTCATCGATTCCCTCGAAGGCCTCTCCAAAGAGTCAAAGAACGGAGTTCTTGACATACTCGACAAGGTTCCCATGGCCTACCAGAAGGTGACCGCCATCTTCAGTTCGCCGGAACGCAAGGCCCCCGGCTCGGGCGGCATCTTCTCCATCTTTGTTTCCGATTTGTGCAAGGGCTGCGGGGCCTGCGTCACCGCCTGCGGCGACCACCACGCGCTCAAGATGGTGCCGGAGACTGAGGAGGTCAACGCCAAGCACATGACCGGCACCGGCTTCCTTGATCTGCTGCCTGACACCACGCAAAAGTTCCTGGGCCTTTTCAACGCCGATCATCCCGTCGACTCGAAGACCGCCACGTTGCGCAATATGCTCATGGTGCGCTCCACCTATGACGCATTGGTGGCCGGCGACGGCGCTTGCGCTGGCTGCGGAGAAAAGAGCGTCCTGCGCTCCATCGCCGCGGTCACTGAGGCCTATATGCGCCCCGTCTTCCACGCCAAGAGCGACCGCTTCCTGGCCAAGGCCGGCGCACTCGAAAAACTCGGCGTGGCCCGCCTGGCCGTGCTCAAGGCCCGCAATCTGGGCGAGTACGATCTGCTTCGTCAGGCCATCGCCCACCTCATCCTCGGCTTGGGCGGCGAAGACGAAAAGGACACCCGTGTCCGCATCGCCGACTATGAGGCCATGCACGGCCCCATCAGCGATGCCGAGCTGGTCGAGGCCATCGCCGCGGTTCTGCTCACCGAGGCCTTTAACCACAAGAACCTGCAAGCGGTGGATGGCCGTCTCGCCAATGGCATGAGCGTGATGGCCATGGCCGCCCACACCGGCTGCAACACCGTCTACGGCTCATCCGAGCCCAACAATCCTCACCCCTACCCCTGGATGAACTCGCTCTTCCAGGACGGCGTCACCGTCGGATGGCTGATGGGCGAGAGCTTCATCGTCGATCACGCCCGCCGTTCCGTCCTACCCGAGCGGCTGGCCGACATCCTCCTCACCCGCGACACCAACGTCATCAGCGACGAGGAGTATTACCACCTCACCCACTTCACTGACGCCCTGATGACCGATCAGGAGATCGTCGAACTGCCCAAGGTCTGGGCCGTCGGCGGCGATGGCGGCATGGGCGACATCGGCTATCAGAATGTCTCCAAGGTGATGCTCCAGAACCGGCCCAACGTCAAGGTCCTCATGCTCGACACCCAGGTCTACTCCAACACCGGCGGCCAGAACTCCGACTCGTCCCCCATGCTCGGCGGCGGCGACATGAACACCTACGGCGCGGCCACCCAGGGCAAGAACACTGAGAAGAAGACCATCGCCGAAACCTTCCTCGCCGGTCACGGTTCGCCGTTCGTGGCGCAGGTCTCCATGGCCAACGCTCCCAAGCTCTACCGCGCCATTCTCGATGGCCTTGAGTATCGCGGCACCATGTTCCTTCAGGCCTTCACCACCTGCCAGCCCGAGCACGGCGTCGCCGACGACATGGCCCTCATTCAGGCTCAGCGCGTTCGCGACTCGCGTGGCGTGCCAGAGTTCGTCTTCAATCCCCGCCTCGGCGAAACCTACCAGGAAGCTCTGGACATCAAAGGCAATCCGTCGATTGATCTGGACTGGTACGAGACCAAGAACAAAGTTACCGGCGAAACTTCGCGCTACACCGTCGCTCACTGGTGCACCACGGAAGCCCGCTTCCGCAACCACCTGAAAAAGGTCAAGCTCGAAGTCGCGGCCAAGCTCATCCCGCTCGAGAATATGCTGGTCCGCATCACTCAGCAGGACGTGGTCTACCGTCGCTATCTCGACCCCACGCACCGCGCCTTCATCCCCGACTTCGGCGTCTATATCTCCGTGGAAGACGCCGGCAAAACAACCTTCTACGCCCTCAGCCGCCAGTTAATCATGTTCTGCGTCGAGCGCCGCAAGGCGTGGCGGATGCTGCAATCCAAGGCGGGAATCGTGAACAAGGAGTATGCCGCCCAGCGCGACCTATTAGCCGAAGTGGACGCCGGCAAACTCCCGCTGGAAGATTTCTTCACCCACGGTCACGAGTTACTAAAAGAGCGCCTCGCCGCCACAACCCCAGCCAAGGCATAACTCAGCCCCCAAACGCAAAGAACGCGGACCCTCGGTCCGCGTTCTTTGCATTAGCGCATACGAATCCAACCAGCCTGCGCCTTAGGTTTCCGACAACCTGAAGATGTACCTATCTGAAATGTAGCGCCGGCCTCCCGGCCGGCTGTAGCGCGGGTTTCCCAACCCGCGCTTCTCTGCCAAATGAAACAAAATTATGCTGCCAGAAACCTAGTTCTCAATGGATAGCACGTCGTAATAGTAGTTGATGACAACCCGTTTCACCGCAGTCGGCATCTTCGGCAATTGCACGGTTTGGTCGATCGTCTTGGAGCCGGTAACATTGATGGATCCCAGGCGAATGACCTTACCGTCAACCAATTCCAGATAGACCGGCACGGGCATTCTGAAGTTGGCCGAAACTCCCGATTGCACCAGCTTGAGATGCAGGCTTGTCGCATCGCCGTTCGCGGTCGCCTGTCCCTCGAAGTGATACTCCGGCAACTCCGTTCCATAGACATACTGGTTGAAGAACCAATCCATGCGATGATTGCCGTCCAGGTCCATCTGCGGGCTCATGTGTTTCTCTACCATAGCTTTGAAGTCTTCTGTGGTGGCTGCTTTCAAGCGGTAGGTATCAACTAAGTCGTGCATGGTTGCTTTGAACCGGGCGTCCCCATCCTTGGGCGACCACATCATCATGCGGATCATGTGCAGGATATACGCGCCTTTGGGATAGACCAGATCCTGGTAGATATTCCAGCCCGCCTTGGGCGAACTGAGCCGGACGCCCATCGTCACCGGGCCTACATCGATGGGCCGGAAGCCGAACTCGTTCTTCTCGGTAATCAGTTTGCGCTGCTGCCTCCAGAACTCGCGAAATTCGTCCGTCTGCTGCGTAGCCTGGAGAAAAATCGTGGCCGAGGTATTGGCAAACCCTTCGCTCATCCATTGGTCGCGGTAGCTGCGGAAGCCCACCGTCTGTCCCCACCACTGATGCGCCACCTCGTGCGGAGTTACCACCTTCCAGTACATGTCATACCAATTGCTTCCAAGAAGAAAGTGCCGCTGCGTTTCGTCGAAGAAGCCGCAGATGGGCAGATAAACCAGCATCGGCCAGCTCTGGCCATAGTTGCAGGCCGATTGTTGCGTCAACGAGATATGCGGGAAAGGCAATTGGCCGAAGTAGTTGGTGTAGACCTGCGCGGCAACTTCGCCCTGGTTGAGCTCGGTCGCCAGCATGGGAGTGGTGTTTAGCGTGCCCAACCCCTGGTTCGCGAGAGGCTGAACAAAGTCTGGAATCTGCTGGTTGGCGTAGGCATCGATAATTAGCTCGCCTCCCAGCGGATTGCCGAATTTGGCTTCCTTGTGTACAAAATCGCCCAGGGTGAAGCCCACCACCGGCAATGGCGTCTCGGTTTTCCATTCTGTGGTCGTAATCTTGCCGTCGGTGCTCTCGCTCACCTTGGTCCCGGTGGCGATCAACTGCAATCCCTTGGGCACGTGAAAGAGCATCCGGTAGTTGGCGTAGTCGCCGAAGCCCTGAGCGGAGTTCGGATACCAATCTTCACGGGCAGTGGGATTGTAGTTTCCGCCGCCCTCGTTGAAGACCACATCCTTGCCGCCGTAGGTAATTTTCAGCGTTGCGGATTCCCCTTTCTTGAGCGGTTGCGCCAGCACCACGCCGAAGTCCGGGTCGTCGTCCTTCTTTTCCTGCACAAAATCCAGCGCCTCGCCTTTGCCGCTCTCCACGCGGCTCACGTTGAGGCTGGAGAAGCGATCGGAGTGAAGGTCGAACGGGATGACCGCGACGCCGTCCTGCTCGGCTTGAACCTCTACCGTGGCAAGGCTGGTGAGAAATCCGCTCTTTTCAATCGAAACGTCGAGGTTTTCGCTCAGGATGCGGTAGGACGCGTTGCGCTCGTTGCCGTTGGCTGTGCCGTTCGCATACTCGGCGGCGCGGTGAAAGGCAAGCGGGTAGGTTACAGTTTCGTCCAGCCCGTTCCAGCTCAGCAGCGCTACCTCTTCCGGCGCCAACCCGCTCACTCCCAGCGGATCGAAGACGAAGAACAGATGAGCGTTCTTTTGTCCGTGAATGGCGGCCAGGAAATACCCGCCTGGAGCGGGGCTGAGCACGTCCTGAAGCAGGCGCAGATCGATGTTCTCATGCAGTCGATGGCGCGCAGAGCTTTGCAACCCCTGCGCCGCTTTGCTATAAGCCGAGTCCGGCTCCCCTTTGCCCGCCGAGGACTTGCGCAGCTCCGCCGCGGTGGCATCAGTAAAGCGCAATACCACCTGATCGAAGTCCTCGTCGAACTCCGCGCTCTTAGTGAGGATCTCCAGGCTGTGCCGCTCCTGGGTAGTAGGCGGCGTCAGGTGAAAGTGTCCTTCGCCCTTGAAAACCGCACCCGTGACTTTGCCGTTTACCTCGCCATAGAAGGTAACATTGCCGTGCTTGAACGTAAAGACGCCCGCATCCCGGCGCAGTTCAAGGTTGTTGACAGTAATAACCTCTCCGCCCGGCAACAAGCTGCGCAATTGTTGGTAGTACGCATTGGCGTTGGCGGCGTGTTGCGCCCGCAGCATCCCGCATGAATTGATAACAAGAAAGACGGCAAGCATGCACGATATACGACCACGATGCGTCAACACGGAAGCTCCCTTCTAAAATTGCTTCGCGCACCACTATAGATCATGGGAGAAGAAAGTATTGCAAAATCAATTATTTTGCCGCAGTTTTCCCCATTAGGTCTCTGACAGCATGAAGAAGTACCCATCCGAAATGGATCGCCGCCCTCCTGGCTGAAATGGATCGCCGGCCTTCCGGCTGAAATGTAGCACCGGCCTCCTGGCCGGCTGTAGCGCGGGTTTCCCAACCCGCGCTTCTCTTCCCAATCGAACAAAATTATGCTGTCAGAGACTTAGTTTTCCCAATCCGGCCAACCGGTGCCACCGTGCCCCATCCTTGCGACTTTTTTCTGTTGTTCAGTTCCATGACATCCTTTACACATTGTCTCTGGACATCCTTTACACTTCCGCGCAAGCGCAAGCTTTTCCCTGGCTCTTTGCCGAAAATAACCCTCCACCCGCGCACAATCGTAGATAGAAGACAACGAAGCTCAATCCCTGTTCATAGGAGAAGCCATGCGCAACCTCACCGGTACCATTCCGGCGATGCCTGTCGCCGTGCGCGGTTTTGGGCAGCAATACGCGTCACTTCACTCTCCGCAGTCGTCCGCCGTCGCATTAAAACGCTGCCCAGAAGCCGTCATTCGCCAGCGCGTTCCAATCCATAACCTCAACCCCTCCAGTCACATACCAGTTCCAGCCTCCGACTTTCCAAACCCAAATAAATTTGGCGTATTTTACTGGTGAAGCTGTGGAGGCACACCTAACGTATTCACTATCAATAACTTAAACATGCAGCCTACACAGAGACACACAACCAGTAAAACCTGTGAAGCTGTGGAGCATCTACTAACCAATCCAGAATCAATAATTTCCGCGCCCGTCCCCCACGGGAACACATACGCCGTGAATTTGTGGGTCCTGCGAGTCCGCCTCCCGACAACTGCTTCCAAACACCGGTTTCCCAAACAGGGTCTGCCGGTGCGACAATCATCGCGTCAGCCCTCGCCCTTCCGGCAGGGATTCTTCCTTACGGAGATAACCACCATGAAGCGTCTATTGATCTCTTCGAGCCTTCTGATCGTCGCCGCCACGCTATTTGCCCAGCAAGCCCCACCCAAGGCCCCGCCAGCCAGCCCGTCTGCCACCGCGGCGGCTACCATCGGCGGCAAAGCCATCACCATCGCCTACTGCTCGCCCGGCGTGAAAGGCCGCGAAGGCCACATCTTCACCAAGGATGGGCTCATCAGCACGAACCGCGGCTATCCAGTCTGGCGCGCTGGCGCCAATGCAGCTACCGCGCTGCACACTGACGCGGACCTGACCTTGGGCGGCTTGAAGGTCCCCAAGGGTGACTACACCTTGTTTGTTGACATCTCCGATCCCGACAACTGGGTGCTGATTGTGAACAAGCAGACCGGCCAATCGGGTCTGGCGTATGACAAGACGCAGGACCTGGGCCGTGTAAAGATGACCATGACCAAGCCGCTCGCGCTGGTCGAGAACCTGAAGTACACCATCTCGGATCTCGGCGGCACAACCGGCAAGCTCACCCTGGAATGGGAGAACCACTCGGCATCCGTTCTCATCGCCGTGCATTGAAATCCCTGCGCGGTGAACCGGCGACTTACCCCAGGGCGGCTTTTTGCGCGGTATTGCCGCCCTGGCGATACAATAGAGGTAGTCGACTGTTTGTCCTCAAGAGGTAAAGAACTGTGCCGTTGTATGCATATCGTTGTACCCAATGTGGTCATCGCTTTGAAAAGATTCAACACTTCAAATCAAAACCGGAGCTTGTCTGCCCCAAATGTCACGGCGTACTCGAGCGCCCGCTCACCGCGCCGGCCTTCAAGTTCAAGGGCTCCGGCTGGTATGTGAACGACTACGCGGGCAAGACCGCCGCGCCTGCCGCGCCCGCCGCCGAGTTTGCCCCGGCCAAGGTCAAGACGCCTTGCGGCGGAAACTGCGGCGCGGCCTGTCCCGCCGTCGCGGCCGCCTCTTCGGACGCAACGAGCTAGATTCCCCGGAATCTGTAACCTGGGAGCCCGTTTTACCAGAATGCCTGCGGCGGCGTATGCCTCCGTCCGAGCGCAAACGGGGATCGCCATAGGATAATGGGTCGTTGAACTTTCAAGGCCCATCAATGACGCCAACTTCCACCCCTTCTCTTCCGCAATCCGGCCACGCAACTCTTCGCGCGCTTGCCTTGGCAGCCTCCCTGCTCTTCGCTGCTGGTTTTGTCGCTGGCATATTTCATTCGCACGCCGAGTTTGCCGTTGGCCTTCGCTGGATCGGCCTCGGTCTCTTCCTTCCCTTCGTCGCGCGCCGCCGCTCCCTGCTTGCCTGGACCTTTTTTGCAATGCTTGCCGGCGCGGAACTAGGCGTAGACGCACCCCAAATCGCATCGCAGACTCACTTCCTCGCCGATATCTTCCTGCGTCTTATTCGCATGATCGTCGCGCCGCTCATCTTCGGCGGTATCGTCACCGGCATCGCCGGCCACAACGAACTGCGCGGCGTGGGCCGTGTGGCGATCAAATCAATCATCTTTTTCGAGGTCGTCACCACCATCGGCCTGATTCTGGGCGCCGTCGCCATCAATCT
>Ga0181529_10001535_pt1 | contig 29374 bp, 24 predicted proteins | sample PEATcosm2014_Bin_36_FD_119763 | JGI IMG/M metagenome (GOLD analysis project Ga0181529, IMG submission 119763) | Peatland microbial communities from MTU Mesocosm Facility, Houghton, MI, USA - PEATcosm2014_Bin10_30_metaG | ecosystem: Environmental > Terrestrial > Soil > Wetlands > Peat | place... | reverse complement strand
TGGCGGGCGGCGTGGTGGAGGTGATGCTGGCCGGCCACCTCAACGCCGAGGTGCTGGGCGCGGTCGCCGTCGGCAATTCCGTCTGGATGCTGCCCCTGATGACGCTGGTCGGGGTGATGATGGTGGTGTCGCCCTCGGTCGCCCAACTCGACGGCGCGCGGCGGCGCGGCGAAACGCCGGCGCTGTTCGTGCAGGCCGCCTGGATCGCCGTGGTGCTGGGGACGGCGCTGGGGGCGGCGGTATTCTGCGCCGGCCCGGCGCTTGCCGACCTGGCCGGGATCGACCCGGCGCTGCACGCGGGCGTGCGCGGTTTCCTGCGCGCGGTCGGCCCGGGCGCCCCGGCGGTCGGGCTGTTCCTGGCCTGCCGCGGCCTCTGCGACGGGCTGTCGCGCACCCGCGTCAGCATGGGCTTCGCGCTGCTCGGGCTGGCGGTGCTGGCCCCGCTGGGCTGGGTCCTGATGTATGGCCGACTCGGATTTCCGCCGCTGGGCGCCGCCGGGGCAGGGGTCGCGACGGCGGCGATGTGCTGGGTCCAGAGCCTGGCCCTGCTGGCCTGGTTGCGCCTGTCGCCGGCCACCGCCGGGCTGGGCTGGGTTGGCCTGCGCCTGCGCCCCGACCCGGCCGTCCTCGGCGCGCTGCTGCGCCTGGGCGTGCCGATGGCGGTCAGCGTGCTGCTCGAGGTCGGCATGTTCAGCACGGCGGCGCTGCTGATCGCCCGCTTCGGCCCGGCGGCGGTGGCGGGCCACCAGATCGCGATGAACGTGGCGTCGCTGTGTTTCATGGTGCCGCTCGGCCTTGGCATGGCGATCACCGTGCGGGTCGGCAACGCCGTCGGACGGGCCGACCCGGCTGGGGTGCGCCGCGCCGTCACGGCGGGGCTGGCGCTGGTGCTGGTCACCCAGGCCGTTTCATGCGGCCTGCTGCTGGGCCTGCCGCGCGCCATCGCCGGCCTCTACACCACCGACCCGGCGGTGCTGGGCGCTGCCGCGGGGCTGCTGCTGCTGGCCGCCATCTTCCAGTTCTCCGACGGCATCCAGGTGGCCGCCGCCGGTGCGCTGCGCGGGCTGAAGGACACCCGGGTGCCGATGCTGATCACCGCGATCAGCTACTGGGGCGTGGGCATGCCGGCCGGGCTGTATTTCGCCTTTGGCGCCGGTTTGCGGACGCCGGGCCTGTGGATCGGCCTGATCGCCGGCCTGACGGTCGCGGCGGGGCTGCTGTCCGCCCGGCTGCACCGGCGCACCGTCCTGCGCGGCTGACCCGCTGCTACAGCGTGCCGGGCCGGGCGAGCGCCCGCGCGTCCGCCTCGGCCAGCACCGCCGGGCGTTCCACCGGGTTGCCGACCGCAACCGTGCCGCCGGTCTCGGCGGCCCCGAGGATGGCGTGCAGCGTCTCCAGCACATGCAGCGCCAGCCGCCCGTTGCTGCGGTGCGGCGTGCCCCGGGTGACGGCGGCGGCCAGCTCGGCCAGCCCGATGCCGCGGTAGTTGGCCTGGGGTGGCCGCGAGGCCGGCCAGGCCGCCGAGTGCCAGTTCGGCCGGCCGAACGCCAGCCCGCTCGAATCCTCCGCCTGCCAGTCGCCGTCGCGCGCCGTGTAATCGACCGTGGCGCCGAACACGTTCGGGTCGGGCACCCGCATGGAGCCTTCGCTGCCGTAAAGCTCGATGACGGGATGGCTGTGTTTCCACGCCTCCCAGCTCGCCACCAGGCTCACCCGCGCGCCGGCGGCGAACTCCAGCAGCGCCATCACGGTGGTCGGCGTTCCCACCCGGATGCGCTGGCCCTGGCGCGGACCCGCGGCGGTGAGGATGCGCTCGGGCAGGCCGATGCTGCCCTGCGCCTGCACCCGCGCGACCGCCCCGAGCAGGTTCACCAGCGCGGTCAGGTAGTAGGGGCCGATGTCGAGGATGGGGCCGCCGCCCGGCTGGTAGTAGAACTCGGGGTCCGGGTGCCAGTGCTCCATGCCGTGCGACATCAGGCACGCCGTCCCCGCCAGGATGCGTCCGACCCGGCCGTCATCGAGAATCCGCCGCGCCAGCCGCCCGCCCGCGCCGAGGAAGCTGTCGGGCGCGCAACCCAGCGCCAGCCCGCGCGCCTCGGCCTCGGCCACCAGGCGGCGGCCGTCCTCCACCGTGGCGGCCAGCGGCTTCTCGCCATAGACGTGCTTGCCCGCGGTCAGCGCCGCGTGGCTGACGGCGAAATGCGCGTTCGGCACGGTGAGGTTGACGACGATATCGATGTCGTCGCGCTGCAGCAGCGAGTCGAACTCGAGCGTCTCGATGCCGAAGCGCCCGGCCTGCGCCGCCGCCACCTCGGGGCTGAGATCGCTGCACGCCCGCAGCCGCAGGCCCTCGAACCACGGGATGTTGCGCAGGTAGGTGTTGGAAATGCTACCGCAGCCGACGATGCCGACGCCCAGTTCACGCATGCGAAATGCTCCCTGGGGGTTCTGTTGCGGCAAAAAGTGATGCTCGGCAAGGCGCTATGCGCGGGTATGGTTCGCCTCCCTTCCGTCGCGCCAGGACCCCCGGCCCCGCGGCATATTTCTGAGGGCGACGATGACCGCTGCACGACCGCCGACCATCGCGCTGCTGGCCAGCCGGTCCCTGCGGACGGGACCGCTGAGCCCGATGCTGCGCGTGGTGCGCGCCATCGAGCCCTGGCTGCGGCACGTGTTGCAACCCACCATCCTGGCGGCCGGTGGCACCTGGCGGGCGTTGCGCCAGTACGGCGTGCTGGACGGCTACGACAAGCTCGAGGCGCTGCCGTCGGCCCGCGACGGCGGCCTGGTCGCGCTGGCCGCGCGGCTGGTGGACCCCGACCCCGAGCGCGCGGTGGACTGGGTGATCTATCTGATGGACCCCTCCGATCCGACCACGCTGTATCCGGAAAGCCAGGCGGTGAAGCGCGAATGCGTGGTCAACGCCAAGCCGTTCCTCGCCACCGAGGCGGCGGCGCTGGAATGGTGCCTGATCCACTGGCTGGCGGCCGACCGGGATGCCCCGCATCCGATCACCCGGCGCTTCCTGCGCCCGCGCGGCCGGGCCGACGCCGGCTTCGCGACCGGCCTCGCGCTGATCGCGCACGACGCCCACAAGAACGACATGGTGCACTTCGCGGCGGATTTCGCGGGGCTGTTGACCCGCTTCCCGGGCCGGCTGGCCACCGGCACCACCGGGGGGCTGCTGAACGGCGCCATTCCGCTCCGTCTGCAACAGGCCGCCGACGCTCTGCGGCGCGAGGCCGATGCCTATGGCCGGCTGGGCTTCCTGCCCGACGACGTGGCGCGCCGGCTGGACGAGCACCAGCGCCTGCAAACTCTGACCGGAATCTTGCGGTCGTCGCTGGAGGCGGCGGGCGCGCCGCAACCCTGGGTGACCGCGATGCGCAGCGGGCCGCAGGGCGGCGACGTCCAGATCGCCCAGGCCGTGCTCGAGGGTACCTGCCACCATGTCATCTTCTTCGAGGACCCGCTGGTCTCGCGCGAGCACGAAGCCGACATCCTGCTGCTGGAGCGCGCGGCCCGCATCCGCACCGCCGACACGGTGTGCCTGCACGATCCCGCCACCGCGCGCAGCTGGGCCAGCGCCTGGACGGCCTGCCTTGATCATTCCGAGCTTGTGCCGGTGACCCTGGAGAGCGAATTTCAGCGCCGCTTCGGGTGCAGCCTGATCGTCGCCCATGACGGCCCGCGCGAGACCCTGCGGCGCTACGCCTCGGGGTTGATCGCGCCGGACGGCACGGCGCCGGTGATCGTCTTCGCCCACGAACCGATTCCGCGCGGCGGCGTCGCCGTGCTGACGCCCGAGGAGGCCGCCGCCGCGCTTGACGGACCCGCCGGCGCGGACGAGGACAGACCCGGATGAAGGAGACCATGATGGAATCGTTGCAACGCAGCCGCCTCGCCGCCGGGTCGTACGGTGTCGCGCATACGCCGGGCGCGCCGGTCTATCCGGTCAACATCCTGCAGATCGGCGACGGCAACTTCCTGCGCGCCTTCGTCGACTGGATGGTGGACGTGTGCAACGGGCAGGGCCTGTTCCGCGGCGGGGTGGCGATCGCGCAACCGCTGCCGCAGGGCATCGCCGGGCAGCTCGCGGCGCAGGACCATCTGTTCACCGTGCTGCTGCGCGGCATCGAGGGCGGCCAGAAGGTGAGCTCCCGCCGCGTGGTGAGCTGCGTCAGCCAGGTGGTCAATCCATACGACCAGTGGGACGCCATGCGCGCCCTGGCCGCCGATCCCAACCTGCGTTTCGTCGTCTCGAACACCACCGAGGCCGGCATCGCCGATGTCGAGGAGCTGTTCGTGCCGCGGATCTGCCCGCGCAGCTTCCCCGCCAAGGTCGCCTCGCTGCTGCGCGCCCGCTATCTCGCGCTGGGCGGACCCGCCGCCCCGGGCCTGGTGTTCCTGCCCTGCGAGCTGATCGAGGCCAACGGGACCAACCTCAAGCACATCGTACTGCTGCACGCGCAACGCTGGAGCCTCGGCGCCGATTTCACCAACTGGATCGAGCGCAGCAACCACTTCCTCGATACCCTGGTCGACCGCATCGTGCCCGGCTATCCGGCGGGCGAGGCCGACGCGCTGTGTGCGGAGTGGGGCTACGAGGACAAACTGATCGCCACCGCCGAGCCGTTCCTGATCTGGGTGATCCAGGGTCCGGCGGCGCTGGCCGAGGAACTCCCGCTCCACAAGGCCGGGCTGAACGTGGTCTGGACCGACGACATGCAGCCCTACCGGACGCGCAAGGTGCGCATTCTCAACGGCGCGCACACCGCCAGCGCGCTGGCCGCCTACTGCGCCGGCCTGGATACCGTGCAGCAGATGATGGAGGACCCGGCGGTGGCGGCCTATCTGCGCCACGTCATGTTCGACGAGATCGTTCCCTTCGTGCCGCTGCCGGAGCCCGAGCGCCAGGCCTATGCCGCGACCATCGTCGAGCGCTTCGGCAATCCCTTCATCCGCCACGAGCTGATCTCGATCGCGCTCAACTCGGTGTCGAAGTGGAAGGTGCGGGTGCTGCCGACGATGAAGGATTACCTCGCCGCGCGCGGTGCGGTGCCGCCGGGGCTCGCCTTTTCGCTGGCCGCGCTGCTGTGGTTCTACCGCGGCCGGACGGTGGCCGGCGTCTACACGGGCACGCGCGAGGCCGGCCCCTATCCGATCCACGACGATGCCGCGGTGATCGCCAGGATGGAGGCGGCCTGGGCGGCCGGCGACCCCGCGCACGCGGCGGCGGCGCTGCTGGGCGACGCAGCGCTCTGGGGCGAGGACCTCGCCGCGCTGCCCGGGCTGGCCGGGCTGGTGACGGCCGACCTGTCGGCGATCGCGGCGAAGGGCATGCCGGCCGCGCTGGTGGGTATCGCGGCCCGCCTGGCCGGGCCGGCCTAGGTGCAAGCGCTCGGCGGGCGCGATCCGGCGACCGGACGCCCGCTGACCATCACCATCGAGGACGGGCGCGTCGCCGCCATCGATGCGGGGGCGCCCGGGGAGGCGTGCTGGCTCGCCCCGGGGTTCGTCGATCTGCAAGTGAACGGCTATGCCGGCCACGACGTGAACGCGCCGGACCCGACGCCGGAGACGATCGGCTGGCTGGCCCGGGCGCTGCGGGCGACCGGCACGACCAGCTTCGCCCCGACCATCATCACCGCCAGCGAGGAACGCATCGTCGCCGCCCTGCGAGCCGTCGCCGAGGCCCGCGCCGCCGATCCGCTGCTCGCCCGCGCCATCCCGTTCGTGCATGTCGAGGGTCCGTGGATCTCGCCGCAGGACGGTCCCCGCGGCGCCCATCCGGCGGATCAGGTGCGCCCTCCCGACCTGGCGGAATTCGCCCGCTGGCAGGCGGCCTGTGGCGGGCTGGTCGGTATGGTGACCCTGTCGCCGCATTTTCCCGGCGTTGCCGACACCATCGCCGCGCTGACCGGCGCGGGCGTGCGTGTCGCCATCGGCCATACCCATGCCTCGCCGCAGCAGATCGCCGCGGCGGCGGACGCGGGGGCGGTGCTGTCCACCCATCTCGGCAATGGCGCGGCGGCGGTGTTGGCGCGGCACCCGAACCTGATCTGGGCGCAACTGGCCGAGGACCGGCTGTGCGCGAGCTTCATCGCCGACGGCCACCACCTGCCCGCGGAGACGCTGAAGTCGATGCTGCGGGCGAAGGGCATCGAGCGCAGCATCCTGATTTCCGACGCCGCGGCGCTCGCCGGGCTGGCGCCGGGGATTTACGAGGCCGAAATCGGCGGCCGGGTCGAGCTGACGGAAGACGGGCGGCTGGGCATGGCGGGAACACCGTTCCTGGCCGGCGCCGCGCGGCCGCTCGCCACCGGCGTCGCGTTTGTCGCCAGCTTCTGCGGCGTCACGCTCGGGCAGGCCGTGCGGATGGCGACCGAAAACCCCGGCCGTTTCGCGGGCGTCGGCGGCCGGCTGCGGGTCGGCGCGCCGGCCGATCTCGTGCGCTTCCGCTGGCAGCCCGGCGACCGCGATCTGCGCATCGAGACGGTGCTGGTGGGCGGCGAGGAGGAGTAGCCGCCTCGGTCCTACTTGGTCGCGCCGATCTCGCGGTCCCACTTGTCGAACATCGCCAGCAGCGGCTTGGGGTCGAGCGGCGGCTCGTTCGGGTTGTCGGCGATCAGCGCCGCGTATTCCGGCCGGCCGAAACGCTTGATGATGTCCTGGCTCTGCTGCGGCGCCATTTCGAGCGGCACGTTCCGGATCGCCGGTCCCGGATACAAATAGCCGCTGTCGTAGATCAGCGCCTGCTGCTCGGGCTGTAGGACAAAGGCGATCAGGTCGATAAGAACCCCCAGCTTTTCGTCGGAAACGCCCTTGGGGATGGCCATGTAGTTGCTCTGGCCCACCCAGTGGAAGCCCTTGAGCGCGGTGACCTTGCACTCCTCCGGCACGATGCCGAGGTAGCGCGGATTGATGTCCCAGCCCGTCGTCGTGGCGATGATGTCGCGGCTGCCCTCGCCGAGTTCCTTCATCGTGGCCGACGTGCCGGACGGATAGTACTCGATGTACTTGTTGAGTTCCTTGAGATAGGCCCACGTCTTGTCCCACCCGTTGACCGGGTCCATCGGGTCCTTGTCGCCGAGCAGGTAGGGCAGGCCCATGGCGAAGGTGCGCCCCGGCCCCGAATTCGCCGGCCGCGCATACATGAATTTGCCGGGATGCGCCTTGGCCCAGGCCAGCAGCTTTTCGACCGTATCCGGCACGTCCTTCACCCGATCGGGCGCGTATTCCAGCAGCGGACCCGAGGGATACCAGTCATCGACGATGGCCTGACCCTGTGCCAGCTTTTGCAGCACGTAGGCGCCGGGCAGATAGAGTTTCTCGAGGTCGGGGAATTTTCCGGCATATTTGGGCAGGATCTCGGTCCACAGCCCCTGGTCCATGCCGGCGGCCAGACCGTCGCTGCCGGTCAGCACCATATCGATGTCCACCCGGCCCGCGGCCTGCTGGGCCTTCAGCTTGCCCGCGAGTTCCGGCGCCGGCGCCTGGATGAACTGGAATTTCGCCACCAGGTCCTTGTGCGTATCGGCGAACCGCTGCATGGCGGGCTGGCTGAGCTGGAGGTCCCCGGCAACATCGATCACGCTGATGACCAGCGGCTCCTTGGGTTTCGGCAGGGCCTGGGCGGCCGAAAATTTCGGCGCCATGGTCGCGGCAACGCCGATCGCCATCGCGCCCATGACCACGCCACGGCGCGTCGTCACGCTGTCAACCCCGTCTTTCTTCATGATTTTTCCTTGGACTTTCCATGTTCTGCCGGCGCCGCTCAGTCGCCGGCGGCCTTCGTCAACAGGGCACCGGATTGCGGATCGAGGAACAGGTGGCAGGCCGGATGGCGGCGCAGGATGCTCGCGGGCACCATCGGCGTGACCGGCCCCTCGAGCGTGCCGCGCACGGCCTCTGCCTTGCGGCTGTCCGGCACCGCCAGGACCACGAATGCGCTCTTCATGATCTGCGGGACGGTCATCGAAATGGCCTGGCGCGGCACATCGTCGAAGCTCGGGAACCAGCCTTCCCCGAGTTGTTGCCGGCGGCAGCGCTCGTCCAGCGAGACCACGCGGAAGGGCTCGGCGGCATCGAAGTCGGCCGGCGGATCGTTGAAGGCCAGATGGCCGTTCTCGCCGATGCCGGCAAAGGTGACATCGATCGGATGTCGCGCGATCAGTGCCCCGAGGCGCGCCACTTCGGCCGCGAGATCCGGCGCGTCGCCCCGGATGGGATGGAAAGCGCCCAACGCCGGCACGAGCGATACGAAACGCTCATTGAGGTAGCGGCGAAAACTCGCCGGATGGCTGTCGGGCAGCCCGACGTATTCGTCGAGATGAAAGGCAACCACCCGGGACCAGTCGATGTCGCCGCGCCGCACCAGCGCCGCCAGCATCTCGAACTGGCTCATTCCGGTGGCCAGCACGATATTCGCCCGCCCCTGGGCCGCGATCGCGGCGCGTATCGCATCCCCGCCCAGTGCGGCCGCGGCATTGCCGAGCGCGGTCTTGTCGGGCGCGTTATAGATCTGAATCATGGTTCGCCTGTCATCGTCGGGCCAAGGGGTCCCGGGACCTCGCGGCCCCGGACCTTGCCTCAGAAGCCGAAATACGTCTTGGCGTTCTGGTACGACACGCCGCGCACGACGGTTGCCAGCGCGTCGAGATCGGCCGGGTATTCGCCGTCCTCGACCCATTGGCCCAGCAGCCGGCAAAGCAGCCGGCGGAAGTAGTCGTGCCGCGGGAACGAGGCGAAGCTGCGGCTGTCCGTGACCATGCCGACGAAGGTGCCGAGCACGCCGTGATTGGCGAGCATGCGCATCTGGTCGAGATTGCCGTCCTTGTGGTCGTTGAACCACCAGGCCGGCCCGAACTGCAACTTGCCCGCCACGGTGGCGTCCTGGAAGCAGCCGGCCATCGACGACAGCACCGGGTTCATGATCGGGCTCATGCAGAACAGCATGGTCTTGGGCAGCTGCCCGTCCTTGTCGAGCGCGTCGAGCAGCCGTGCCAGCGGCACCGCGATCGTCGCCTCCGAAATCGTGTCAAAGCCCGAGTCGGGTCCGATGGACGCCAGCCCGCGGGTGCTGACGTTGCGCAGCGCGCCGATGTGCAGGCACATCGTCCAGTTCTTGCGGGCATAGGCGCGGCCGAGATGCAGCAACAGCGCCGCGACGTAGGCGCCGCGCTCCGTCGCGCTCAGCGCCTCGCCGGCGAGGCGGCGGGCGAACAGGGGTTCGATCGCCGCGTCGTCGGGCATGGTCTCCGGCAGCACGGCGTCGATGGCATGGTCGCTGGCCCGTCCGCCGTGCGCGTGGAAGAATTCCACCCGCGCCTCGAGCGCGCGCACCAAGGCGGCGAAGCTGCCGATCTGGACATCGGCGGCGGCGCCGAGGCGGTCCAGATAAGCGAGGAACCCGGGCGCCTCGATGCGCATCGCCTTGTCCGGCCGGTACGCCGGCAGCACCCGCGTGGTCAGCGCCGACCCGGCAAGGGCCGCGTGCGAGGCGAGGTCGTCGGCCGGATCGTCGGTGGTGCAGGACACCTCGACGCGCGCCTGGGTCAGGAACGACCAGGCATCCATGCCGGCCAGCCGCTCGTTCGCCTCGTCCCACAGCCGCGGGCCGGTCTGCTCGTTGATGACGGCGTCGATGCCGAAAATGCGCTTCAGCTCGAAATGGCTCCAGTGCAGCACCGGATTGCCGGCGCACAGCGGCAGGATGCGGCAGAACGCGAGGAACCGGTCGCGGTCGCTGCCGTCGCCGGTGATCAGCCGCTCGGGAACGCCGCAGGCCCGCATCAGGCGCCACTTGTAATGGTCGCCATAGTTGCCGCTGCCCAGCCACAGTTCGGCGATGTTGCGGAACTTCTTGCGCGCCGCGAGGTCGGCCGGCGGCAGATGCGCGTGATAGTCGATGATCGGCAGCTCGGCGGCGACCTCATGGTACAGCTTCTTCGACCACCCGGTGTCGAGCAGGAAGTCTTCGGTGATGAACATCCCTGAATCTCCTTGATGTTGGCGAGCCGGCGCGACTACTCCGCCACCTTCAGCGGCCGCACCGCCGCCGCCGCGGCCTGGCTGGCCTGAATGGCCGTCAGCGCGATGGTATAGACGATATCATCCACCAGCGCCCCGCGGGAAAGGTCGTTCACTGGCTTGCGCAGCCCTTGCAGCATCGGGCCGATGCTGATCACGTGAGCCGAGCGCTGCACCGCCTTGTAGGTCGTGTTGCCCGTGTTGAGGTCGGGGAAGATGAACACGTTGGCGCGACCGGCGACGCTGCTGTCGGGGGCCTTCTGGCGGCCGACGCTTTCGACGCTGGCCGCGTCGTACTGCAGCGGTCCGTCGATCAGCAGCGCCGGGCGCTTGGCGTGAGCGATTTCCATCGCCCGGCGCACCTTGTCCACGTCGGCGCCGCCGCCGGAGGTGCCGGTGGAGTAGGAGATCATGGCGACGCGCGGATCGATGCCGAAAGCCAGCGCCGAGTCCGCCGACGCCAGCGCGATATCGGCCAGTTGCTCGGCGGTCGGGTCCGGGTTGACGGCGCAGTCGCCGTAGACCAGCACCTCGTTCGGCATCAGCATGAAGAACACGCTCGACACCAGCGACACGCCGGGCGCGGTGTGGATCAGTTGCAGCGCGGGTCGGATGGTGTTGGCAGTGGTGTGCACGGCCCCGGAAACCAGCCCGTCGACCTCGTTCAGCGCCAGCATCATGGTGCCGAGCACGACGTTGTCTTCCAGTTGCTGCTCGGCCTGCGCCTCGGTGAGCCCCTTGGCGCGCCGCATCTCGACCATCGGCGCGACGAAGCGGGTACGCACCGCGGCGGGCTCGATGATCTCCAGCGAGTTCGGTAGCGCGATGCCCTGGACCTCGGCGACGTGGCGGATGCGGTCGGCCTCGCCCAGCAGCACGCAGTGGGCGATGCCCTTCTGCTCGCACAGCACGGCGGCCTGCACGGTGCGCGGCTCGTCGCCCTCGGGCAGCACGATGCGCTTGTTGGCCGCGTGCGCCGTCTGCACCAGGCGGTGGCGGAATGCCGGCGGCGGCATGCGCAGCCGACCCGGGTGGCCGATGATGGCGCGCATCGCGGTGGTGTCGATGTGCTCGGCGGCGTGCGCGATCGCCTGGCCCATGCGCTCGGTATCGTCGGCGCGGACGTGGCGCGACACCCCGGCGAGCGCCACGCTGGTGACGAAGGTGTCCAGCGGAGTGGTCAGGATCGGCAGTTTCGCCATGTCCGGGGACCGCAGCAGGGCGGCGACCTGGGGCGACAGGTGGGTGTCGCAGGTCAGCAGCAGGCCGGCGAGCGGCATACCCTGGAGATAGCCCAGCCCGATGGCCAGCACGATGTCGCTGCGCTCGCCGGCGGTGACCACCAGCGTGCCGGGACGCAGCCGGTCGATCAGTCCCTCGACGCCGCGTCCGGCGATCAGGAAGTGCTGCACGCGGGTGCGTGCCAGCGCGCCCTCCTGGTCGATGCCGAGATCGAGCGCCTCGCACACGTCGCGCAGGCGCAAGGCGCCGAGGCTGGGTTCGTACGGCACGTCGCCGAGCACCGGCATCTCGCTGCCCAGGCCGTGCAGCGTCGCGGCGAGTGGCGCGGTCGCGCCGGGATGGACGCGATTGACCAGCACGCCAGCCAGTTGCGGCGGATCGTCGTCCTCGGCGAACTGGCGCAGCGCCAGGTCGACGGTGGCGGCAAGCTCGGCCTCGCCGTGCCCGTCACCGCCCAGCACCGGCACCAGCGAGGCGGCGAAGGAGCGCGCCATGGCGGCATTGAGCTGGGAGGCGATCTGCAACCCGGCGTCCGGGATCAGCCCCTCGACCACCACCGCGTCGCACCCGACGCCGGCCGTCTCGACGGCGGCGACCAGGTCCTCCAGCAGGGCATCGAGCTCGCCCGCGCGCACCCGTTTCTCGGCCTCCTCGAAGGGGACGGGCTCGGGCACCTCGAGGCGCAGCAGCAGGCGGGCGAAATGGGCGGACAGGTCGTCGGTGCCGCGATGGGCCGGCTGCGTGATCGGCTTGATGTAGCCGACCGCGACATGATCGCGGAGCAGGGCCTGCACCAGGCCGAGCGCCATCGAGGTCAACCCGGATTCGCGGGAAACCGGCGCCAGGAAGAAAACTTGCGCGGAGCGGTCCATGTCAGGAGGCCTCCACCAGAGTGCCAGCGGCCCGGCGGGCCACCTCGGCGGTGTCGCAGGCGATCATCCATTCCTCGTTGGTGGCCACCACGGCGGCGCACGGAGTCGCGCCGGCGACGGTGATCACTCCCCCCGCGCCGCGGATCATGCGCTCGTTGGCGGCACTATCCAACGCCATGCCGAACGGGCGCAGCCGCGCCAGCGTCATCTCCCGCACCCGCGACGAATTCTCGCCGATGCCGCCGGTGAACACGACCACATCGAGCCGGCGCAGGCCCATCGCCAGGGCGCCGATGGTGCGCGCCAGCCGGTGGGCGAACACCTCCAGCGCCAGCTTCGCCCCGGCGTGGCCGTCGGCGGCCGCCGCTTCCAGCTCGCGGCAGTCGTTCGACAGCTCCGACAGGCCGAGCAGGCCGCTGTGCTTGTTCAGCATGGTATCCATCTCGTCGACGCCGAGGCCCTCGGCACGCATCATGTACATCACCGCGCCGGCATCGATGTCGCCGGTGCGCGTGCCCATCACCAGCCCCTCCAGCGGGGTCATGCCCATGCTGGTATCCACGCAATGCCCGTCCTGCACCGCGGTCGCCGAGGCGCCATTGCCGAGATGCGCGGTCACCAGGCCATGGTCGGCGGGGTCGAGGCCGAGCATCGCCACCGTCTCCCGCGCAACGAACCGGTGGCTGGTGCCGTGGAAGCCGTAGCGCCGCACGCCCCAGTCGCGGTACTGCGCCATCGGCAGCGCATAGAAATAGGCCTCGGCCGGCATGGTCTGGTGAAACGCGGTGTCGAACACCGCGGCCTGGGGAATCCCGGGCAGCCGCGCGAGGGCCACCCGGATGCCCAGCAGCGCCGGCGGATTGTGCAGCGGCGCCAGCATGTTGCACGCCTCGATGCCGGCGATCACCTCGGGGGTGATCAGCGCCGCCCCGGTGAACCGCTCGCCGCCGTGCACCACGCGATGGCCGATCGCGGCCAGCCCATCGATCCAGCCGCGGGCGGCCAACTCGGCCAGCACGGCGTCCAGCGCCGCGCCGTGATCGGCCGCGGCGAGCGGCTGGGCGCGCTTGCCCTGGGCGTCCTTGAAGGTGACCACCGGCTCCGTGCCGCCGAGCCGCTCGGCCAGGCCGGACAGCAGGGGCTCGCGCCGGGCGACGTCCTGGACTGCGAATTTGAGCGACGACGAGCCGCTGTTGAGCACCAGGATCAGGCTTTTATCGGGGGCCATGGAGTTCTCCTCGCGGCTCGCGCCGGCGGTCTTGGCAGATTAACACGGGTTTCCCAGGGGGGGTCGCGCCGGGCAGGAGCCTTGGTTCTCGTCGCCACGATGCCGGGCATGCGGGGGTCAGTTCGCCTAGAAATCTTGCCGGGAAACTGATGTTTTTGGCCGGCGGGTTCGTTGATTTAGATCAAGCGGTCGCGCGATTGGCAACAATGCAGGGATGTGGCGGGTGGCAGGTGGGGTCCGGGCACCCCATTTCCGCTCCGTCGCCGGCGCCGATCAGGCATGCGCCGGCAATCAGCCAAGTGCCAAACGCGCCCGACGTCTGGTATGGAAGCGGAATGCGGCTTTGCACATCAGGGTCACCCGCGCTGCCGGCCTCACGGCAGTGGTCCGGGAACACGCTTGATGACGAAGGCGTGGCTGGCTTGCAGGGTCGCGGGGTGTTCCCGGACCTGCGGGGTTGGAGATGTTGATGCGCCGGCGCCATGGTTCCATGCGCGGACGCGGGCATTTTCAGCCGTCATTTGGGTCGTTGCGCGCGGCCGTACCACGCCCGCGGCGATGACTGAACCCGGCCCCGGCGTTGTCCGGGACCAGCAAGAAGAAGAAGGATTGCGTCGTGGCCAACGAAAAATCGCAGAACGTTCAGGACGTGTTTCTGAACCATGTGCGCAAGAACAAGACCCCTGTCACCGTCTTCCTGGTGAACGGTGTCAAGCTGCAGGGCATCATCACCTGGTTCGACAACTTTTCCGTGCTGCTGCGCCGGGACGGGCACACCCAGCTCGTCTACAAGCACGCCATCAGCACGGTCATGCCGGGCGCCCCCATCCAGTTGTTCGACGGCCCCAGGGAAGCCTCGCCGACGACCCTGACCATCCCGCCGCGGGAGAGCGTCCCTGCCCGTGACGAGTGAGCCCCGGCAAACCGGGACGGCGGTGCCGACTCGCGCCGCCGTCATCCTGCCCTGGGAGAAGCCGCCCGCCAGCGCCGACGCCTCGCGTGCCGCCGAGGCGCGGCTGGCTGAGGCGGTCGGGCTCGCCGCCTCGATCGGCCTGGTGGTGGTGCACAGCGCCATCCTGCCGCTGCGCGCCCGCCGCCCCGCCAGCCTGCTGGGCGAGGGCCAGATCGAGACCCAGGGGCAGGCGCTGGCCGCCGAGCGGGTCGTCGTCGTCATCGTCGACGCGCAGCTCTCCCCGGTGCAGCAGCGCAATCTGGAAACTTCCTGGCACTGCAAGGTCATCGACCGTACCGGCCTGATTCTCGACATTTTCGGCGAGCGCGCGGTGACCAAGGAGGGCGCCTTGCAGGTCGAGCTGGCGCATCTGGAATACCAGCGCTCCCGGCTGGTGCGTTCCTGGACCCATCTGGAGCGCCAGCGCGGCGGCTTCGGCTTCCTGGGCGGCCCCGGCGAGACCCAGATCGAGGCCGACCGCCGGCTGATCGGCGACCGCATCGTCCGCCTCAAGCGCGAGCTGGAGCAGGTGCGCCGCACCCGCGGCCTGCATCGGACGGCCCGGCGCCGCGTGCCGTTTCCCGTGGTCGCGCTGGTCGGCTACACGAACGCGGGCAAATCGACCCTGTTCAACGCCATGACCGGCGCCGAGGTGATCGTCCGCGACCAGCTTTTCGCCACCCTCGACCCGACCATGCGCGCACTCCGCCTGCCTTCCGGTCGGCGCGCCATCCTGTCCGACACGGTCGGCTTCATCAGCGAGCTGCCCACCGAGCTGGTGGCCGCCTTCCGCGCCACGCTGGAGGAAGTGTCCGAGGCCGACGTCATCCTGCACGTGCGCGATGCGTCCCACCCGGACCAGGCCGCCCAGCGCGCCGACGTGGTGGCGGTGCTGGACGGCATGGTGGCCGACGGCACGATGGAGGAATCCTGGCCCGCGCGCACCCTGGAGGTGCTGAACAAGGCCGACCTGCTGGGCGGCATCGCCAACGTGCCGGTCCGCCCCGGCATGGTGGCGGCCTCCGCCATCACCGGCGAGGGGCTGGCCGCGCTGCGCGAGGCGATCGACGAGCGCATCGCAGCCGGCATGGAGGTCGCCGACTACGCGATTCCGCCCACCGACGGCGCGCGGCTCGCCTGGCTCTACCAGCACGGCGAGGTGATCGACCGTGCCGACGACGAGGCGGCGATCCGCGTCAAGGTGCGCCTGCTGTCCGCCGATCGGGCCCGCTTCGAGCGCCCGGACCAGCCGCGGTGACGTTGTTCAACTCAGCCGATCTCGCCGTCGTCGACGCGGCGTTGCGCGACGCCGCGCGGGCCGAGATCCTGCCGCGCTTCCGCCACCTGGCCGCCGCCGACGTGCGCGCGAAAACCGGCCCGCTCGACCTCGTCACCGCCGCCGACGAGGCTGCCGAGCGCGCCATTTCGGCGGCCCTGCGCCGCGCCTTCCCGGGTGCGCTGGTGGTCGGCGAGGAGGCCACCGCCGCCGATCCCGCGCTGCTCGGCGGGTTGGGCGCGGCGGACTTGGCCTTCGTCGTCGATCCGGTCGACGGCACCGCGAATTTCGCCGCCGGCGTGCCGCTGTTCGCCACGATGGCGGCGGCGATCGTGCGCGGCGAGGTGGTGGGGGCGGTGATTCACGACCCGATGGGCAACGACAGCGCCCTGGCGCTGCGCGGGGAGGGGGCCTGGACCGAATCCCCGGATGGGCACCGCCAGGACCTGCGCGTCGCCGCGCCGGCGGCGGTGGCGGCGATGACCGGCATCGTTTCCTGGCGCTACCTGCCGCCCGGGCCGCGCGCCACGGTCTGCCGCAACCTGCCGCGGCTGGCGTCCTGCTGGGACTACCGCTGCGCCGGCCACGAATACCGGCTGCTGGCGGGCGGCCACTGCCACTTCGTGCTGTTCAACCGGCTGTGGCCATGGGACCACGCGCCGGGCTGGCTGCTGCACCGCGAGGCCGGCGGCTACGCCGCCCAGTTCGACGGCCGCCCCTATAGCCCCACGGTCACCACGGGCGGGCTGATCTGCGCCCCCGACGCGGCCAGCTGGAACGCCCTGCACGCCGCGTTGCTGGAGGCGTGAAGGCGCGTCGGCGGGCCAGCATGTCCGCCAGCACGCCGCGCATGTAGTGGTGGGCCTGCCCTCGTCAAAGGGCAGGTTACCGACGGCGCGAAGAACCTGCTGGTGCTCGACGTGCCCGTTCTCGACCTGACGCCGGACGTGACCGAGGGCCCGGTCGACGGCAGCGACACGCCTTCGCCCGCGCTCGACGCCGCCGCCTCTCAGCTTGGCAGAACCAGGTTATTATGCGCCAGCAGGCCGGACAGCCCGCCGGCATTGTAGCCTATCAGCGCGATGTTCGCAGTGCCGCCGGTGCCCACGACCTTCAGCAGCGTGTCCTCGCCGGACGACCCGTAGCGATAGTCCGCCTGCTCGCTGACGGAGACGATCCCGGCAAGGCCGGCATCGGTCGGCGTGAGTGTCAGTCCCGCGAGAATGAATGACAGGTCGAGCTGGTCCGAGGCGTTGAAGCCATAGATCGTCGAGCTGCCGCCGCCGGCCGCGGAAACGAAGGTGTCGGCGCCCGAGCCGCCCCAAATCGTGTCGGTTCCGGTCCCTTCGAGCACGGTGTCCTGTCCCGTGAGGACCACGAGATTGGTGCCATTGCCGAGAAATGCCGTGTTACTCCCGGTGGTGGTACCCGCCAGCATGAAGATTTTATCGTTGCCGTTGCCGTCGAACACCGTGCTGCTGTCGCCGGTTACCACAATCGTGTTGTCGCCGTTGCCGTCGAACACCGTGCTGCTGTCGCCGGTTACCATGATCGTGTTCTCGCCATCGCCGGCGTACACCGTGGAGGATGCGCCCACGTTGACCTGGCTGCCATCATCGTCGTTGCCGCTGGGCGGGGTAGGCGCGGTGGGTGGGGTGGGAGCGTTGTTGGAACAACCACCTTGGAAGCCATTACCCGGGCCGCATCCGTCGGACGTGCCGCCCCCGCAGGAGCCGCCATTGTCCGTGCCCCCGGATCCACAGCCATACCCGCCCTGCTGGTTCTGGCCGTCGTCGCCGGATTGCCCGCATGTGCCAGAGGATCCCGAGGACTGCCCGCCACCGCAACCGCCGGTGTTCTGCGAGGCCGGTGTATCGCCGATCGTGACGGTATTGCCCGCGCCCATCGCGGTCACCGATTGCAGGCCGTTGCCCGTCGTGATCGTGTTGCCGTCGCCGCTGATCGCGATGGTCTGGTTGCCATCGCCGGCGGTGATCGTGTCGCCGCTGCCGCTGCCGCCATTGAGAATGTTGTTGCCCGCGCCGAGAGTGATGGTGCTGTAACTGCCACCGGCCTGCACCGTGTCATCGCCGCTGCCGCACGTGATCCAATCGTAGTTGGCGGTCGCCGTCAGGACGGTATCGCGGCCGTTGCCCACAGTGATCACATTGTTGCTGCCAGTGACCTGGATCGTGTCGTTGCCGTTGCCAACGGTGATACTGTCGTCGCTTCCGGCGCCGGCTTGCACACTATCGTTGCCGTTGCCCAGGCTGATCGTGTTGTCGCTGCCCGGGGCAGTGACGCTGATATTGCCGTTGGCGCCGATGATGGTGACGCCGTTCTGGCTGTTGGTGACGGTCGTGTTTCCGCCAGACCAGACGAAGTCGGTGGAAGCGGTGGTCATTGCGTTTCCTTTCCAAGTAAATAAACTCGGCCAGAGAAACCATGAGCCGGCATTTCCCGTATAGCTGGCGGAACCGGCCCGACCGGAAGCAAGATTAGAGTATGATCGCTCCCACAGGCGAAACGATCATGCTCTCAGCCCATGTGTCTTCGATCAGGGGTTAATTCTGGAAATCTTCGTGCCCTCGATGCTGACCCCGGCCATCAGCCCTTTCTGATCGAAAATGAAGGCGTAGGCGTCATTTTTCAGCGTCGAGGTGGACAGGTTCCTGGCCACGCCCTCGTCCACGATGACGACCGTCGGCCCGACGCCGATTTCCCATCCGTGGGTGGCATGGACGTAGCTCACGGCCTCGCTGTTCATCAGAAACACAACGTATCCGTATGACTGCGCGCCGGCCTGCAAGCCCCACGATGCGGTGACGGAATTATAGTAGCTGTCGGTGTTCGTTCCCTGCACCATCTCGCCTTCGCCGTACGCCCCGCCGAAGAACAGTCCGGCCTTGACGATGTTGGGGAAGATCAAAATGGCCGACGCCTTCTGTGACAGCGCCACCGCGGCGGGGCTGGTCCGGTAAAGCATCTGCAGGGCCTGATCGGAGTCCCGGTTGAGTTCCGTCGCCGCCGCGTTGGCGCGATCGAACGGACTCGCCGCAACCACGCCGGCCGCGGCAAGCGCCGTCGCCACGACGATCGCCCGGATATTGTTCATTTGTTGTCTGCCTTTGCCTGGGTTCATTGCTGTACCTACAGGTTTGTCGTGCCGGTCCGGCAGACTCGGAAAATACTCAGACCGGTTGCCGGGGGCGGGGTGCCGGGTTACGGTCCGACGCTGCTGTTCCGCAACGAGGACGGCGGCCAGCCCGGTGAGAGTGCATGTCCGCTGCCACGCCACGCCCCCCTTTGCCGACCCAACCCGTGGTTGCCCGCCCCGCCCCCCGTCCCGGGGTGGTCGCCGCCGCGGTCATCGGCAACGCGCTGGAATTCTACGATTTCGCCATTTACGCCGCCTACGCCGTCTATCTCGGCCGCGCCTTCTTTCCCACCGGCAACCCCTACACGAGCCTGCTGCTCTCGGTCGCCACCTTCGGCGTCGGCTTCTTCACCCGCCCGCTCGGCGGCCTGGTGATCGGCGCCTATGCCGACCGCTACGGCCGCAAGCCGGCGCTGACGCTGACCATCACCCTGATGGCCCTGTCCTGCGGCGCCATCGGGGTGCTGCCGACCTACGCCACCATCGGCATCGCCGCGCCCATCCTGCTGGTGCTGGCGCGCATGGTGCAGGGCTTCTCCACCGGCGGCGAGATGGGACCGGCCACCACCTACCTGCTGGAGACCGCGCCGCGCGCGCGCCGGTCCTTCTTCGGCAGTTGGCAGGCGTCCAGCCAGTCGATGTCGGCGCTGACCGCCGGCGTCGTCGGCGTCACCCTCGGCTCGCTGCTGTCGCCGGCGAGCCTGCAGGGCTGGGGCTGGCGGATACCCTTCCTGCTCGGCCTGGCGATCCTGCCGGTCGGTCTCTACATCCGCGCCGGGCTGAACGAGACGCTCGACTTCGGCCAGGCCCATCACTCCATGCGCGGCGTGCTGGCGGACCTGCTGGCGCGCCACAAGGGCACCCTGCTGCTCGTCATCCTGGTGATCTCGGGCGGCACGATCACCCAGTATTTCTTCAACTACATGCCGACCTACGGGCTGACCGTGCTGCACCTGCCGCCCTCGGCGGCGCTGGCCGCCAGCTTCGCCTACGGCGTCACCGGCAGCATCGCCGCGGTGGCCGGCGGCCTGGTGGCCGACCGCTTCAACCGCTGGGCGGTGATGATCCTGCCCCGCCTGCTGCTGATCGCCCTGGTCTGGCCGGTGCTGCTGCTGATGAACGCTTATCCCTCCCCGGCGGTCTTCCTCGGCATCGTTGGCGCCTTCATGACGCTGCACTCCTTTTCCCTCGGGGTGACGATCGTCCTGATCCCGGCCTGCTTCCCGCCCGGCATCCGCACCACCGGCCTGTCGGTCGGCTATGCCCTCGGCGTGGCGATCTTCGGCGGCACCGCGCAGGTGGTGTTCACCTGGCTGATCGGCACCACGGGCAACCCGATGTCGCCGGCCTGGTACCTGATCGCCGCCAATCTGGTGACCGTGGCGGCCACCTGGGCGATGCGCGGCCGCGAACACACCTACCGCGAAACCTAGCGGCGCGCCCTTCCGGCCCGCCGTGGCATCGGTCATGCTTCGTTGCCATGACAAACAAGGGAGTCCGACCCTATGCGCCTGTCCCTCGCCTGCCTGCCCGCTTTCGCCGTCCTTGCGCTCGCCGCGGCACCGGTCCAGGCCGCCGCGCCCTCGTTCGTCACCGGCGGCACGCTGACCCTGTGCACCGACCCGACCTACGCGCCGATGGAGTTCTTCCAGCACCCCGGGGACAAGCAGCCCGTCGGCTTCGACCTCGACCTCGCCGCCGCGCTCGCCAAGCGCTGGGGCGTTGGGCTGCGCATCATCAGCATGGACTTCACCGGCCTGATGCCCGGGCTGGACGCGAAACGCTGCAACATGATGATGAGCGGCGCCTTCATCACCCCGGAACGCCTCGCCCACTTCCAGGGCGTGCCCTACATCGCCACCAGCCAGGTCCTCCTGGTCAGCGCGAAAACCAAGGGCATCGCCAAACCCGAGGACCTGTCGGGCAAGGTGGTCAGTGTCCAGGCCGGCACGGTCTACGAAAAGCGCCTGCACGCACTGGATGACGCGCTCAAGGCGAAGGGGCAGCCCGGCCTGACCATCCAGTCCTATCCGGGCGGCGCGGACGCGGTGCAGCAACTCACCACCGGGCGCGCCGCGGCGGTCATCACCCAGGACACCGAGGCCGCCTACCGGGCGGTGGCGCAGGCCGGCCAGTTCGCCGTCGCCTACGTCTACCCGGCCACCGACGAGTTCGGCATCTTCTTCGCCAAGAGCGCGGCCGACTACAAGCTGGTGAAGGCCGACATCGAGGCGCTGCGGGCCGACGGCACGCTGACCCGCCTCGCCGCCAAGTGGCACCTTCCCGCCAGCGACGCCAGCGCCGCGCTGACCTGGCCGGAATAGGCCCTCGTGGAGTTCGACACCGGCCTGTTCTGCGACGCGCTGTTCTCCTGGCCGTTCCTGGATGGCGCGCTGATCACCATCGCGCTCAGCGTGGCCTCCCATGCGGTCGGCATCGGACTGGGTCTGGTGGTGGCCCTGATGTCCGCCTCGCCTCGCCGCGGCCTGCGGGTCGCGGCGCAGGGCTATGTGTGGTTCTTCCGCGGCACCCCGGTGCTGTTGCTGCTGCTGTTCGTCTGGAACGCCTTGCCGCAGCTGATTCCGGCCTTCCGCGACGACTGGTTTACGCCGTTCCTGGCGGCCTGGCTGGCGCTCAGCCTGAACGAGACCGCCTACCAGTCGGAGATCAACCGCGCCGCGCTGCTGGCGGTGGACGACGGCCAGCGCGCCGCCGCCGCCGCGCTGGGGCTGACTCGCGTGCAGGCGTTCTTTCTCGTCGTCCTGCCGCAATGCCTGCGCGTCGCGGTGCCGCCCACGGTGAACGAGTTCATCACCCTGCTGAAGACCACCTCGCTGGCCTCGGTGATTTCGTTGCAGGAGCTGCTGGCCACCACCACGCGGGCCAGCAACGCCTCGTTCCGCTACACCGAGTTCTACGCGGTGGCGCTGGTCTACTACCTGGTCATCGTGTCGATCCTGATGTTCGGCCAGGCCCGGCTGGAGCGCCGGTTGACGCCAAACGGCGGCCTGGTGCTGTTGGAACATGAGTAGCGGCGTGCCCAAGCCGCCCCCATCTTCCCCGCGATGGCACGGATTGCGGTAAGGGCATGGCCGGACGCGGCGGGGCAGGGGACGCTGTCGCCCGTCGCGCTCGGGGCTGGCTACAGCCGGCCGCCCGCCTCGCGCCGGCGTGCCTCGCTGCGGATTCCGCTGCCGCTGTCGGCGCTGCTGCACCTGCTCCTGGTGCTGGCCCTGCTGTTCCTGCCGCAGCGCCAGCCCGAGACGCCCGACATCGGAGAGGCCGGGACCGTGGACGTGGTGATGGTGCCGGCGGGCGTGCCCGAGGCCCCGGCGGAGCTGCCGCCGGAACCGAACCCCGCCACGCCGGAGCCGCCGATGCCGGCGCTGCCGCTGCCGCCGCCGGCGCCACCGAGTCCACCGGTCGCAGCCGCGCCCGCGCCGCCCCCGGCTCCGCCGGAAAACCCGCCAGCGCCGCCGGCGCCCGAGGCGCTGGCCGCCCCGCCCGCGCCGCTGCCAGTGCCGCAGACCCGGCCGTCAGCGCCGCCGGAACCCGAGGAGGCGGCCGCTCCGCCCGCGCCGCCGCCGCGGCCGCCGGCGCCGCCCAGGCCGGCCGCCGTGCGCCCCACACCGTTCCCGCGCCCGGTCGCGCGCTCGTTCGCCGACCTCGGCACCGGTCTGCGTACCGAGTCGCGGCCCGAGCCCGAGCCCGCACCGCCGCTGCCGCGTGGCGCCATGAACCTCGCGATCGGCCCGGAGGCGCGCGCCAGCAAGGGCTCGATTCCGCTCAACCCGGACTCCACCAGGGGCATCCTGCGCATCGAAGGCGCCGATCTCGGCGAGGACTGGGCGCGCGCGCTACTGGCGTGGTGGAACGAGCACAGCTTCTATCCCCACCAGGCCGCGGAAAACGACGAGGATGGCACCAACCGGCTGCGCGTGCTGGTGGACCGCACGGGCCGCGTGCATTCGGTGGAGTTGGAGATGCGCTCGGGCAGCCAGTGGCTCGATATGGGTTCGCTGGCGATCTTCCGCGACGCCAGGCTGCCGCCATTCCCGCTGGCCACGCCGCAGAACGAGGCGACGCTGCATCTGACGATCCAGTACATCCTGATCCACCGCGGTGGCGGGTGACGTTTTCAGCCGCCCCGCTCCCCCCGCTTCGCCACCTGCCACAACGCCTCCATCTCCTCCAGCGAGGCATCCCCGGGCGTCCGCCCCGCCGCCGCCAGCGCCGCCTCCACCGCCCCGAACCGGCGCGCGAACTTCTGGTTGGCCTCGCGCAGGCAACGCTCGGCATCCAGCCCCAGCTTGCGCGCCAGGTTTGCCATCACGAACAGCAGGTCTCCCAGCTCGTCGGCCAGCCGCGCCGGGTCGGCGCCCACCAGCTCGGCCCGCAGCTCGGCCACTTCCTCGTCCAGCTTGGCCATCACCGCCGGCGCGTCCGGCCAGTCGAAGCCCACCCGCGCCGCCCGCCGGGTCAGCTTCTCCGCCCGCGCGAGCGCGGGCAGCCCAACCGGAATGCCGGCCAGCACGCCGGTCTCCGCCCGCTCGGCGCGCTCGGCGCGCTTCTGCTCGTCCCACGCGGCGGCATGCATCCCCGCCTCGCGCGCCGCCGCGTCGCCGAACACGTGCGGATGCCGCCGCACCATCTTGTCGGCGATGTGCCGCGCCACCTCGGTGAAACCGAAGCGGCCTGCCTCCTCCGCCATGCGGGCGTGGTAGACCACCTGGAACAGCAGGTCCCCCAGCTCGTCGGGCAGGGCGGCGAAGTCGCGCCGCAGGATGGCATCGGCCACCTCGTAGGCTTCCTCGATCGTGTAGGTGGCGATGGAGGCGAAGTCCTGCGTCACGTCCCACGGGCAGCCCCGGACCGGGTCGCGCAACGCCGCCATGATGTCGAGCAACCGCCGCAACTCCGCGGCGGCCGGGTCGGGCTGGGGATGGGGCATGCGAAAATCCGCGTCCTGCTGAGTGGGGGAAAAATCTACCACTCGGCGACCGATCCGTCCTTGTGCCGCCACACCGGGGCGCGCCAGCGATGGCCGGTCTCGGCGCGGGTCCGCACGTAGTCCTCATTGATTTCCACGCCCAGGCCCGGCCCGTTCGGAATCATGATGGCGCCGTCCTGGTAGCGGAACCGGTTCGCCTCGGTCATGTAGTCCAGCAGGTCGTTGGTCGTGTTGTATTGCATGCCGAGGCTCTGCTCCTGGATGAAGGCGTTGTAGCAGACGGCATCGACCTGCAGGCAGGCCGCGAGCGCGATCGGCCCCAGCGGGCAGTGCGGCGCCAGCGCCACGTCATAGGCCTCGGCCATCGCGCCGAGGCGGATCATTTCGGTAATTCCGCCGACATGCGCCGGGTCCGGATTGATGATCTGCGCGGCCCTGGCCTCGAACAGCGCCTTGAACTCGGCCCGGCCGTGCATGCGCTCGCCGACGGCCAGCGGCACCGGGGTCATCGCCGCCAGCGCCGCCAGCGCCTCCAACTGTCCGGGCGCCACCGGGTCCTCGATGAAGATGGGCCGCAACGGTTCCAGTTCGCGCACCAGCACGCGCGCCATCGGCGCGTGCACCCGGCCGTGAAAATCGAACGCCAGATCGAGGCGCGATCCCACCGCCGCGCGCAGCTCGCCGAGCTGCTTGACGATCTTGTCGACGGCGGCGTTGCTGTCGACGATCGCCAGTTCCTCGCAGACGTTCATCTTCACCGCGGTGAAGCCGCGTTCGATGGCCGATTCCGCGTCGGCCACCAGATTGCCGGGCCGGTCGCCGCCGATCCAGATGTAGCCGCGAATGGACTCCCGCTGGGCGCCGCCGAGCAGGGCATGAACCGGGACGTCATGGAATTTTCCCGTGATATCCCACAGCGCCTGGTCGATGCCGGAGATCGCGCTCATCAGCACGGGGCCGCCGCGATAGCAGCCGTTGCGATAGAGCATCTGCCAAGTGTCGTTGATCCGGCGGGGGTCGCGGCCGATGAGGAAATCGCCCATCTCCGCCACCAACGCGGCCAGCGTTTCCGCCCGGCCCTCGAGCACCGGCTCGCCCCAGCCGCTGATTCCCTCATCGGTCTCGATTTTCAGGAACAGCCACCGCGGCGGCACGAGAAAGGTTTTCAGCCCCGTGATTTTCATCGACGACCTCCTGTGGTTGACGGCAGCGCGGCGCGGCGGCTCACAGAATCCCAAAAGTATCCCACGCCGCCTGCGCCTTCATACCGCCCTTGATGGCCTGAAAAACCCGCTTCTCGCCGTGCGCCTTGGCCCAGGCGCGGCGCATGACCTCCGCCTCGATGGCGCGCGGCACCACGCACACCCCGTCCATGTCGCCGAAGACGATGTCGCCGGGGGCGATGGTGACGCCGTTCATCTGGATCGTGCAGCGGAAGTCCACCACCTTGCCGCGGGGTCGCTGGTCCTGCGCGTAGCGGCCATAGGAAAACACCGGAAAATTGAGTTCCAGGATGCCGCGCGTGTCGCGCGAGTAGCCATCCATCACCGCGCCCACGGCGCCCTGATTGATGGCGCAGGTGCTCATCAGCTCGCCCCACAGCGCGTAGCGCGGCGACGAGCCGGCGCAGACATAGACTTCGTTCTTCTTCAGGTCGTCGAGCGCCGCCAGCATCAGGCCGAAGGGCTGGTTGAACAGCGGGTTGTTGCGTCCCGGGCCTTCGCCGCCATCGTCGTCGGCCTCGAGAACGGGCATCGCGCGGCCGATCGTCACCATGTCCTGGCGCAACGGCTGGATCATCGGCGACAGGAACTGGTGGGTGTAGCCCATCATGTCCATCACATCGCCGACCACGGCGGTGAACAGGTGCTCGCGGGACTTTCCAAACAGCTCGTCGTCGTCGGCGTAGGTGAACTCAGTTTCCATGGGACGTCTCCGGAGAGGGAACGGGAGCATCTTCCCGCAACGCGGCCTCGGCTTCCAGCCGCGTCGCGGTGAGCAGCCAGGCCATCGCCACCCGGCTGCGCACGCCGTCGCCCGCCCGGATCGCGGCCAGCACCTGATCGTGCATCTCGGCCGCGCGGTCGAGCGACGGACTGTGCGCGCGGGTGAGGCGGATGCTGGCCAGCAGCGCCGCCCGCATCGCCCCGGCGAACTGCCGCAGCACCCAGTTTCCCGTCGCCTCCAGGAGGATGGTGTGGAACCGCAGGTCGGCGTCGATGAATTCGTCCTGCGACGGCGCGCTCCGCATCACGGCCAGGGCCGCCGCCATGCCGTCGAGCGCCTCGGCGCCGATCCGCGCCGCCGCCAGCGCCGCCGCCTCGGGTTCCAGCATCAGGCGCGCCTCGAACAGGGCGGAGAAGAAAGCGGCCGACGGCTTGCCGCTCATGGCCGCGTCGAGCACCACCGGTTCGAGCATGTTCCAGCGCTCGGGCGGCGTGACGATCGCCCCGCTGCGGCGGCGCACCTCCACCAGTCCGAAGACGGCCAGACGCTGCACCGCGTCGCGCGCCACGGTGCGGCTGACCGCGTAACGGGCGGCCAGCTCGCTCTCATAGGGCACGCGGTTGGCGGCCGGGATCGCGCCGGAGACGATCTGGCCGACGAGGTCGCGCAGGATCGCCTCGTGCCGCCGCTCCGCCTTGACCGCCATCTCACTCATGTCTGCAGTTTTATGTAAGACTTATGTTGGGTTCAATCGCGAAATTTGCGCCTGAATCGCCCTTGACCGGGCCGTAATGTCTGACATAGCGTACTGAAACCCGCGTCCAGGAGGCGACAATGGCCAGGGCAACGGCCGATCTGCGGCGGACCACGGTGGCGCGCGTCACCCGCCACATCATCCCCTTCGTCATGGTGCTCTACCTGGTCGCCTATATCGACCGGTCGAACATTTCGGTCGCCGCGCTGCAGATGAACGGCGCGCTCGGCATGACGGCGCAACAATACGGCTGGGGCGCCGGGCTGTTCTTCTCGACGTATATTCTTCTGGAGTTTCCCTCCAACCTGATCCTGGCGCATGTCGGCGCCCGCCGCTGGATCGCCCGCATCATGGTGACGTGGGGCATCGTCGCCAGCCTGATGGGCCTGATCCAGAGCACCGACCAGTTCTACCTCGCCCGCATCCTGCTGGGCGCGGCGGAGGCCGGGTTCACGCCAGGCATCATCTACTACCTGAGCCGCTGGTATCCCTCGCAGGACCGGGCCAAGGCCGTCGGCTGGTTCTACATCGGCGCCGCGCTGGCCTCCGTCATCGGCCTGCCGCTGGCCGGCATGCTGCTCTCGCTGGACGGATTGTTCGGCGTGCCGGGCTGGCGCTGGGTGTATCTGCTGGAGGGACTGCCCGCGGTGGTCCTGGGGGTGCTGGTGCTGCGCCTGCTGCCCGATTCCCCGGCTTCCGTGCCGTGGCTGGACGGCGCCGGCCGCGCCTGGCTGACCCGGACCCTGGCGCGGGAAGCCGCCGAGGCGCCGGTGTCGGAAAAGGCCCATTGGAGCATGGCCCTGCGCGACAGCCGGGTCTGGCTGTTCAGCCTGGTCTGGCTGTTCCAGGCGTTCGGCACGATCGGCGTCACCCTGTTCCTGCCGCAGATCGTGCGCGGACTGTCGGGCGGCAGCAACTTCACCGTGACCATGCTGTCGGCCGCGCCCTTCCTGCTCGCCGCCGTGTTGATGTTCTTCAACGGCCGGCATTCGGACGCGGCGCGGGAGCGCCGGCTGCACCTGACGTTGCCGCTGCTCGCCGCCGGCGTCGTGCTGGCCCTCGGGGTGGCGTCGTCGTCGCTGGGCGTCACCTACGCCCTGCTGTTGCTGTCGATCGGGCTGAACTGGTCGATCATCCCGGTGTTCTGGGCCGCCAGCACGGAATACATCAGCGGCGTCGCCGGGGCGGGGGCGGCGGCGTTGATCAATTCGGTCGCCAACCTCGCCGGCCTGACGCTGCCGCCAATCATCGGGCGACTGCGCGACGCGACCGGCAATTTCGACGCCGCCTTGCTGATGGTGGCGGCGGCCATGCTGGCTGCCGGCGCGGTCGGCTACATGATCACGCCAAGCCGCCGTCCCGCCGGCGTCGACTGAGGTCCGCGGCGTTGCCCGAATCGTGCCGGCATGGTTTGCTCTCGTACCAAACAACCTCGCTGCCGGCCCGGCTGGGTTGACGTAATCAGATAGGCCAGAAGCCTGCCCCGGCCGGTGGCCGGTTGGCACCAGGGAGAGAACCAACATGGAAGTCAGTGCGACAACTCTGCACGAAATCGAGCCGATCGAAAAAGAAACGATAAAGCGGGTAACGTGGAGGCTGATCCCGCTGCTCATGCTCGGCTATTTCTGCGCCTACCTGGACCGGTCGAACGTCGGCATGGCGGCGACGACCATGGTCAAGGATCTGGGGTTCTCGAACGCGGTGTTCGGCTTCGGCGCCGGCCTGTTCTTCTTCGGCTATTTCCTCGCCGAGATCCCGAGCAACCTGATCATGAACAAGATCGGGGCGCGGCGCTGGATCGCCCGCATCCTGGTGACCTGGGGCATCATCGCCTCGCTGACCGGCTTCGTGTGGAACGAGTCGAGCTTCTACTGGAACCGCATCTTCCTCGGCCTGGCCGAGGCCGGGTTCTATCCCGGGGTGGTGCTGTACCTGACCTGGTGGTTCCCGTCGTACTATCGCACCCGGATGATGGGCATCTTCCAGTCGGCCAGCGTGGTCTCGCTGTTCATCGGGCCGCCGATCGGCGGGCTGCTGCTCTACATGAATGGTATCGCGGGCCTGCACGGCTGGCAGTGGCTGTACATCATCGAAGGCTTGCCGCCGGTCATCATGTGCTTCGTGACCTATTTCCTGCTGACCGACCGGCCGAAGGACGCGATGTGGCTGCCGGAGGAACAGCGGATCTGGCTGCAGAACCGGTTGGACTCCGAGCAGGCGCAGCGCGAGGCGGTGCGGACCTACTCGCTCGGGCAGGCCTTCAGCAACCCGAAGATCTGGCTGCTGACGCTGGCCTATTTCGGCAACAACGTGTCGGGCTATGGGCTGGTGTTCTTCCTGCCGCTGATCGTCAAGGGGCTCGGTGTCGGCACCGACTGGATCGGGCTGGTCAGCGCGCTGCCCTACCTGTGCGCCTTCGTGGCGATGATCGCCTGGGGCTTCCATTCCGACCGTACCGGCGAGCGGACCTGGCACGTGGCCGCCGCGTTCCTGACCTGCTCGGCGGGACTTGGGGCCTGCATCATCATCGGCGTCGACCACCCGGCCATCACGATGGTCGCGCTGTGCGTGGCGCTGATGGGGCAGCAATCGATCGCGCCGGTGTTCTGGTCGATCCCCAGCGCCATGCTGACCGGCGTTGCCGCGGCGGGCGGGCTGGCCATGATCAACGCCATCGGCAACCTGGGCGGCTGGCTTGGGCCGTCGGTCTACGGGATGGTGAAGGATGCGACCGGCAGCACCAACCTCGGGCTGCTCTGCCTGGCGGCGGCGCCGGTCATTTCCGCGATCGCGATGGTGGTGGTGGGCCACGATCCGCGGTTGGAACGCATGATGAAGCGCGCCTAGAGACGAAGCGAAACTCGTCTGGCGCCCCGGCGCGAAGCGTCAGGGCGCCAGTTTCGCTGCCACCCGGCGCCGGCGCAGCAGGGCGAGCACGGGCAGCATGCCAGCCAGCACGGCCC